>Ga0207646_10000952_pt1 | contig 37278 bp, 43 predicted proteins | sample KBSK5502metaG_FD_184343 | JGI IMG/M metagenome (GOLD analysis project Ga0207646, IMG submission 184343) | Corn, switchgrass and miscanthus rhizosphere microbial communities from Kellogg Biological Station, Michigan, USA - KBS K5-50-2 metaG... | ecosystem: Host-associated > Plants > Roots >... | reverse complement strand
CTTCGGCACCGAGGAGCAGAAGGCGCGTTATCTTCCCCCGCTCGCGAAGGGCGAGATCATGGGCGCGGTCGCGATGACGGAGCCGCAGGCCGGCTCCGACGTCGGCCGCCTCACCACGACGGCGACCCCGCGGCAGGACGGCTGCTGGATCCTTCAGGGACGCAAGCAGTTCATCTCCGCGGGCCAGGGCGACCTCGTCATCGTGCTGGCGCGCTCCGCCGCGGGGTCGACTGGTCTGGACGGACTCGGCATGTTCGTCGCGGATCGTGAAGGAGACAACTACATCGTCGAGCGGGCCGAGCACAAGTTCACGATCCGCGCTTCGCCGACGTGCGCGCTCCTCTTCGAAGGGACACGGGCGACGCCGCTCGGGAAGCCCGGAGACGGCTGGAAGCAGATCCTCACGTTCATGAATGAATCGCGGCTCGGCGTCGGGATACAGGGCATCGGAGTGGCGAGCGCGGCATTCGAGAAGGCGTCCGAGTACGCGGCGCAGCGTGTGCAGATGGGCAAGCCGATCCGCGAGCATCCCATGGTGGCCGAGATGCTCCTGGACATGGAGACGACCGTCACCGGAGCCCGAGCGCTCGCGTACACCGCGGCCGTGCTGCAGGACCTCGTTCTGTTCGGGCACGACGAGCAGGCCGCGCGCGACCTGCGGGAGCTCACGCCACTCGTGAAGTGGTACGGCACCGAGGGCGCGGTCCGCGTCTGCCGGCTCGCGCTACAAATACACGGCGGCGTCGGCGTCGTCGACGAGTACGACGTCGGCCGCTTCATGCGCGACAGCCTCATCACTCCCATCTACGAAGGCACGTCGCAGATCCAATCGCTCATGGCGGTGAAGGACCTCATGAAGTGGACGACGCAGCGTCCGGCGTCGCTTCTTCGCGGCGGCCCGAGCCGCTTGCTCGCGGACGCGTCGTTCGACGGCCGGGTCGGCTCCGATTTCGCGGCCGCGCGCGGACACATCGTCGCCGTACTCCGTTCGCTCGTCGGCCGCCTCGTGCGGCGCAAAGGCCCCGGGCTCCTGCGCGGGGCGCCCCTCGCCGAGGAGGATCTCGGACCGATCCTGCTGCACGCGGAGCGGATCACCGAAGCGCTCGCGCACACCCACGTCGCGCGGGTCCTCGCTGAGCGCGCGCGCCGCATCCCCGATCGTCGCCGGCTCGCGGAGCGCGCGGCGCGTACCGCGCGGCTCGTCGCGGAGCGCAACCGGCGCGCGATCGCCCTGGACGACGGCAGCGTGTTCGAGCGGATCGCCGCGTGGCGATCGGAGCGGCGCTAGCCCGCGGTCAGGCCGCTCGCAGCTCCGTACTGAACAGGTCGGCGACGAACTTCGCGATGTGATCGTTCGCCCAGGCCGCGACCTCGAGCGGTAGCGAGTGGCCGACACCGTGGGCGATCCGGACCTGTGCGAGCGGTAGCTCCCTGCAGCGTCGCGCATCGGTCGCGGAGACGACTCGATCCTCGTCGCCCCAGAGGACGAGCGTCGGGATCTTGCTCAGCTCCGCGAGGCGGCCGTCGATCCGAATTCCGCGCTGCTCGCCACCCGGGAGCAGAGCGCGCGCCTTGCTCCAGCGCCGCGGCTGGTTCGCCCAGATGATCGCACGCGCCGACAGGGCGCGGGGTCGCGCGCGCAGTCCGTGACGGACAAGCTTCGCGATGAATCGAGCGTCATTCCGACGACCGCTGCCGACGAGGAACCGGCGTATCGACGAGGCGTTCAGCACACTCGGCCGCAAGAGTGCCCGGCCGAGGAGCGGAACGCAGTACAGCTTGTAGATCCAGTGCAGCGAGACGCCGAGTCCGACCGGCGCGATGAGGACCAGCCCGCGGACGAGCCCGGGATGGCGGATCGCGAGGTTCATCGCGACGCCGCCGCCAAGCGAGTGGCCGAGGAGGAGCGCGGGCGGGATCGACAGACCCGTGACGACGCGCGCCACGTAATCGGCGAGCTGCACGACGTTCGCGTCGGACGCCTTGAGCGCCGGCCGCAGAGCGAAACCGGGCAGGTCGACGACGTGGACGGTCCAACTCAACCGGCGGAGTGCGCGGATCTGTGGCGCGAGGCCGCGCCAGTCGGCGGAGATTCCGGGAAGGACGACGGCATGCGGTGCTGCGCCGCTGCCCCAGGTCGTGACGCGGAGGCGGTATCGCTCACACGGGGCCACCTGCACCCGCATGCCACACAGAATTGCAAACACCGTGCCCTCGGCCGCTCCCCCGTTCGGGGGTGGGAGCAGCGATTGAGAGGTAGTTGAGGCCGCACGGATGCCTCAACCGGAGCTTCGTGGCGTTAACTGAATAGGCATGCTGCGTGCCTGGATAGCCGCCGTGCGCAGGCACGGTCATTCGGTTTCGGCGAACCGCCGCGATGCGGGGGTTCTGCTCCTTCATGGTCTCACCGGCACACCCGTCGACATGCACTACATGAAGGACGCACTTGTCGCCGACGGATACACGGTGAGCGTGCCGCTCCTCCCCGGACGCGGCACTCGGCCCGCGGACATGTTCGATCTCTGCTGGGAGGACTGGATGTCGTGCGCGCTCGATGCGTACGACAAGCTCGCGGGCGACCACGACGAGGTCATCGTCGGAGGCCTGTCGGCAGGTGCGACGATGACGCTCGACATCGCGCTGCGCCGCAAGCCGTCCGCGGTGATCCTCTGCGCGACCGCGCTCGGGATGAGCAACCCGATCGCGTACCTCGCACCCTACGTCTGGCGGGTCATCCGAGAGGTGCCGTCGCCGGCCAGCGACCTCGTCGACCTGAACGCGGGCGCGAAGTGCTACGACCCGGCTCCGGTGCGTGCGGTCGCCGAGCTCATCCACGGCATCGGACTCGTGCGCCGGCGCCTCGGCGAGATCCGTTGCCCGGCGCTCGTTGCGCACGCTGTGAGCGACCGGCTCGTTCCGGTCCAATACGCGCGCGACCTCGCGGCGCGTCTCGGCGGACCGGTGACGACGCTTTACCTCGAGGGAACGGGCCACGCGATCACCGTCGACGCGCGTCGCCGCGATCTTGCGGAGGCGAGCCTCGCATTCCTGCGTGAGGCGATCGCCGTCCCGCAGCGCGCCGCTTAGCTACACCGCCAGCCCGAGGTTCGTGTAGATCTCGCGGGTCGCCTTCGAGAAGTTCAGCGTGTAGAAATGCAACCCGGGCACGCCCGCATCGAGCAGGTCGCGGCAGAGCTCGGTAGCGACCTCGATGCCACGCTTGCGGATCTCCTCGCGATCCTCACCGCCTGCCTCGACGCGCGCCACGATGTCGTCGGGGACCGCGTAACCCGAAAGCTGCGCCATCCGCTGCACCGACGCGAGTGAGGTGATCGGCATGATGCCGGCGATGATCGGCTTCGTGATGGCGCGCACCGCCAACTCTTCACGCAGGCGCTCGTATTCCTCCACCTTGAAGAAGAACTGCGTGATCGCGAAGTCGGCGAGGGTCATCTTCGCTGCAAGGTACCGCCGATCCGACTCGAGGTCGGGCGATCGCGGGTGGCCGGCCGGATGGGCCGCAACGCCGATCGACTCGAAGCCGAGCCGCCGTCCCAGCTCGACCAGCTCCGACGCGTACGCGAGCTCCTTGTAGGACTCCTCCTCGGGAAGCGGATCGCCACCGAGCGCCAGGAGGTTCTCCAGTCCCGCGGCGCGGAATCCCCCGATGATCTCGCCGAGCTCGAACCGCGGATGCGCGACGCAGGTCAGATGCGGCATCGGCGTGAGGTCCGTCGTTCGCAGGAGGTCGACGACGACGCGCGTCGTCCGCTCGCGCGAGATCCGCCCGCCACGGTACGTGACGGAGACGAACGATGGATGGAGCGGCTGGAGATCCGCGATCGTCCGCGTGAGGAGCTTCTGCTCTTCACCGTCCTTCGGTGGAAAGAACTCGAAGGAGAACGTCTGCCCGGCAGCGAGGAGGTCGGTGATGCGAGACATTCGGGCGAGTCTAGTTAGCGAGGGTTACCGTTCGCCGACGTGACCAAGGCTCGGACGCTGCTCTTCTGCGTGTCGTGGGCCCGCCTCTGTTCATTGTGACCTTCCTTATCGAGGGCGCGATCCGCCCCGGCTACAGCTGGTATCGCAACTACGCGAGCTCGCTCGGGCATCCTTCTCTTGTACGGCGCGGGGCTCCTCATGGCGGGAGGTTCGATCCACGGCCTCGCAGGCCTCGGCGTATTCACGTTGAACGCAGTCGCCGCCTTCGTGGCTACCGAACGGTCCGACCGGGCCTCTGCAGCGAATCTCGATCATCGCGGGGTGGACCTGGACCGCCACATTCGCCTACCGGCTGTGTCGCGACGGTCGTGCCTCCGTTACCAGAACGTGAGGTGCGCTTTGGCGGGGTGAGTATGGTTAGGCGCGGGTACGTCGGGCACTCGAGGGGAGGGCCCCATCTCAATGGAGGATCGGTGCGGCTCGCCGCGCGCGCGCTGACGTAGATCCCACTCGCGAAGGAACCCCGCCCAAGGAGGGCAAATTTATGTCAAGCGAACAGAGAGCTACCCACGCACGCGTTGTCCGGCTCAAGACCGAGCCAACCAACACCGACAAGGGCATCAAGCAGTGGACCAGCGAGTTCTTTCCATTGCTCAAGAAGCAAGACGGCTTCCGCGGGGCGACACTCGTCGGAAATCGCAAGACCGGCGATGGCCTGTCGGTGACCTACTGGGAAAGCGAAGAGGCCATGAAGAACGCACGTCCGAAGGTCCGCCCGCAAGGGGAGACGATCCTGTCCCAGTCTGGCGGCAAGATCGTGGACGAAGATGAGTGCGAGGTTGCGGTGATGGAGCGGATCCAGCCGCCGAAAGCCGGCGTCTTCGTCCGCGTGACGACCGCCGAGGCCGATCCGGCCAAGCATGCCGAAGGCATCGCGCAGTTCCAAGAGAAGATCGTTCCGGTAGTTCGAAAGCAGCCCGGTGCCCGCACGGCGGTGCTGTTCGTGAATCGAAAGACCGGCCGGATCATCGGCGCGACCGGCTGGGACACCGAGCAGGATCTGCAGAAGAGCGAAGCAGCCATGGCTGGCCTTCGCGATGAAGCGATCAAGAAGAGCGGTGGCAAGAGCGGAAAGGTCGAGGTGTTCGAGGTGTACTTCACGGAGATCCTCACGCCCGCCGCCGTAACCCGCTAGACCCGATCCACTCGCAGGCGCCGAGGAAACTCGGCGCCTGCCCGGGTGTCAGCGCTTCCCCGTCTTGCCTCTCGCGCGCGACCCCGTCTTTCGCACGGTCTTCGTCTTCGATCTCGCTTTGGGTTTCACGCGTTCGGGAAGCTTCTTGCTCCCGGTGTCGCGGTTCCACTCCTCGTAAGTTTCTTTCGATATCTCGCCCTTCACCAGGAGCTCCGCGAACTTGCGCCGCTGCGCTTGGCTCTTGAACGGCATCGCCGGAGATTACAACCGTTCGAGCGCGCGCAGCACGTCGCGGAACAGGGCGACCTGGGCGTAGCGGTCGAGCCCGTACCACGGCACGGTCAAGCCGATGGCGTCGGCATGGGCGCTCCAGAGGCGGATCCTCTCGGCGAGGTCGTCGAGCACCGCGACGCCAAGCTGGTCGAGGCAGCGTTCCTCGATGATCCTTGCAGCCTCGGTGCGGCGGCGGTCGGCGATCGCCGCGAGGATCGCGTCGGCTTCCTCGCGAAAGCCGGACTCGTCGAGGACGCGGCGATATGCGGGCACGGTATAGGTCGTCATCTGAAGTGCGAGCGATGCGCGGTCGCGCCCGACCACAAGCGGCAGGAGGACGGGAGGCGCGGCTCGTTTCGCGCGGGTGGCTCCTCGCGCGAGCGCGGGTCGGAGGACCCGATCGAGATACGTGGGGGTGCAGAACATGTGCGCCGCGAAGCCGTCCGCGACCTCGCCGGCCACGGCCGTCATGACCGGATTCACGCCGGCGACGTAGAGCGGGATCGCGGGCCAGGGATCGTCCGCGCCGGGCGAGAAGACCGGCTGCCGGATCGCGTAGAAGTCGCCCTGGTAGTGGCCGTGACCTTTCCGGTATGCCTCCCAGCACGCCCGCACGGCCAGCACGTAGTCCCGAAGACGCGCGGCGGGACGGTCCGCCTCGACGCCGAAGCGCGAGAGCAAGGTCGGCCCGACCTGGCTGCCCAGTCCGAGGACGAACCGCCCGTTTCCATATCCGGCGAGGTCCCATGCAGCCTGCGCCGTGACGGCGGGTGAACGCGAAAATGCCACGGCGACGTCGATGCCGACCGTCACGCGCGTGGTCGCGCGGAGCGCCGCCGCGGATACCAGGTACGGCTCCCGCCGCACGTCCGTGACCCAGACGCTCGCGGCGCCGGCGTTCTCGGCTTCGGCCGCGAGCTGCTCCGCCTCGCGCATCGTGACGGTGCCCGGAAGGCCGACCCCTGGTCTCGCGCTCACGCGTTATCCACAAGAATGTCCATGTGCATGATGGCTTCAGCGCCGCCGAGCTGCGAAAGCTGCGCGCGCTCAAGACGCCGTACGGCGTCCAGCAGTTCCTCGACGACATGCCGTATCACCTCGGCACGACGGCGTGGTCCCCGCGGCGGGTCCTGCGCGAGCGCACGGCGCACTGTCTCGAAGGTGCGATCTTCGCGGCGGCGGCGCTGCGCGTACTGGGTTTTCCCCCGCTCCTCCTCGACCTCGAAGCCGAGCACGACACCGACCACGTCATCGCGGTCTTCAGGGAGCGCGGCCTCTGGGGCGCGGTCGCCAAGTCGAACTACAACGGCCTCGCGTACCGCGAGCCGATCCATCGCACGTTTCGCGAGATGGCGATGAGCTACTTCTACGCGTACTTCAACCTCCGGCGCGAGCGAACGCTCCGCACGTTCTCGCGGCCCGTCAATCTCGCGCGCTTCGACCATCTCGATTGGATGACCACCGCTAAAGAGGTGTGGTTCATTCCCGAGTACCTGCTCACGATCTCGCACACGCCGCTTCTGCGGCCATCGATGGCAAAGCGCCTGACTCGACTGGACAAGCGATCGTTCGAGGCGGGGCTCGTGGGGCATCGCTGGAAGTAAGGGCTCGCGGCAGACACCGGTCCGCAACTTTCACATATCGGTGACCGCTCTCACGCGTTAGACGTGCCGTGGGTAGGGCTCGCAACCTGCTATTCGTTTTTGCGCTTGTCGCCGCACTGACGCCGACATCCGCATCGCACGCGGCGACCTGCGCGAGCAGCGTGGGACCGGGCATCGCGCCGCCGGCTCGTGTGCCCAGCGGGACGCCAGGCTTTCATGCGTCGTGGTATGGACAGAGCGGCTACATGTCCCTCTGCATGGGAACGAAAGCGACCGCGACCGTCGCCTTCTACAACAGCGGATCGCGTGGTTGGGTCGCGGGGCGCCTGGGCGAGACCGCGTACCTGGGCACGTGGTCTCCAGAGCCGGGTCAGGATTCCGCGAGCGTGCTCGGCGGAGATGGGACGATGGGCTCTCCGGCAACGGGATGGCCGCGATACAACCGTCTGGCGGCGCAGCCTGCGTCGTACGTCGGACCGAGTCAGATCGCGTGGTTCCAATTCGATGTGATCGCGCCTCCTGTCCCGGGGACGTTCCGCGTGGCGCTCCGTCCGCTCATCGAAGGCGCGCAATGGATGGAGGACTACGGCGTCTTCTGGGTGGTCACCGTGCTCAAGGCCGACGGGACGCCGCCTCCTCCGCCTCCCGCGCCTGCGCCCGTGGTGAGGACCACCGTGCTGGCCTCGTATTTCGGACCGGGCCTCTACGGGAACCGCACCGCGTGCGGTCAGACTCTCACGACGACGCTCCAGGGCGTGGCTCACCGCACGCTTCCGTGCGGGACGATCGTCCATCTCGAATATGGTGCGAACGAGATCACGGTCCCGGTCGTCGATCGCGGTCCCGCGATCTTGAGCCGCGAGTTCGACCTCACGTACGCGACGAAGATCGCCCTCGGCTGTCCGGATCTGTGCACGCTCATCTGGATCCATTGAGTCGCGCGGCTCGGTAAAGTTCCTCCATGCTCGAGGCGCGAGCGATCTGCGAAACCTGCGGTCACACGCGTGACTGGCACGATCGCGATGCGGTCCGCGCGCGCCTCCGCTCCGATCCGCCGATCGAGCGGCCGTGCTACCGGGAGGTCGGTGGAGCTCCATGCCGTTGTGCTGGATTCCGGGAGTCGGGCAGCTACGCGGTGCCCGCCGGGTTACAAGCGGCACTTGGGCCGCCGCCTCGATCTCGCGTCGCTCAGAACGCGGTTCTCGCGCTCCTTCTGATCATCCTGGGTCTGGCGCTTCTCTACGCGTACCGCTCGCAAACGCCGTCGGTGCCGGAAGTCGCCCTCACCACTGCTCTCCAGGACGTTAGTGCGGGACAGGTGAAAACGGTGACGATCGCCGGCACGAGAGCGACGCTGGAGCTCCGAGACGTCACCAGAGGCAAGGAACAGACAACCCTGCAAGATCCGGACACGACCCTTGGGCGGGCGATCACCGAGTACAACGCGGCGCATCCCTCGCAAGCGATCGAGCTCAGGTATGTGTTGGAGAGTCAGCCCGTCAGCGTGATCGGATCCGTCATCCTGGGTCTGCTGCCGGTCTTCCTCATCGGCGGATTCTTCCTTTACCTCATGAGAAACCGCCGCGCGTCGTAGCTCGGCACAGCTCCTGCTCGACCGCTCGCCGATGCCCCGCATTCGTTCCACAACGCTTCCCGGCGGTGAGACCGTGCCCGTCCTCGGCCAGGGCACGTGGCGTATGGGCGAGGACCCGAACAAACGCAAGGACGAGGTTGCCGCCCTGCGCGCGGGCATCGAGCTCGGCATGACGCTCATCGACACGGCGGAGATGTACGCCGACGGCGGTGCGGAGCGGGTCGTTGGCGAGGCGATCGCCGGGCGGCGCGATCAGGTGTTCGTCGTGACGAAGTTCTATCCGCAGAACGCCACGCGCGAGCGCATGGCTGCGGCCTGCGATCGGAGCCTCCGCCGTCTGAACATCGAGCAGATCGACCTCTATCTACTCCACTGGCGCGGCGAGGTGCCGCTGAAGGCCACGCTCGCGGGATTCGACGATCTCCTCGGGGCGAGGAAGATCCGCTACGCGGGCGTCAGCAACTTCGACGTCGACGACATGGAGGAGCTCGCCCGGCTCAAAGGTGGCGTCGAACGGATCGTGACGAATCAGGTCCTCTACAACCTCGAGCGCCGCGGGATCGACTGGGATCTCCTGCCCTGGATGCGCAAGCGGCATCGGCCGATCATCGCGTACTCGCCCGTCGAGGAGGGCCTGCTCGCGCACGCCCAACACGTGCTGAAGCGCGTCGCGGAGCGCCACGACGCGACGCCCGTGCAGATCGCGCTCGCCTGGGTTGTCCGCGAGGACGGCGTCATCGCGATCCCGAAGGCTGCCGACCCGAAGCATGTCCGCGAGAACCGCGGCGCCGCGGACATCAAGCTGACGAAACGCGACCTCGAGGAGCTCGACGAGTCGTTCCCTCCGCCGGAGGGAAAGAAGCCCCTCGAGATGCGCTAGATCCGCGAGGGAGGGATCGTCGCGAGGAACGCAAGCTGGAGCCACGTCAGACCGCTACGCGAAAAGCGGCGCCATCTCACGGCGCCGCATCAGATCCTCCAGCTCTTCCGTGGTCGGCGCGGGACCGCCGCGGTCGGCGGCGTCGAGGACCTTCGCGAGGAGGTCGATGTCGCTCGCGGTGTTCAGGAAAAGGGCGGGGCGAGCGAGGACGAACCGCACGGTGAGATCGATGTCGCGCTGGTCGGTCAGCGGCTCGTACCAGGTCGTCGGCCTCGGAGGGCGCTCGCCCGGCCACGGTCCGAGTGTGATCGCCTTGATCGACTGCATCGCGACGCCGCGTTTCTCGCACAGTGCGATGAGCGCCTCGACATCACGCGCGTACGCCTCTCCCTGCAGCTGCGTGGCGTTGTATGGGAAGAGGACGCTGTCGAAGGGAAAGCGCTCGAGGCTCTCGCGATGCCGCCGCGCCACCTCGAGACCGTGACCGGTCACGCCGATGAAGCGCGCGAGGCCGGCGTCGCGCGCCTCGACGACGGCGCGTAGCGCGCCGTCTTTCCCCATCGCGATGTTCCACTCGGCTTGGTCCACGAGGTTGTGCAGCTGGATGAGGTCGACGTGGTCGACGCCGAGGCGGCGGAGCGATTCGCGGATCTGGTCGCGCGCCTCGGCGTAGGTGCGCTTCCCGGTCTTCGTCGCGAGGAAGAATCGGTCGCGGCCTTCCCGCTTGAGCCACGGCGCGATGTGCAGCTCGGAGTCGCCGTAGCTCGCCGCCGTGTCGAGGTGGTTCAGGTCGTAGCGGAGCACGAGCTCTAGCGCGCGGTCCGCCTCCGCGTCGGTGACTTTGCCGAGCGCGGCCGCGCCAAAAATCGCACGGCGGCTTGTGTGCCCGGTCCTGCCGAATGGAGCGCTCGGTATCACGTCGCCGCAACGATAGTTCGATCCGCGTCCCCGAGCATCCGTTCCTGTTCCGCGCTGCTGTCGGTTTCTATTTCGTCCAGTCGGCGACGTTGTACAGCTCCGAATCCCAGGGCGACGGCTCGACGCCCCTCAGCGATTTCGCGGCGCCGCTTACGACGGCGGCCCGCTGTATCAGCGGGATCACGGCCACGTCCTGGATCAGAAGATCGTTCGCCTGCCGCACGATGTCAGCGCGTGTAGCCGGGTCGGTCTCGCCGAGCAGGCGCGCCACGAGCGCGTCGAACTCCTTGTTCGAGTATCGCGCGCGGTTCCCGAGCAGCCAGTTGTTCGACTTCGACGCGATCTGGCCGGTCGTCCAGCCGGTGGTGAGGTACGCGGTCGGGTCGGGATCGCCGCCATCCGCATAGGTCTGCACGTCCGCCCAGAAGCGATCGGCGCCACCGGGCGAGGTGTTCGAGAAGAACGTGCTGAATGGCTCGGAGCGAACGTCGACCTGAAAGCCGATGCTCTCCCAATCCTTTTTCAGCATGGCCTGCGTGTTCTCCCTGCGCGCGTTGGCGTTCGTCTGGAAGAGCATCCGGAGCTTGACGGCGCCCTTGGCGCGAACGCCGTCGGTGCCCCTGACCCAGCCGGCCCGATCGAGCTCGGCATTCGCCGCGTCCAGGTCGAACTTGCAGACGTCGAATCCCGTGGTATTCGGTGAGCTGATCGCATCCGGCGCCGCAAGCAGGTTGCAGGTGGCTTTGCCAAAAAGACCGTCCCCGTAAAGCTTCTGGGCGATCGCGTCCCGGTTCGTCGCCATCGCGAGTGCGCGCCGGACGGACTTCTCCCCGAGGAACGGGTGCTTCGTGTCCGGCTCGGCGCGCTTGTCACCGAGCGAGGCGGCGGGATCCGAGAAGTTGAGATCGAGGCGCTCGACGCTCGACCCGAAAACGGTCAGGAGAGCCCCGCTCTGCGAGCTCTGTGCGAGGGTCCGTAAGGTGTTCGACTCGATCTGGATGTTCCAGGCGTAGTCGATGTCCCCGCTCTGAAAGATCGCCCGCGTCGCGGCCTCCGGGTCGGTCCCGCCCTTGAGGGTGACCGACTTGAAGAACGGCTTGTTCTGATCGCGAAAGTTCTCGTTCAGATCGAACGTGACAACGTCGCTGATCTTGAAGTCACGCACCTTGTACGGGCCTGTGCCCACCGGCTTTGTGTCGGCGGGGCAGCTCGTGGCCTTTGCTCCGAGACAGCTCTTGTACTGATCCCTCTGGAGGATCGCGCCGCCCGCGCCCACGCCCCATTGGAAGACGTAGGGATGCGGCGACCGAAAGCTGACGACCACAGTGTTCGCGTCACGAGCCGCGACACTCCGAACCCCGTCGCAGCGATCGAAGGTCGACGCGGCCGTCGCCGGATCGCACTGGTACTGATAGGTGAAGGCCACGTCGTCGGCCGAGAAGGGCGTTCCATCCGACCACTTGATCCCCTGGCGGAGCTTCCAGGTCACGCTCGTGAAGTCCTTTGCGATGCCACCGTTCGCGACCGTCGGGATCTCCGCGGCGAGGCCGTTCGCGAGCGGCTGACCATCCTTTCCGAGCGAGGCCAGCGGCTCGAGCACGAGGCGCGCGGCATCGCTGTCCTTCGGACCCGTGGCCTGATGCGCGTTCAGCGTGCTCGGCGCTTGCCAGTAGAGGATCTTGAGGTCGCCGCCGGCGCCGCGCTGCGATACGAGCGTGCCCGACGAGTTGCTGGGCGTGCTGCTCCGAGCTACGTCGGTCTGCTGCGGCACGCACGCCGCCAGCACGACGAACGATGTGATGACGAACGTCACCATCCGCCTTCCCATGCCCAGTCAGGCTAATGGCGACGGCGGCGCCCCAGAGGCGTAGGCGGCTGCCGTCGCCGCCCCTCAGAGCGCGCCGATGGCCAGGACCAGCCCGTCCTTCTTGATGGCCGGGCTCGTGACGATGAAGAGGATGACGCCGCCCATCGGAGCGGTCATGGCCGCAAGCGGTTCCCCGACGAGATCGGTCATGTCGCCGAGCAGCTGACGCGGCGTCACGAGCTGGTCGACCTTCACGTGGCTGTGGAAGATCCCTTCGACCGGCGACCGTAGCCACTCGAAGCTCTTCACGACTGTGGGTGGCGCGACGCGTTCGGGACGGCCCCCGAGCACGCCGATCGTGCGAAGGATGTTGGTGACCCCGGTGACGTGACGCAGGACGTCTTCTTCGATCAGGAGCCCGCGTCCGCCGGACTCGGCGATCATCGACGCGACTCCGTGCAGCGCCGCCACTGCGAACAGCGAGCCCGGCCGCTCGCTGGTCGGCATCCCCTTTACGGCCCAGCGCGCGCCGTACGCGTCGGCCATTCCGCGCATCCGTTCGTCGAGCGACGGCGTTCCCGTCTCGCGATAGATGACGAACGGGACGAGATCTTCGATCAGATCGCCGGCGTGGAGATCGATGGCGTACTCGCATTTCGTGACGATCTCGGTCAGGAGACGGTGCGCGAACCGCTCGCCCCACGTCCCGTCGGGTTTTCCCGGGAAGAGCCGGTTGAGATTGTCGCCGTCCTCGGGATTCACATAGATGCTGCGCTCGAAGAATCCCGGTCGATTGAGGAGCGGAAGGATGAGGATGGTCCCGTGCACCGAATCGGGCGGGATCGTTCGCCCGAGGCGGATGGCCGCCTCGATCCCGGTGTATTCGGCCGCGTGGATCCCCGCGGTGATGAGCACGGTCGGCCCCGCTCGCAAGCCCGCGATCGCGACATAGGGCCACTCGTACTTCGCGAGTCCGTCGTCGCCGGAGAAAGTGAATGTGCCGGTCGCGCGCTCGCCCGCGCCCGGGATCGGTATCGGTCCGAGATTCACGGCGCCTCCACCAAATGATCTAGTCAGTTGCTCGTCCGGTTGGGGGATTGTCGATATTCGCTCCTTCTACCAGTCTGTGCGACAGGGCAGGTTCTGATGATCAGCCACGGAACACAGCGCGTGCAGGCGATCGGGATCACGTCGATCGCGGTTTCTCTGCTGCTGATCGCTTCGTGCGGTGCGGCGGTCCCCGCGGCACCGACCGCGGAGCCGCTCACCGGAACCTTCACCGCGAGCGGTGGAGGAGGCGCGCTGCCGGCGGTTCAAGCGCTGACCGCGCGATTCAAGGAGCTGCACCCCGGGGTCACGTTCATCGTCTCTGAGAGCGGATCGAACTCCGCCATCAAGCTCGTGCTTTCGGAAACCATCGACGTGGGCTTCGTCAGCCGTGCCCTGACCGACGCGGAGAAGCAGACCGTGACGGGCATCCCGATCGGATTCAGCGGAACGGCGGTGATCGTGAACTCGGCCAACCCGGTGGATAACCTGAGCCGCGACCAGCTTCGCCGAATCTACAGTGGCGAGATCATGAGCTGGGTGGACCTTGGCGGCACCGAGCCGACGATCCGACCGTACATTCGCGAGCCAAACGCGGCGACCCGACAGAACTTCGAGTCGTTCGTCTGGGGAACGGGCGTCGTCCCGACGTACGGCAAGGGCGTCGTCCAGCAGACCGAGGTGGAAGCGATGCTCGCCGCGATCAACTCGTTCCGTGGCGCGATCGGGATCGCGAGCGCGGGGTCGCGGACTGCGGCCGACGCGCGCGTGAAGACGCTCAAGATCGACGGGGTGGCCCCGACTCAGGAGAATCTCGCGAACGGTACATACAAGATCGTCCGCCCGCTCTCGATCATCTACTCGAACACCGCCGTGGTGAAGCCGGCCGTGCGTGCGTTTTTCGACTTCGTCCAGAGTCCGGAGGGTCAGCGGGTCGCAGCTTCGGCGTTCTAGCCGAGCGACCGGCGATATCCCTCGAGGTCCACGACCTGACCGCTCACTCGCGCCTCCTCCGCTGCGAACGCCATCAGATGACTGGTCACGGCCTCTCGGACGGAGGTCAGTACGCCCGCGCGATCGCCGCGCATCGCCCCGACGAACGCATGCATGAGACCCTCATCGCCGCCGCCGTGGCCGCCAACGCCCCGAGGTTTCGTGATTCTTTCCATCGTGCCGGCGCGGTGGTCGTGGATCTCGAGCTCGGCGCGGCTTTCGTTGGCCAGCAGCGTCGCGCGCGTCCCGTCGATGCGGATGGTGCGGCCCTCGACGTGCGACGACCCCTGCATCGTCAGGCTGACCGAGAGCCCGCCGGCGAAACGCATGAGCACGACCTGATGGTCGACGACGTCGTTGTCCGAGCGGTAGACGCAGCGACCGTAGGGGCCGGTCTCGAGTGCTCGCATCACGCCCTCGGGCGTACGGTCCACGGTGACCGCGGCGACCGCGAAGCTCTTCGCGTTCTCACGGAGGCGATCGAGGTACACGCGCGGCGCGAAGTAGGGGCACTCGTCGGCGATCGGGCAGCCATCGGTGCAGCGGTCCGGGATCTCGGCGCTGACTGCGTCCCGTGTGAAATGCGTGAGCGAGCCCGCTGAGGACAAGCGCTCGCATCGGCCGAAGATCCACACGAGCAGGTCCAGGTCGTGACAGCACTTCGTGAGGATGATCGGGCCACCGCGTTGGCTGTTACCCCAGTTCCCTCGGACGTAGCTATGCGCGAAGTGCCAGTAGACGAGGTTCTCCCGCCAGTCCACGGAGACGATCGAGCCGAGACGGCCGGAGACGACGATGTCGCGGACCGCGACGAAGAACGGGGCGTAGCGAAGGACGTGCGCGATCTGTAGCAGCCGCCCGCCGGACTCGGCCGCGCCGGCGATCTCGAGGCACTCGCCGGGTGTCGTCGCGATCGGCTTCTCGAGGAGCATCTCGTACCCGGCGGCGAGTAGCCCGAGCGTGCTCGAACGGTGCGTGCGCTCGAGTGTCGCGTTGACGAGGCCCGGCGCGAGGGGCGGGCGGCCGGCGATCTCCTCCCAGGCGCGGAACTGGCGCTCGGCGGGGATGCGGTGCGCGGTCGCGAAACGTGCGCGGCGCGCATCGTCGGGCTCGACGACGGCCACGAACTTGGCCTCATCCGGATTTCGCTCGGCGAACGCCCCGTAGGCGAGGTACCCGCGGTTTCCCGCCCCGACCATGACCAGCTCGACGGGCCGCATCGCCTCGAAGGCTAACGGCTCGGGGTCACTCGACTTTTGCGATGGTTTGGCCGTCCTCCGAGAGCGTGAAGACGTACCAGACGTCTTTCTTACCTTGACGCATCACGAACACGAACTGGCTGTCGCCGACCGACCCGAGATAACGCACGCTCGTGCAGTCGAGACCGTTGTCGTGCAGTCGCTGGAACTGCGCGTCGACGGCCGCCTGCGTCACCTCAAGGGCCGCGTCGGTGCGTTCGACGACGTATGCCGAATCGCCCGAGCACAGGGCGGCGGCATAGCGCGCTACCCATCCTGGCGCGGCGCTCCCGCGGCCGTGCCGCAGATCGGCGACCTCGCCGCGCATCGAAGCCATCTCGTCCCTGGACGTGAAGAAGTTGCCCATCGAATCCTTGAGCGGCCCGGGTCCGCTCGCACCGGTGAGCAAGACCAGCCCGAAGACGGCGGTAATGAGGAGCTTCATGGTCCGTCCCGGTCCTAGGCACGCCGTGTGCCAGGAGGTCCACGTAGCATCGGGGCTATCGAAAGAGAGCTACGCCTTGCTGACCTTGTGGCTAATCGAACGATGTCGTCCGATATCGCGCAAACACTGCGCGAGGTCGCACGCGGAAAGCGTTCGTTCATCGTCGTCGCGGTGCCGCGCCTCGCCGGCAAGAGCACCGTGTTGCGGGCCATCCTCGCCGAGCGCACGGCGTCGGCCCCCGTCCTGACGCTTGCCGAGGACGGCGAGTTCGTCGACGACCTCGTGAGAAAAAGCGCCGGTGGCTACCTGGTCATTCCCGAGATCACCCAGAGCGCGGCCATGCCCGGGTACATCTGGGGTGCCGACGTTCGCCGGATCTTCAAGACGGCGACGGGGGACGTTTCGCTCGCCGCGACCCTTCACGCCGAGGGGCCGGGGGACGCGTTCGCGCAGATCTGCGGAGGCTGCGGTGTCCCCGATGGCGACGCCGCGAAGATCGCCTTCGTGGTCTCGCTGCGATCGATCGGCCGTTGGGAGGAGCCGACGCGCCGCGTCGTCGCATCCGTTCACCAGATCGACGGTGTCGAGCGAGGGCGACCGAAAGCGCGACCCCTCTATCGCTGGGATGAAGGTCGCGATGCGTTCGTCAGGGCAACACCTGACGCTGGGAGCGGACGAGCCGGGCGGGCGTGAGACCCGTCAGGCTCCTGCATTCACGGGACATGTGGGCCTGGTCGGCGTAGCCGGCCGCGGCCGCGAGGGCCGCGAGTCCCGCGTCCGGCGATCGGCGCGCCAGTCCGAAAAGACGCTGCAGCCGGAGTACCCGCGCGAGGTGTTTTGGGCCGTAGCCGACCTCTTCCACGCAGCGCCGGAACAGCTGGCGTTCGGAGAGGCCGACCTCGTGCGCGATGTCCCGCACGGTCCAGCGATCAGCCGCGAGCTCCACGACACGCGGGATCACGCGATCCGGCTCGGAGCCTCCGCGACCGCGCTCGATCAACACGGCGGAGAGCTCCGACATCACTCGGTCGGGACCGACTGACGCAATTCGCTCCGCCGCCGTGCCGGCGACGGTTCCCCAGAGCTGCTCGAGCGGAACCGTCCGATCGGCGAGTGCGACCGCGGCCTCGCCCAGCATGGCGCGGGTAGACCCGGGCCTCAGCCGGAATCCGACGAACGCACCGGGGCGAGCCTCGCGGGGCAGTTCGGACCGCGTCCGCGGGCCGAACACGACCAGGGCGGACCCGTCCCACACGATGTCGATCGAGCCGTCGGGATGGACTCCGTCCGCGTGCGATCCGGCGGTGACGGTTTCTCGCCAGCTCGCCGCGATCCAGGTCGCAAGCTCTCGCGATGCCGCGGTGGCTTCGTACATCGCCCTGACACTACGACGCTGTGGTGGCGTCCGATTCGTAAAAGTCGGTGGTCGGGGCTCCGGGTAGGCTCGAACGCTCTGATCGACTTTTCGCCGATCCGGCAGTCTCGCTCGTTCCGACTGCTCTGGTTTGGGCAGCTCGTGTCACTCACCGGGACCCAGCTTCGCCTCGTCGCGATCCCCTACCAGATCTACCTGATCACAGGCTCGTCCCTCGATGTCGGACTCATCGGCCTCTTTCAAGCGATACCGCTGATATCGCTCGCGCTCTTCGGCGGTGTGATCGCCGATCGCGTCGACCGCCGGCGCTTGCTGATCCTCACGCAGATCGGTCTCGCGGCCTCCTCGGCGGGGCTCGCGATCGGAACGCAGCTCGGCTTTGCAAGCGTGCCGTATCTCTACGGATTCACGGCGATCGGCGCGGCCTTCTCGGCGCTCGATGGCCCTGCCCGCGGAGCGTTAACGCCGAGCCTCGTCCGGAGCGAGCAGCTACCCGCGGCGATGGCGCTGAACCAAGTGCTCTTTCAGACCGCGTCCATCGCTGGGCCGGCCATGGCCGGCGTCGTCATCCTCACGTTCGGTGTCGCCGGCGCGTACTGGATCGACGTCGCGTCGTTCATCGTCGCGCTCGCCGCGGTGACGTCGCTCGTCGCGCCGTCGCGCGAGGTGCGGATCCATCCGCCGGTTGGTCGCGCGCTCGTCGAGGGACTCGTGCACTTTCGGGCGAACCGGATCCTCTTCGGGACCATGCTGCTCGACTTCCTCGCGACGTTCTTCGGTTCGCCGCGCGCGCTCTTCCCGTTCTACGCCGACCGGGTCTTCGCGGTCGGGCCCGAGGGCCTCGGGCTTCTCTTCGCGGCGCCGGGTGTTGGCTCGCTCGTCGCGGCGCTCACCTCAGGCTGGACGAAGCGCGTTCCGCGCCAGGGGGTCGCCGTTCTCTTCTCGGTTGCGGCGTGGGGTCTCGCGATCGTGGCCTTCGGTCTCATGAACGATGGACTCTTCATCCCGGCGCTCGTGTTCATCGCTATCGCGCAAGGTGCCGACACGATCAGCGCGATCTTCCGGAGCACCATCCTGCTGACCGTCGTCCCCGACTACCTGCGCGGTCGGCTCGTCGCGATCAGCTCGATGTTCTTCCTGGGCGGGCCGTATCTCGGTCAGGTGGAATCGGGAGTGGTGGCCGACCTCGTGTCGCCGACGTTCTCAGTGGTGTCGGGTGGCGTCGCAACGATCCTCAGCGCCATCGGGGTCGCGGTCTGGGCGCCGGAGGTGGTGAGCTACCACACCCCGGCGCCCGAACTCAATGAGGGGCCTAGCCGCGGCGCATGAGCGCGCGTACGTTCGTCAGCGCAAGGAAACCAAACGCTGCCGCTGCCGCGATGCCGACCATCAGAACAGCGCTGCCCGTCGTGAGCCAGTCGCCCGAGCGGTCCGACCCAACGAGCTTCGCCGTGATGCCGGCGGTCGCGATCGCCGTGGAGTAGTACGCGAGTGCGAGGCCCATGATCGCGAAGCCAATGAACGCTAGAGCTTTCGGCCATGTGGGGTTCTTCATGGCGTTGCATTCAATTTGGGCCGCAGGTTTCGGTCAATGTCGCCGGGGTACCAGAGTTATCTCGCAACGAAATCGATCCTTTGTCGTTGTGCTTTACGCGGCCTGACCACGGCCGGAGTAGGCTGCTTTTCTCGATGAAGGCGCAGGCCTCGGCCGTAACGTTCCGCGATCGTGTCAGCGAAGACATGCCTCGCATTCGGGCGGAGCTCGAGACGCTCGTCCGTATCCCCTCGATCAGCCACCCCGGTCACGACCCGTCACAGGTGCGGCGCTCGGCGGAGGCGACCGCGAAGATCCTTCGCGACGCCGGGTGCGAGGCGAAGATCGTCGAAGTCGACGGCGTTCCCGCGGTCATCGGTCACGTCGCGGCTCCGGCCGGCGCGCCGACCGTTCTCCTCTACGCGCACCACGACGTTCAGCCGACAGGCGGGCGAGATCTCTGGCACTCGGATCCGTTCGACCCGATCGAGAAGAACGGTCGCCTCTACGGCCGCGGGACGTCAGACGACAAGTGCGGCGTGGTCATGCACGCGGGCGCCCTGCGGGCGCACGACTCGCGGCCCCCGGTCGGTGTGACCGTGTTCGTGGAAGGCGAAGAAGAATGGGGCTCGCCGAATCTCGGGAAGCTCCTGAACGAGTACGGCAGCGAGCTGCGCGCGGACGCCGTGATCCTCGCGGACTCGGGCAACTGGCGCACGGGCCAGCCGGGACTCACGATCTCGCTCCGTGGGATCGTCGCCTGTGACATCGAGGTGCGCACGCTCGATCATGCGGTGCATTCGGGCGAGTTCGGCGGGCCCGTACCCGATGCGCTCACCGTACTTGCGAAGACCCTCGCGACGCTGCACGACGACCGCGGCAACGTCGCCGTCGCCGGGATCGCGCGCGGCACGGCGGATCCGCTCGACCTCGAAGAGGCGGAGCTCCGAAAGCAGGTCGGCTTGCGACCCGGCACGAAGCTCATCGGCGAGGGCGGGATCACCGACCGCATGTGGATGAGGCCCTCGATCTCCATCCTCGGGATCGACGCGCCGAGGCTCACCGAGTCGACGAACCAGCTCGTACCCTCGGCCAAAGCGCGCGTGTCGATGCGCATCCCGCCGGGCCAGGACGCGGACGCCGCCCTCAAAGCGCTCAGCGAGCACCTTCGGACCCACGTCCCGTGGGGCGCGGAGGTCTCGATCACACCGCGCGGTTCGGGCAAGCCGTACAAGCTCGAGGGCCGGGGCGCGGCATACGACGCGATGCGACGCGCGATGAAGGAAGCGTTCGATCGCGACCCTGTCTTCATGGGAGCCGGCGGCACGATCCCGTTCGTCGCCGACTTCGCAAAAGCATTCCCGAACGCCACGCTGCTGCTGACCGGCGCGGGCGACCCCTTCTCCAACGCCCACTCCGAGGACGAGAGCGTCGATCTCAAGGACCTGGAGCGCTCGACCCTCGCGGAGGCTCTCTTCTTCGAGTACCTCGCCTCGCGCTAGGCCTTCACGGGACGCGTCCGGCGGCACTGGCCGCCATCAAAGATCGCCCTCGCGAGGTTGCGTTCGATGCCAGCTCGAACCTGATCTCGGTACGGCCCCGGCTGCAGATCATCGACCGCTCGAAGCGCCGCTTCGAATATCTCCATGGCCTTACGCTGGTCGCCCAGTTGCGCGTACGACAAGCCGAGGTTGTTTAGGTTCGACGCGTATACGTCGTTCACCAGTGATCGGTCCGCCACCTGATCGGCCTGCGAGATCGCGCGCAGGTTCCACTCATGCTTCTTCACGATGTCCGGCTCGGCAACGCCTGCCATGTGCGCGATGACGGATGCGTGAAGGTGATCCGACGCCGCCACGCATTCGCACCAGGTGGACGTGTATCCGTCAAGAGCTGCTGCGACATCGCCCTGTCGAAGGAGTTCGCGAACCTCCTCAAGGCGAGCCCATATCCGCGGGTCGAAGTTGGGGGGCGCCGGCCTCATCGGCGCGACCTTACGACAACCCCTCACACGGTCGATCAGCCTAGGGCGCTCGGTTTGGCAGCTGTCACATCGATCGAGGTGCTCCGGGTCGTCGAGCGAGATTCGCCCCGGATCCGAAGGTCGGAACGGGGAGGGCGGAACGGAACCGGACTTTGTGCGTCAATAGCGACATGCGGCTATCACTGCTCCTGCTTACGTGTGTCCTGGTCGGCTGCGCCCCGACAACCGGACCGGCGCCCACCCCGGGGATGGCTACGCCGGCGCCGAACGACCTCGGTGCGTACTTCGATCGCCCACCCGACTTCCCGGGCTATCAGTGGACATACAACGGTGGCGCCGTTGACACGACCCACGACATGAACACCATCGCCGGGCCAGCGCACTGCGGCTGGGAGAGCGCGACGATGATGCATCTCCCCTGGCCTCTGGGCATAAACCCAACCTCGGGTGCAGGTGTCCGCCAGTACGTGCGTGACCCCAAGGGCGTTATTCCGCCGCGTAACCTGCATGGACGCCTCGGTCTCCACGCGACGCTTCCGCGCGATGCGTTTCCCACCGGCTACGAATACGGACCGCTCAAGGTGTATCTGAGCTCGTCAGAGCAGGACGAGGCTGTCTACGTCGTCGGACCTGGCGCGGTCGAGCGCTGGCTGCGCAGCGATCCGATGACGCTCTGCGCCTAAACGACCTCAGCCACCATTGCCGACAAGACCTGTCGTCACTCAGACATTTTGAGCGAAGGCCACGATGTCCTCGAAGCTCGGGTCGTATCCGGTCGTCGTGTCGACAACCAGCGATGGCGACAATGACAGGGCGTCGAACTCGGACGGCGTCACCACACCTGGGTCGGCGTCCGCGTGCGCTCGGCGCGTCTTGTCGCGGCTCCGCTCCAAGCGACGGTGGCGCGCGAGGTCGTCCGAGACCGTGCACCGTATGACGCGAAGGCGCGCCCGGGGCAGGAGGGGTTCGAGTCCCATTCGCCATACACGGTCCTGAAAGGCCGCCTCGGCGATCACGCTCACGCGCCCCTCTAGGAGGAGGCGGATCACGTCGAAGAACAGCGGGAACGTGCGTTTGGTCAGCTCATCGCCCGTGGCCGGCGCGAAGCCGTCGCCGTACGTAAGCACCATACCCTCCTTGATCTCGTCCCGGCAGATGGCTGGACAACCGATCGCCGCGGCGAGTGCATGCGCGAGCCGCGTCTTTCCCGTCCCGGATGCGCCGGTGACGAGCACGACTACCGGTAACACTGTCAACGCACTGCCGCTTTCGGCTCGACGAGACGCCGTCGCAAGGTGCCGAGCGTGTCGTCCGGAAGGCCGGCGTCATGCAGGTATGCGGCGACGCCTCCGCGCGCACGCACGTACTTGAGGACGGGCGTGATCTGCGCCGCGTTGCTCCGGAAGCTCGCCAGGATGCGCACCCGTTCCGAGGGATCCCGTTCGCGCATCGACCACTCCTCGTACAGCGGCTGCAGATGCACATCGCTTGCGACGTAGTCCGCGACGATGCTTTCGTCAGCTACCTCGGCGAGCTCGAGGAGGAGCGCGGCGAAGACACCCGTCCGCTCCTTTCCGGCGTGGCAGTGGATGACGACGGGGCCCGTCTCAGCGGATGCGATCGCCGCCATGACCCGGCCAAGGTTCTCGGCCGACAACTCGAGGATCAGCTCGTAGCCGCGCTTCCGGCGCTCGGGATCCTTCACTGCTTCCCAGTTGGCCTCGCTGATCAGCGGCAGGTTGAGGTATGACACATCGCCGGGCCATCGCCCGGATGCGTGAAATGGATTCATGTCGATCTCGAATTCACGCGGGTCACGTAGGTCGATGACGGAACGAACGCCGGCGGCATGCATCGCCGAACGGCCGCGTTCGGTGAGCTTACTGAGGTTGCCGGCACGAACGACCCTGCCGTATTGCGTCACTCCGCCCGATCGCGTCGGGTAGCCGCCTAAGTCGCGAACGTTCCAACACGCATCCCACGCGAGCACGCGGCCCATCGCGCCACCTCCGAAGCCGCGTCATGCTGCGAGCGATTGCGGGAAAGAACCAGTCTGTTCGCCGGTCTCGACGAGGCCTAGACTTGGTTGCACGAGCTGCAGACGTGGACGTGCGCGCCGCAGGAGTTGCGTTCTTCTCCGGACGTAGCGGAGCCCCGAAGTGCATCCCGCATCATCCGCTGAGGCATTACAAGACGCGGCTTCCCCGCTTCATGGCTGAAGCCGAACGCGACAGGCCCTAGCCTACGAACTCGAGGGCCTCAGTCGCCAGGACAAGCCAGTCGTCCTGCTTCGCGGCATCGAAGCTCACCCACTCTTTCATCGGCCGACCCTTACCGGCATCGTATGAGTCGCCAGCTCCGGAGCCGACGAGGTCGGCGACGCGCTGCGCCGGCAGCTTTAGGACGAGGCGGCCGCGGCTCACCATCGCGAAGATTCGGCCATGGACCCGCAATGCCGAAGAGCCGAAGCCCTGACCCGAGGCAGGCTTGGTAACTCCTGGCCTGTCGCCGAGCGCTTTGACGAGCGCCGCGAAACCTTCGTCAGCAGTTCGTCGTGACGCGGGTCGAGTGCGCTGTCGCGGTCGCGTTCCGGCGCGCGCGGGCCGTTTGCCTTCGGTTCCACCGGGCATCCGAGAGCCGATTCTGACGGAGCGAGTGAAGCAAACGCTAGCGGTGGCCGGTTGCGTCCCGCGGATTGTCGACGTCGTCGACGAATTGAGCCGTACCGAGTAGCCGGATGATCGCCGCGCCTGTCGAACACGCGGCCATGAGCGTGACCGCGGCGATCACGTGCTCACCGCCGCGGAGCGCAACCAGCGCGAAACTGCAGCCGAGTGCGAAAAGTGCGGACGCGAGAAGCGGTCTCATCAACCCGAGAACGCGGTCCGGCCTCGCGAGGTGCATCCGCCAGCGGTAGGGGGTCCTAGCCCGCTCTGATTACCGAAGATGATCGTGCACCAGCACGACCGCGTCATCGATCTCGTTCCGGATGGCCGCCCCAGGTTGAGCAGCGTCGGGGTCTTCTGAGCGAGCGGCCCCTGGCCGGCGGTCCAAAGGGATCCCACGAGGGGCCGAGCGAAGAAGACCCCGGCGCTGATCACTCCTGGTGCCCGGACAAGGCCGCATCGACGATCGAGTTTGAGCGATGACTAACGGAGCGTGATGATGCCGAGCGCGACCTCGGGCCCGCTTACCGTGACCGTGACCTTGCCGTGGAGCGTCCCGCCGCGCGACGCGTCGTAGTTGCGGAAGTAGAGCGTGATCGACTGGCCCTTCCTCGCGGGGAATTGGAGGTCGACCCGGCCCTTGATGGAGCCCGCGACGCAGATCCCGTCGAGCGTCATCGAAACGCACGCCCCATCCACCGGCGATCCGTCCGCATAGAGCACGTAGCCGAAGGCGTGGACGGAAATCGGGGTGGGCGTCGGGGTCAGCGACGGTTTCGGCGTCGGGGATGGCGACGATGTGGCCGGTTTCGGAATGGCCGTCCGGACGGTCGTCGGCGGCGGCGTCGCTGTCGGTACGGGCGTCGGCGACTCCGTCGGCGAAGCGGTCACCTCGGGACTGGGGCTCGGTGAGGGCAGCGTGATCGCCGTGCTCGCTGAAGGCTCCGGCGATTGCTCGGGCGAGATCTGACCGAGCAGCTGCAGCGCCTCGCTCTGCGCGGTGCGCGCTCGCGATGCCGCGAGGGCGTTGCCGCTCGCTTCGAATCGCGCCGCCTCCTCGAGCCGCTCGGTGTAGAGCTGGGTGAGGTATTCGACCGGATCAGACTGGAACGAGACCAACGCATCCTCGACCGCGATGCGCGCGCCGTACAGCGCGCTGTCGGCTGTGGCCCGCATCGTCGAGAACGCGACGAGGACGACCAGCGCGGCGACCCCGAACGCACGAGCGAGCCCAGGAACGCCAAAGCGGGAACGCCGGCGCGCCGCGCGCTCGGTCCACGCCAGCTGCAGCCGCTTGCGAATCTCTTCCGCGGCGACGTCGTCCATCCGCGCACCCTTGAGGCCGCCGAGCGCGCGGGCGAGCGAGTCCTGCATCATTCGGCGGCGTCCTCGCCGGACACGCGCTCGAAGAGGGAGAGCTCGCCCATGCGATCGAGCTCCTTGCGGAGACGGTCGATCGCGCGGTGCTGCAAGGTGCGCACCGCACCTTCGCTCCGACCGGTCATGCGTCCCACATCCGCGGCACCGTACCCCTCGACAAAACGCAGCAGGAGGACTTCCCGGTAGTCGGGCTTCAACTTTGACATCGCGTTGAAGAGCACCTCTCGCTCGATGGAGCGCGCGGCGTCCGCCTCGACGTTCTGCCCGGACTCCGGGTGATTCACGAGCTCGTCGATCGACATATCCGGCCTGGTCCGTCGGGTCCTGTCGATCGCGGCGTTGCGCGCGATCCGGAAGAGGAACGCGACGAACGGCAGTCCGCGGTCCTCGTACCTATCGAGCGCTTGCATCGCGCGGATGAACACGTCAGCGACCAGGTCCTCCGCCTCGTGTTTCGCGCCGGTCCTCGACAAGCAGTACCGAAAAACCGGGTCGCGATAGCGCTCGTAAAGCTGACCGAACGCTGAGGCATCTCCGGTTTGGGCGGCCTTGACGAGCGCGGCGTCGATACCGCGCTGCTCTGTCCCTCTTGCCGTCTCACCGGTGATGCCGGCGTCCTGGACGATCTACGGGCTCCGGGGCATCTGATCTCCCAACGACGCTAGTCAGCTTTCGATACACCCCCGTGTGGGGGCGGTCTCAGCGGGCAGCGGCGGGGGCCGTTGATCGGGTACGGCCCCCGCGATTTGCTTTCTCATGATCACCCTCTACGAGTGGCGCAAAATCCGACATGTGACCTCCACCGAATGGGCGATTCTCATCTGGCTCGTCATCGGCGCGGGAATCGCCGGCGGAGTCTTCCTCATTGCGCGCTCCGCGGTACAGATCGGAAGCGTCGCGTACCGCGTGATGGAGAAGCAGGTCTCAGGTGGATCGGCGACACGTCAGACCGCACTGCTCTCGCTCGCGATGGTCGCGGCGATCGTCGTGACGGCGGTGATCGCGGGGTACGCGATCTTCGCGGTCTTCGGTCAGCTGCTCGAGGGAGGCGGCGCCGTCAACACACTCAACAACGGCTCCTGAAAAACGAAGAGCGCCGGGAAGACCGGCGCTCTTATGTCATCCGCGGTTGTCGCGGAAACTAGGCGGGAGGGTGCCTCACGTCGCCGCCCTTGTCGGGTATGTCGGTGGGCCCTTCGATATTCGGATTCTCGATCGGAGCCCCACCCTTCTTACCGACGTCATCCGGTCCGTATTCACCCGGACGCTTTGGCAGATCCTTCTCCTGCATTAGAGCTTCTTCTCGTCGGGCTGGGCGCCGCCCTGGCCGCCGCCGCGGTCAACGTCGCCGCTGCCGCCCTTCTTGCCAACATCGCCCTGGCCGCCCTGCTTACCGGTCTCGTCTCCGGGCCACGGCTTCTTCGAACCACCCATGTCACCCTGATCCGGCTGGTCCTTCTTCTCCTGCATCTTCGAAGGCCTCCAAGAGATGTCGCCTCAGAGAAAAGGCGCGCCAGACGAAGGAGCATTCGTCATGCCGTTGACTGAGGAAGGGAGCATCGTGCCTGGCGTGAAGCGCGTGTGTAACGAACTTGAGCGCCGGCTGAAGATCAGCCGAGTCGTTCGGCGAGCGAACGCACCCTTTTGTCGATGCCGTCACGCACTCTCCGGAAAGCGGCGAGGCGGTGCTCCTCGTCGCCGCCGGCCAGGGCGGGATCAGGGAACGACCACCGCAGCTTCAGACCCGTCCGAGGCGGGATCGGGCAGTTGGCGTCGCACACCGTGACGACGACGTCCCATCCTTCGCCGAGGTCATCGACCGATTTGCTTCGCTGGCCGGAGATGTCGATTCCGATCTCGCGCATCGCACGCACGGCGAGCGGGTGGATCTCCGTCGCCTTGGTTCCCGCGCTCTCGACCGTGAACCGGTCGCCGCCGTACGCCCGCAGGAAACCTTCGGCCATCTGGGAGCGCGCGGCGTTATGGGTGCAGAGGAACAGAACGCGCTTCACACGCCAAGCATGACGATGGCGCCGAGCTTTCGCCCGGCGCCACCACCCGAGTCACCGTGTGTGTGCGATCAGCCGATGGACAGGACGTCCAGGAAGGACCGCGTGTTCGTTCCCGAGTTGAAGATCTGCGGACCCGCGTAGAAGATCAAAACGAGGACGATGAGGATGAGCAGGATGATCCCGATGATCATTCCAGCGCCGAATCCACCATCGTTCGTTACGACCGGCCCGCCACTCGGGGGGTTCACGTTGACCTGGCCCATTTAGAACCTCCTCGCGCTGAGTCGCTCGTATCACTCGCAAGCAGCGTGCCGCCACGGGTCGCTCGTTCGTATGCTCGCCGGGTATGCGGCTCGGCCCTCTTCGTCATCCGTGGTTCGCGGCCTTCTCCGGGTCCGTCGGCCTCGGCGGAATCGGCGACGAAGTTGCGCGCCTCGCATTACCGCTCCTCATCCTCGACCTCACGCACTCGATTGCGGCCGCGGCGACACTGCGTCTCGTCCAGGCGCTGCCGTATGTGTTCTTCGGCGGCATCCTCGGCGTTCTGATCGATCGCGCCGACAAACGGAAGCTGCTGATCGGCTGCGATGCTCTCAGCGTTGCGCTGACCCTCACCATCCCCGTGTCGGTCGCGGCCGGCGTGTTCTCGCTCAACCTTCTCTACGTGATCGGTTTCCTCCTCGGCACCGTCGAGGTCGCTTGGGGCGTGACGACGGACTTCAGCGTCATCCCGGCTCTGGTCGATCCGGACGAGCTCACGAGCGCGAACGCCGCCTACTTCGGCATCGACCGTTTCGCGCGGATCCTCGGGCCGACGATCGGTGGCCTCGCGATCGCGGCGTTCGGCACGGCCAACGCGATGTACATCGCCTCGCTCGCATTCATCCCGACGCTCTTCACGTTCACGCTGATGCCGCCGATTTACGACCTGCATCGGCCCACCGCGAAGATCACCCCGCGCGTGATTGCTTCGGAGATGGCCGACGGCTTCCGGTTCGTATTCGAGAACCGGATCCTGCGCTGGCTGCTTGTGCTGATGTTCATCGCGAACCTCGGACAGCAGGGCATCCAGACCCTGCTGCTATACGTCCTTCGCGAGGAAAACGGACTCGACGAGGTCACCATCGGGCTCGCGCTCTCGCTCGCGGGCGCGGTCACGGTGCTCGCGAGCTTCATCGCGCCTCGTCTCGCGCGCGGACGGCCACTCGGACACACGCTGCTCGGCTCGGCCGCCGCGGCGGGCCTGATCGTGTCGCTCATGGCGCTCGCGCGCGACTGGCGCCTCATCGTCGCCGGCTTCGCGGCTCGCGAGACCGCGTGGATGGGCTTCATCATCTACGCCTTCGTGCCACGGCAGCGTGAGGTCCCGGCGCACATCCGCGGTCGCGCGAACGGCGCGTTCCGCACGCTCGTGCTCATCTCGAACAGCTTCTCCGCTCCGTTCCTGTCGTTCGTCGTCGCGATCGCGAGCTCGTCCACCGCCTTCGCGGTCGCCGGCGCCTCGGCGCTTATCGCGGTCGTCGTGACGTACTTCACGCCGCTCCGCGAGTACAACCTGAACGAGCCGCGCGACGGCGAGAACACGCTCGCCGAGCCGACCGCCGCCGAATGAGGTCGTACGTCTGCGTGACCTGCGCGGTGCAGCAGGCGCCGAGCGAGGCGCCACCGAAGCATTGCCCGATCTGCGAGGACGAGCGGCAGTATGTGCGGCAGGGCGGCCAGAGCTGGACCACGATCGAAGAGCTTCGGCTCATGGACTACCGGATCGAGCTGCGCGACTTAGAACCCGGACTCGTCGGTGTGGGCGTGATGCCGGCGCTCGGCATCGGACAGCGCGCCTTGCTCGTGCTCACGCCGAACGGCAATGTGCTGTGGGACTGCGTCGGCTACGTCGACGACGATGCGGTCGCCGCGATTCGCGCGCGCGGCGGAATCAGCGCCATCGCGTTCTCGCATCCGCATTTCTACGGCGCCATGGTCGAGTGGAGCCAGGCGTTCGGTGGGGCGCCGATCTACGTCCCGGTCGCCGATCGCGAGTGGGTGCAGCGCGATGATCAGGCGATCGTGACGTGGCGGGGCACGCGTGAGCTCGCACCCGGCGTGACGCTCGTCCAGTGCGGGGGCCACTTCGACGGAAGCGCGGTGCTGCACTGGGCGGACGGCGCGTCAGGCCGCGGTGCGCTTTTGGTGGGCGACACGATCACGGTGGTGCCGGATGTCCGCTTTGTCAGCTTCATGCGGAGCTATCCGAATCTCATCCCGCTCCCCGCCGATGAGATTCGTCGCATCGTCGCTCGCGTCCGCCCGTATCGCTTCGACCGCATCTACGGGGGTTGGTGGGATCGGGTCCTGCACACCGGCGGGATCGCCGGAGTCGAGCGATCCGCGGAGCGGTACCTGCGCTGGATCGGAGCGGATCCGCGGCTCGGCTAGTGCGTGTCGTCCACACGGCATGCCCCGTTAATCTCGGGCGATGATGAATACGAGGTTCGACCACATCCTCCCCGGTCAGGATGACCCCGATCCGCTTCCGGGCGACTTCATCCTCACGCACGGCGGGGAATTCTTCAGCCGAGTCATCCAGTTCGGACAGGGTCTGCGCTTCTCCGGCAAGGATCGTCCGTACACCTACTGGAATCACAGCGCGCTCATCGTGTCCGGCGATGGTGCGCTGATCGAGGCGCTCGGACCCGGCGTACAGCGAAACACCCTCAAGGCCTATCACGGGACCCAGTACACCGTCGTGCACATCGACGCTTCTGACGAGGACCGGAGGGAGATGGTCGCCTTTGCGGAGCACTACGTCGGCGGCCGGTACGACTGGGCGACGATCATCAGCATCACGCTCTCGCTCCTGACCGGCGCGAAGTTCAGCTTCGGTTTCCCGGGACAGCTCATCTGCAGCGGACTGGTGGCTCGCGCTCTGGAGCGCACCGCCGCGATCTTCGACGACGAGCCCTCGCACGTGATGCCGGCTGAGCTCGCGAAGATGTTCGGCGTTGTCCCGCCGCCGCCCGGCACGCCGAAGGGCAAGCCGGTGCGGTGTGACTAGACCCCGAAGGCGTGGGATCCGTACAGCAACGCGATCACCATCACGAGCACGAGGATGATCAGCAGGAGGGTGAGCCAGTAGACGATTGCGCGGTTGCGCTTCAGCTGCGGCTCCATGTGTGAGCTGATCCTAGGTCTTTAGCGAAGTCTTACCCCGAACGCGGTTGTCCTCGACGATGATGTGCGCGATGCGACTCTTCGCCGCGACGGTTGTTTCAGTACTGATCGCCGGATGTGCGGGCACGACAGGGGGCGCACCGAGCACAACGCCGCTCGCGACATCGACCGTGACGGCGAGCGCGCCGACTTCGTCGACGAGCGTGACGCAGGCGACGGCCGCTGCTCTCGCGTGCACGGCACCCGCGGCCGCGCTGGTCGAGCTCACCGAAGGCCCCTACTACAAGGCGAATCCGCCGCAGAACGCCGACCTGCGTACCGCGACCGTTGCCGGCACACCGCTCACCCTCACTGGATTCGTCGTCTCGATGTCCTGCCAGCCGATAGCGAACGCGAAGCTCGACTTCTGGCAGGCCGACGGCAACGGCAACTACGACAACGCCGGGTACACGCTCCGCGGGTGGCAGCTCACCGACGCTAACGGCGCATATCGCCTCGAGACGGTGATCCCGGGCCTCTACCCCGGCCGCACCGAGCACATCCACGTCAAGGTCACCGTGAACGGCAAGACCTACACGTCGCAGCTCTTCTTCCCCGGCGTCTCGCAGAACCCGAGCGATGCGATCTACAGCGCGCAGATGCTCGTGAAGCTCAACACGACGACGAGCCCGGTGACCGGCACCTTCACCTTCGTCGTCAAGGCGTAGCTTCGCTCGGCGACGGGAGGGGCGCGGCGCTCGGTGTAGCCCCCGTTCGCGCGGTGGTCTCGGTGCCTTCGTCGATCTTCCAGACCATCAACGCCGCGAGGATCGCGGCGACGAGGCGGAGCGCCTCTGAAGTGAAGTAGCTGCTGGCGAAGACGCGGAGGGCGGCCAGAGTGTCCGGATGCTGCAGGACCGCGAATTCCCCGACGAACCCCGCGATGAGGTAGCAGCCCCACCAGTACGCCACGATCGCCGAGCTCCCGCTGACGAGGCCGTCGAACAGCGATCGCAGGATCCGGTACGGCTTCACGAGGTTGGCGAACGGGATGAACCACCAGCCCACTGCCCAACCCGGCGTTGCAGCGGTATCCACACCGAGGCTTCGAGCGTTGGCGACGGCTCGATGCAGCCAGATGAACCATGCGATCCCCGTCAGAATGGAGCCGGCCAGCTCAAGGCGACCGAGCGTCACGGTCAAGTCGTCGAAGGCGGCGGCCTCGCCCGGACGAAGAGCTGCGCGTGCCGCGCGGTTCGCGAGGTCAAACGCTGAAAAGAAATGCACCGCGGCGACCGCGGCGAGGAGACCCGACAAGAGCAGGAGCGCGATGGCGATGCTTCCCCGCGTAGAGGACGGTCGGTACGTGCCTTCCATGGCGGGCACACGCTACGACCGCGGTCAAGACGTGCCCTTCGTCACCCGATAGGGCCAGTTCGAGTCGAAACACTCACCTCGCGAGCCTCTCCATGCCCGACAATTACATCTGTGAAGCGCAACGACATCCGCAACGTCGCGATCATCGCCCACGTCGACCACGGGAAGACCACGCTCGTCGACGGCATGCTCCGCCAGAGCCACATCTTCCGCGATAACCAGCAGATGGCCGAGCGGGTGATGGATTCGAACGCCCTGGAGCGGGAGCGGGGCATCACCATCATGGCGAAGAACACCGCCGTTATGTACCGCGGCGTGAAGATCAACATCGTCGACACGCCGGGCCACGCCGACTTCGGTGGCGAGGTCGAGCGGATCATGAACATGGTCGACGGCGTGTTGCTGCTCGTCGACGCGGTCGACGGGCCGATGCCGCAGACCAAATTCGTCCTCCGCCAGGCGCTGCGACGGGGCCATCGCGCGATCCTCGTCGTGAACAAGATCGACCGGCCCGAGGCGCGTCCGAACCACGTGCTGAACGAGACCTTCGACCTCTTCCTCGATCTGGGTGCGACCGAAGAGCAGGCCGAGTTCCCCACCCTCTACACGAACGCCATCCTCGGGACCGCGAGTGCCGACCACCGTCACGAGGGCACGACGCTCGAGCCGCTGTTCGACGCGATCGTCGATAGGATTCCCGGACCCGACGTGGACCCGGCGGCGCCAGCGCAGCTGCTCGTGACCACCACCACGTACGACGACTACATCGGCCGCATCGCTGTGGGCCGCCTGCAGAGCGGCACGCTCCGCAAGGGTCAGGCCGTCGCGCGCATCGACCACCACGGCGGTCTCACTTCGGCCAGGATCACGCAGCTCTTCACGTTCAACGGCCTCGCGCGCGAGGAGGTCGACGAAGCGACCGCCGGCGACATCGTCGCGGTTGCGGGCGTCGAGGCGGGCATTGGCGACACCATCGCCGATGCGGCCGATCCGCGGCCGCTCCCACCGATCCGCGTCGAGGAACCGACTCTTCGGATGACGTTCACCGTCAACAACAGCCCGTTCGCGGGTCGCGAGGGGAGGTTCGTCACCAGCCGCAAGCTTCGCGAGCGCCTCTATGCGGAGCTCGAGCGTGACGTTGCGCTTCGGGTCGCCGACACCGATTCCGCGGACACGCTCGTGGTGAGCGGCCGCGGCGAGCTGCACCTCGCGATCCTCATCGAGACGATGCGCCGCGAGGGCTACGAGTTCCAGGTCTCGCGGCCCGAGGTCATCCTCAAAGAGATCGGCGGCGAGACGCAGGAGCCGTACGAGCAGCTCGAGATCGAGGTCGCGCAGGAGGAGCTGGGCTCCGTCGTCGAGCTCGCCGGCCGTCGGCGCGGGACGCTCAAGGACATGAAATACCGCGAGGACGGGATGGTCCACGCCGTCTATCGCATACCGACGCGCGGGCTGCTCGGATTCCGGCAGGCGTTCCTCACCGCGACCCGCGGGCGCGGCGTGATGAACACCCTGACCGAGGGCTACGGGCCGCTGGCCGGCGCGATCGCGACGCGCGAGCTCGGCTCCCTTATCGCCTTCGAGGACGGAACGACCACGACCTTCGGCCTCAACGCCGCGCAGGAGCGAGGGCAGCTCTTCCTCAATCCGGGAGTCGACGTCTACGAGGGCATGGTCGTCGGCCAGCACATCCGCGAGCGCGACCTCGAGGTGAACGTGGTGCGCAAGAAGCACCTCACGAACATGCGAAGCAGCAACTCGGACATCGCGGTGAAGCTCGATGGCATCCGCGAGCTCTCGCTCGACGATGCGGTCGAGTTCCTCGCCGACGACGAGCTGCTCGAGGTCACGCCGAAGGCGTACCGCATCCGCAAGCGCCTCCTCACAAAGCAGGATCGCGACCGCGCGATCGGGCAGATGAAGCGCGCCGCAGGAGTGGCGTCCTAGGCACGTTTTCGCGGCCTGGGTCGAGAGCGCTGGGAAGCCCAGCCGCGTCTGGCGGATCGTGCTGATCGTGGTCGCCACCCAGCTCGCGATCGTCGCCGTGGGAATGCTTCTCTTCTCGTCGATGGGCTTCGCGGACGTCGGCGGGGGTTGCGGCGGGGGCTAGTAGCTCCGGCGAAACGATCTTCACGACGAACGCCGGCGGGGTCAACGTGACGTTCGAGGTGACCTTCTCCTAGCTGCGCTTACCCGCAGCGACGACGAGCGGCGACTCGAGAGCGGGGAGGCCGGATTGCGTGGCCGGCGGGCCCGTCGGCACGGTGAAGTGGAAGCGAGAACCGACGCCGACTTCGCTCTCTACCCAGATGCGTCCGCCGTTCATGATCACGAGCCGCTTTGCGATCGCGAGTCCCAACCCTGTACCGCCGTGGCGACGGCTCGTAGACCCATCCGCCTGCCTGAACTCGTCGAAGATGATGCCGTGCGCATGGGCCGCGATGCCCTCTCCCGTGTCGGCGACGGTCACCTGGATCATCTCGCCTTGGAGAGCCGCGCTCACGATGACCTCTCCTTCGGTCGTGAATTTGACCGCGTTGCCGGCGAGATTCGTGAGGACCTGTCGGATCTGATGGCGGTCCGCCCAGGCGACAGGCAGGCTCGGGTCGAGCTCCGTGCGCAGGACCAGATGCTTGGCGTGGACGCGCCCGGTCAGGAGCGCGACGACCTCCTCGACGATCTCGCCCAGTGCGAAATGGGTCGGCTGGACCTCCATTCGGCCCGACTCGATCCTCGCGAAGTCCAGGAGTCCATTGATGATCGCGAGGAGGTTATCCGCCGCCTGGGCGATGCGAGCGATATCCGTTTGCTGTTGCATCGTGAGCTCACCGTCGAGCCCGTCCAGCATCAGCTTCGAATACCCGATGATCGCGTTCATCGGCGTCCGAAGCTCGTGGCTGACCGAGGCGAGGAACTCGCTCTTGAGCCGGTTCGCCTCGGCAAGCTTCAGGTTCGTCCCGCGTAGCTCGCCGACGAGGGCGTCATTGTGCTCGCCGCGGGCGCGTAGCGCGCCGGCCATCGACTGGAACGAGCGCTCGAGCTGCCCGATCTCGTGGGCGGATCCCGTCGCGATCGGCGCGTCGAGGTGGCCTTCCCCGATCAGCCGTGCGGCGCCGGCAAGCCGTGCCAGCGGGGTCGTCATTCCGCGCGCGGTCCGATAGGACAGGACGACCGCGAGTATCGCGAGGACCGCGCTCCCGGCGAGCACCGCCGCCGCGAGCTGTCGCTGCGCGTCTTCGAGCGGCCCGAGCGGAAGGAAGACGGCGAGGACCTCCGGCTCGGCCGAGTGGGACTGGACCAGGCTGAAGATCGCGTTGTAGCGCGCACCATCAATGTCCACATCGGTGCTGTACGTGCTGATGCCAAGCTGCATTTTCGCCGGGTCAGGAAGCTGCGCTGCGGCCATGACCTTGGGCGTCGAGACTTTGATATCGCCGCCCACCAGCATGGCGATCTCGAAGTCCGAGGCGGCGCGGACCGACTCGAGGAAGCTGTCGTCGAGGAGCGAGCCGACTTCGATGAATCCCGGCCCGTTCGCCGGATCCCCGGCGCTGATCGGCGTGATCGATCGAATCATCAGCCCATTCGGCTCGCTGTAGATGACATAGGAGCGCTCGACGCCGGCGGACGCGCGGATCAGCAGCTCCTGGGGGAGCCGCTCGTTCGGCGCGAAGTCCTGGCCACCGGCCGTGATGACTCCGTTCTGGTCCGAGACGAGCACCACGTCGAGATTGAGGCGCGATTTCAGCGGGATGAGGACCTCGCGGAGCCCGCGAGCGTCGCGAGCGGTCGCTAAGTCGCGAACGCTTGACAGGGCGGCGAGGACACCACCCGACCGAGCCGTTTGCTCGATCCGGTCCTGGATCGCGCTCGCCGTGGCACCGGCGACGAGTCGCGCCTCATCATCGAATCGCTCCTGGAGCAGACGCTGCGAAACGGCGAGCGCCAGTGCCGCGATGAGGACGATCGGAACCAGCCCGATGGTGAGGCTGCGCACAAGGAGGGTCCGCCGAAGGCTCGGCGCGAAGAGCGTGCGGATGGCGCCGCGCGGCGTCTCCATTTAGGAGGCGCTTGCCGCGACTCGCTGCCCCTCAGGACTCCGCACGAACTCGAGGAATGCACGAATGGCCGGTTTGAGCTTCGATTCGTCCGGGGGGTACACGATCATGAGCGGCCGACCGATCCGATACGTGCCGTTCACCAGGTTCTCCGCCGATGGAAAGATGCCGTCGATCGAGAGAAGACGGACGTTCTGGTCGCTCGCCGTGCGGCCGGAGCTTGTCGCCATCCCGATGGAGGCTCGGAACGAGCCGATCGCTTTGAGCGTTTGATCCAACTCGAAGACCTCACTCGCGTCCTTCGTATACGTGACCTTGCCCCCGAAGAAGTAGGTCTCGAAGGTGGTCCTGGTGGCGGCGTTCGCCTCCCGGATGAAGACCTTGATCGGGAGGTCGTCCCAACCGAGCTCCGACCAGTTCTTGATCTCGCCGAGGAAGATCTTGCGCACCTGATCCTTTGTCAGGTTCTTGGTGGGATTCGCGGCGTTCACGATGACGCCGGTTCCGCTCAGTCCGATGTTGACCGTCTTCAGCTTCAGGCTCTCATCTGGCGTGAGCGCGCGGCTGACGAAGCCGAAATCGATCTGGCCGCCGGCGGCGAGATTGATGCCCGCGTCTGACCCCGTCTCGTCGACCTGCCAGATCACGCCCGGATGGAGCTCGGCAAAGCGCTTCGTCAGCGCCTGCACCACGGCGATGGCGCCACCACCTCCGCTCGCGGTGTACGCCCCGGCGAGTGGATCGGCGGACGGGGCGGCCGGCCTCCCGCCGCATGCGGCGGCTGCTGCCATGAGGGTGATCGCGATCCCGAAAGAACGGAAAACTTTTACAGGGCCCACCGAGCGCGAAGCGTATGAGTCCTACTTAGCCGATATGGTTTCATGCTCGTTTCGAGGACAGTCGGCGGCTTTCCTGACAACCGACAGTTCCGTGCATTCCACCATTTCTGTGAGGCAGTGGTCCAGTTTCATCATCCGAATACCTGATCAGTGAGCGCGAGGACCAAGCCCGCGACGACAAAGGCGACAAGAACGGCGGCCGATCTCTGCCAGTGAACGTACCCGAACAACGGCCGCGGCCACCTTTCGGCAATCACGGAATACGTAAACCACCAGGTGGGTACCGCGACCACGACGGCAACCAGTAAACGGAAATCCCCCGGCGTCACGCTGCGGCGGCCCGCGCCGGATTCAACAGGGCGACCATTTCCTGGACTGTCCAGACTATGCGCGGCGACCCCTGCGGCCATCGCGGGCGTGATCCCGCCCCTGTGGACCACTACGTTCTGTGATTCCCGCAAGTTTCGCCTAGATTTGCGGTATCTCCAAAACGACGACGCTCGAGCACGGTGACTGGCTGACGCTGGGGGTGGCGAGCCGGATCCTCGGTGTCGACCCCGACACGCTCCGGCGGTGGGCTGACTCCGGAAAGGTCGAGGTCTTTACCACACCCGGTGGACACCGCCGGTTCATGCGCGCGTCGATCGACGCGATGCTTCCCCGCCCGCGGCAGGCGCGCCGCCAGTCGCTCTCCGCTCTCGGCGAAGCCCCGGATCGCGTTTCCGCGGAGTTCCGCAAACGGGTCCGCCTCGACCTCGCCGAGCAGGATTGGTACGGGCGTTTCGACGAGGGCTCTTTGCGGTGGTTCCGCGAGCGCGGCGTGCGCATGAGCGATCTGCTGCTCGGTCACCTCGACACCACGCGGGCGGTCGGGCGCGATCAACTCATCGCGCAGGCCGAGACACTCGGACGCGAGTACGGGGTCGAGGCGCGCCGCCACGGACTGTCGCTCGGTGAGGGGACGCAGGCG
>Ga0207646_10000951_pt1 | contig 37284 bp, 34 predicted proteins | sample KBSK5502metaG_FD_184343 | JGI IMG/M metagenome (GOLD analysis project Ga0207646, IMG submission 184343) | Corn, switchgrass and miscanthus rhizosphere microbial communities from Kellogg Biological Station, Michigan, USA - KBS K5-50-2 metaG... | ecosystem: Host-associated > Plants > Roots >... | reverse complement strand
ACAACCGCAGATTACGCGGATTTCACGAATAGCTGAAGAGCAAACCAACAAATCCGTTTTATCCGCGCGATCCGCGGTTAATTAAAAAAAATCGGCAGGCTTGCGCCTGCCGATTTTCACACAGCCTCTCGAATTAAGAAACTTTTAGGGCTTACGGTCCGATTGTTACGCCGCCGGATTGGGTAAAAGCTTTGGTTTGCGTCACCGTGACCGAGCCTGGTCCCGCGCATGCGCCTGCCGTGTTGGCTGTGTAGACTGCGGTGCAATCCGCCAGTGCACCGGCATTGTCCGTGCATTCAAACGTCCATTGAACTTTGAGTTCATGTGTGCCACCGCCAACGTTGGGTGCAACAAAGTTGAAGCTGTGCGCTGCAAGCGTGCTTTCAACAAGATCGATGCTGCAATTGTTCAGCGCATTGCAGGTCAAGATCTGATCGAACACATTCGTGCTCAACTGCTGGAACCGCTGATCGTAGATGATGCTCGGCGCTCCAGTGGTTGCGGGCGCGACCGGATTTCCATCCAGAGTCACGCTGACTTTGACCGCTGCGGAAACGGCCGAGCTCTGCATGTCTTGAGTCACGGCTGTGTTCGTGAACAAGCCGGTCACGAGCGAGGGCGTGATTAGCAACGTGGTGAACTGCGAGTTTGGTGTCTTGATAGTGGTATCGAGCACCTGATGCGGCGCGCCTCCACTTAAGGCGCCAGCGTTCGGAGTGCCGCCGACAGTGTTTATTTCGCACTGCGTGGTGGTGATTGCGGACGCGAAGTTGCCGCTGCTTTGAGCTGAGGCGAACGGCGCTGCCGCAATTGCCAATGCCACGATTATTCCAGGGAGTAACAGCTTATGATGCTGTTGCATTATTTTGCTCCTTCTGTTTCGCCGCGCGCCCTGGAAAGACGCGGCTTGGTTGGTTGGTGGATCCTCTGAGACGAATTCGCCTCTGTCCGGACTCGCCGGACTGACGAGGATCACTTTTGCTAATTCATCGTATTTCCGGTAATCGCCGGACGCGTTGCGTCAAAATAATTTTTTGTGACGTCTAAGGATTTTCCTTAGACGCGATCGCGAAGCACTCGAGATATTTTATTCCAGATCCGGTATTGAAAATCACAACCCGCTCGCCGATGCCGATCTTTCCAGCCGCGCGAAGTTTTTTCAGCGCGACAAAACAGGCCGCGCCTTCCGGTGCGACGAACAATCCTTCTTTCGAGCCGACTTCGCGGACAGCGCGGATCATATCGTCGTCGTCGATCGCGATCCCGCCGCCTTTCGACTCCCGAAGAATGTTCAGCATCAGGAAATCGCCGATCGCTTTCGGAACACGCAATCCCGATGCGACCGTGTGCGCATTCGGAAATTCAGCTGCGAATTTTTCGCCGGCTTCGAACGCGCTGACAATCGGCGCGCAACCGCTCGCCTGCACCGAGAACATTCGCGGGCGTTTCGAATCGATCCAACCGAGCTTTTCCATTTCATCGAATGCTTTCCACATTCCGATGAGTCCGGTGCCGCCACCGGTTGGATAAAGAATTACATCCGGCAATTTCGAGTCGAGCTGTTCGGCGATTTCGTAGCCGAGCGTTTTCTTTCCCTCGATCCGATACGGCTCTTTCAACGTCGAGAGATCGAACCAACCTTCTTTTTCTTTTCGTTTCGCAATCTCCGCGCCGCAATCGGTGATGAGTCCGTCGATCAACGTGACGTGCGCGCCGACTTCGCGGCATTCGACAATGTTCGCGCGCGGCGTGTCGCGGGGCATGAAAATGTGCGCTTCAAGTCCGGCGCGCGCAGCGTAAGCGGCGAGCGCGCCGCCGGCGTTCCCAGCGCTCGGCGCCGCCAGTTTTTTCGCGCCAAGAAATTTCGCCATCGAAACGGCAACGCTCATTCCGCGCGCTTTGAAACTTTGCGTCGGATTGAGCGATTCGTCCTTGATCCAAAGATCGACATCTACTTCGCCGCCGAATCTTTTTGATTGAAGAAGCGGCGTTCCTCCCTCGCCCAGCGAAACCGGCTCCGCATCTTTCGACAACGGCAATAGCTCGCGATAGCGCCATAACGATCTTTCGCGCGTCGCGAGCTTTTCGCGATTGAGCGCTTTTCCCGCCGCCGCAAGATCGACAATCGCGAGGAGCGGTTTGCCGCACGCGACGCAAAGATTTTGCAGTCGCTTCCAATCGTGCCGCCTTCCACAAGCGCTGCATTCGAGATGCGTCAGGAACATACGGAGTTGCCAGAGTTGTTGCGGAGAGTTTACACAGAAGACTAAATGAGCGCAGCTTCAACCACTCGCCGGCCGTGGTATCGCCCGTCATTGACCACGCAAATCATGATCGGCTTGGTCGTTGGCGCGTTGCTCGGCTGGCTTCGGCCAGATTGGGGCAACAAAGTTTATTTTCTCCGCGACATTTTCATCAACCTGATCAAGGCGATCATCGCGCCGCTGGTCTTTTCAACCATCGTCGTCGGAATCGCGGGCGCGGGCGCATTGAAGAAAGTCGGCCGGATCGGAATTAAGGCGCTGATATTTTTTGAGATCGTCACGACGGTCGCGCTTTTCATCGGGCTTGCGGTTGTCAATTTCACGAAACCGGGCGCGGGCGTCACTTTGGCGACTGGTAAGATCGACATCGTCAAAACGATTGGAGAAACGCATGCCCAAAGTTTGGTCGAGACAATCGTCCACGTTTTTCCCTCGAGCATCATCGACGCGATGGTGCGCGGCGACGTTCTGCAAATTGTCGCGTTCGGCGTCTTGTTCGCGCTCGCGATTTCCGCCGTGGGCGAAAAAGGCCAACCGATTGTGCGCGCGATGGAAAGTCTGGCGCAGATCATGTTCAAGTTTACGAACTACGTGATGATGTTCGCACCGATCGGTGTTGGCGCGGCGATGGCGCATACCATCGGAACCCAAGGACTCAGCGTGCTGGTCAATCTCGGGAAACTGATCGGCTCGCTTTATCTCGCGCTGATTATTTTTGTTGTCCTTGTTTTTGGGATCGTGATCTGGCTCGTGCGCGTGCCGTTGCGGCAATTCTGGAGAGCGGTGCGCGAACCAGCCGCGCTCGCGTTTGCGACAACGAGCAGCGAATCGGCTTTGCCAAAGGCGATGCAGGCCATGGAGCGATTCGGTGTGCCGCCATCGATCGTCGGCTTCGTGATGCCCACCGGCTACTCGTTTAATCTCACCGGTTCGATTCTGTATTTGGGGATGGCCTCTGTTTTTGTCGCGCAAGCCGCCGAGACGACGACCGGCTGGCACATGAGTTTCGGTCAGCAAATCGTAATGATGCTAACGTTCATGCTGACATCAAAAGGCGTGGCGGGCGTGCCGCGTTCGTCGTTAGTGATCCTGTTAGCGACGCTGAACTCTTTTATTCCGGGCGGGCTCGGACCAATCGGCGTCGCGGTGATTTTTGGCGTCGACGAACTAATGGACATGGGACGAACGGCAGTGAACGTCGTTGGGAATTGTCTGGCAACGGTTGTGGTCGCGCGCTGGGAAAAAGAGTTTGACGAAAATCGGGCGCGCGTTTTTGGAACGCCGGCCGAAGCCGAGCTCGATTTGAAATCCGGCGACGTTGCGTTCGCGGACGCCGTCCGTCAAGGCGACTAAGATCGACACGAATCATTTCGCAGTTGCTGGAAGAGTTCGATTGACGAACCTCTCAAATCGCGGATCGCCGCGCAACGGATCCAGCATGGGATGGGTCCTGAGCAGGCCGATCATCTCGTACTGTTTCTCGTCGTAACCACGCTCCAGCCAATTCATGGCTTCGTTTTTGTCGCCGATTCCCAGATAGGCGAGAGCAAAACCGAATGACCAAACGTCGCGTTGCTGCGCGAGTCCTTTCATTTCGTTGAGCAGCTGCGTGGCCTTCGCTCGGTCGCCCTTGATTCCGTAAACGTGCGCTCGAAATGCCAGAGCATACGGTTCGTGACTTCGATCGTGGGGCATCTCATACTCTCGAATCGCTTCATCAAGTCGGCCGCTTGCTTCAAGCGCTTGAGCCAGGTCCTGATGGGCGAGATAATAACTTGGATCCAACTCGAGCGTTTTGCGCTCCTGAGCGATGGCGTCGGGATAGCGCCGCGCCAGGATCAGAAGGTAGCCGAGGTTTGCATTGGCAAAGGTTGAGAATGGATCGAGCTCGACCGCTCTTCTTCCTTCCGCGATTGTCCGATCAATTTCACCAATCGCCGGCAGGACAGTGTAGGCGAACCATCCGTGAGCAGTCGCATCGTTTGGATTAAACTCGAGCGCTCGCTCGAATTCCAACTTGGCGCGAGCAATATTGAACTCGGTCAAAAAAAGAATGCTGGCGAGCGACTCGTGGGCTTCGCCTAACGAATCGTCGATCTTGAGCGCCTTTTCGGCATTAACTCGCCCCTTTTGCAGATCCGCTCTTCTTTCGTCCGTGCTGGGGTTTTCGGTCCAGAAAAATCGGACGCGGTAGCAATCGGAGAGTCCGGCGTAAGCGGCCGCGTACTGGGGGTCTTTGGCGATCGCTTGATTGAAGCAGTCGATTGCCTTTTCAATGTTTTCCGCACTTTGTTTGCCCCAAAAATAGCGACCGCGCAGATAGAGTTGGTGCGCGTCGTTGTCTCTTGTGGGCTGCGTCGCGATGTTTTGTTGTTCGACGGCGGTCAGCCTGGCCTGAAGCGTGTTGGCAATTTTCGTCGCGATCTCGCTTTCCACGGCAAACACATCTGTCAGCTTCCGGTCGAATTTGTCCGCCCAAAGATGGGAATCATTTTGCGCGTTGATCAATTGCACGTTGACCCGCACCTGATCGCCAGCCCGTTGCACCGAGCCTTCGAGAATGTTCGCGACGTCGAGTTGTTTAGCGATCTCGGAGAGATTGGCCGGCGTGCTTTTGTAACGTTGCGTCGACGTGCGCGAAATTACTTTCAAATCGGAGATCCTTGATAGGCGCGTCAGAATTTCTTCCTGAATCCCATCGGCGAAATAGGCGTTGTTCGGATCGTCGCTCAGATTCTCAAACGGCAAGACCGCGATTGATTTTGCTAACAGCGACCTACTGGTGGGTTTGTGGATTTTCTGAGTGTGAAATACAACGAGCACAACGATCAAAAGCAGCATGGCCAAGGCAAGCCCAAGGACTTGTGGCCATTTTCGGTAACGCTTTTGTGACGCCAAACATTTCTTCGGCGGTTTGGGATTGCCGATTTCGTCGGTGTAAAAATTAACAAGCGCGATTTTGCGACCATGTTTGACTTCGCATTCGCCAAGTTCGTGAAGATACGGATTCCAACGCGGAAATGGCGCAAGATCGTCCGCCACGCGTTTAGACAGCAAGACGTGGCCGGCATCTCCGCAATCCATCACGCGTTCCGCCATGTCGATCCCAGCGCCCGTGACATTTGAGCGGCCGCTAACATCGACAACTCGGTTTACCGGGCCACTGTGAATTCCCATCCGCACACGAATTCCGGAATGCGATTTCAGCGTGGCGTGGATTTCCATCGCGCATTCAATCGGCGCCTGCGGATCGTCCCAAAAGACCAGCGCCATCCCGTCGCCGGTTGGTAATCTCAAGAGCTTGTCTTCCGTTTCCGCCTGGCGAAAACGCGCGGTGTTTTGCACAATGCGCGTTAATCCACTCATAACGCGGCTCTGTTCTGTAATGAGCAGAGTTGAGTACGCCACCACGTCCATGGTCAGGACATGCGCGATCTCAACTTTCGGGTCCGACGATTCGTCGGAAGACATGAGCGAACGTTGAACGCTCAGCCTGCAAATTCAACGTAGAACTAAAACTCGGCGCTGCCGGGCGTGCGCGCGAAGGGAATCACATCGCGGATGTTCGAAACGCCAGTTACGAACATCAGCATTCGCTCGAAACCGAGACCGAAACCGGCATGCGGCACGGTGCCGTAACGGCGAAGATCGAGATACCATTTGTAATCTGCTGGGTCCATTTTGTGGCGCTGCATGTTTTCTTGAAGAATATCGAGTCGTTCCTCACGCTGACTGCCGCCGACGATTTCGCCGATTCCCGGCACCAACAGATCCATTGCGGTCACCGTTTTGCCGTCGTCATTCAATCGCATGTAAAAGGGTTTGATCTCTTTCGGAAAATTGAAAACCGTGACCGGACATTTAAAATGTTTTTCGGTCAACCAACGCTCGTGCTCCGATTGCAGGTTCAATCCGTATTCGACCGAGAACTCGAATTTCTGGCCGCTCTTCTTTAAAAGATCGACAGCTTCCGTATAAGTCGTGCGTTGAAACGGGCGCTCGAGAACAAAATCGAGACGGGAAAGAAGTTCCTTGTCCACGAACTTGGAAAACAATTCCATCTCATCGGGAGAATTCTCGCGAATGTCGCGAATGAGATATTTCACGATCTCCTCGGCGAGATCCATGTCGCCATTCAAATCGCAAAACGCCATCTCGGGCTCGATCATCCAGAATTCGCTGGCGTGCCGTGACGTGTTCGAGTTCTCGGCGCGAAATGTTGGGCCGAAGGTGTAAACTTTTGATAACGCGCAGGCGAACGCTTCGGCTTCGAGCTGACCGCTGACCGTGAGATAAGTTTGGCGGGCAAAAAAATCTTTGGCGTAATCAATTTCGTTTCCTTTCCGCGGCGGATTTTTTAAATCAATCGTCGAGACCCGAAACAATTCCCCCGCCCCTTCGCAGTCGCTGCCGGTAATGATCGGCGTGTGGACGTATACAAAGCCGCGTTCCTGAAAAAATTTGTGAATGGCGAAGGCAAGTCGACTGCGAACGCGAAAGACCGATCCGAAAAGGTTTGAGCGCGGACGAAGGTGCGCGATCTCGCGAAGAAATTCCGGGGTGTGTCCCTTCTTCTGAAGCGGATAGGAATCGTCTGCCGATCCAACGATGTCGATCTTATCCGCGACCAACTCCCATTTTTGTCCTTTGCCCTGCGACGCAACCAGCACGCCGCTCACGCGAAGTGAAGCGCCGGTGGTCAGCTTCTGAATATCGGCGTAATTCAGGAGTGAATTGCGTGCTATGACCTGAAGATTTTTCAGCGACGAGCCGTCGTTCAGTTCAATGAACGAAAAATCTTTCGAATCGCGCCGGGTCCGGACCCAGCCCTGAACCTGAATCGAATCGATCGGCTCGGCGCGTTGCAACGCATTTTTGATTGGAGTTGGAGCTGGCGTCATTGGATCGCACAACTCTCAACGCTCAACGCTCAACGTTCAACGCTCAACGTTGGCAAGATCGAGATCTACATCTTCAGCGCTTCCCGCAAATGCGGAACGAGGCGTTTGCTGAATTCAACCGAATCGCCAGCTGACAAGTGCGACCACTCGGGACATTGAAAATCTTTCAGCTCGGGAAAATCCGAATAATAAATCCCGGGCGCGTTAGTCATCTGCAGCAATGGGTCCCAGGTTTTTTCACGCGGCGTGTCGCGATCTTCAATCTGCTTCAAGCCGCCACTGTGCGGAAAGCGAACGAAAACAATCTTGCCGCCGCGAGCGCGAATCTTCGCGACGTCGTCCGCGACATCGTGAAAACGTTTTCCGATCGCCTCGCCCATTTTTTTTATGAAAACATCTTTTGGGATGTAGGTCGGCGGCTGCGGTTGGAAAAGCGGCGGCCAGATTTGTTGAATTCGTTTCGCCAGTTCGCTTCCCGGCCGCGCACATTCTTCGGTCATTCGAGAACGACGTTCACGATCGAGAGTTCCAAAATACGGAGGCAGACGCGGCGGGACTTGGGCGCCGGGGCGATTTGGGATCGGCAATTTCTTCAAGTAATCGTCGAACGTCAGCTCTTCCTGTTTGAGAAACACGACATGCTCTTCCAAAGGCATGGCAAGCCGCTCACTTACGCGTTGAGCCGGCGTTTGATTATGAAAACGTTTCACCACTTTTGTGCCGCGCTCGAATGGCGGCGTGCCCGGTGGAGCGAAGAACAAACGCGGCGTGATGCTGCAGACAATCGTGCCGTGAAAATTTTTGTCGTTAGCCAAGTCTTCCAGGACCGGAAAGCCGCACATGCCGCCACCGGCGAGCTGGATTGGACGCTTGCCAAGCCCTCTTTGGAATTCATCAAGATCGACATCGTACCAAGCGCGCGAGTCACCGATGATGACGATCGACTCCGGCTCGACCGCGCGCCGGCGCAGCGTCCAAAGATCTTCGTTGTCGTTTAAAGTCGGAGCGTAGCCGAGCGACCGCGCGTACAATTCCCAGGCCACGGTCGCGGCGGTCACAATGATCGTGATTAGCACAGTAATTCCGCGCCAGGGTGCGGGCGGAATCGGCCGCTCGAATTCCAGCGGCGGACCGCCGTGAATTTGTTCCTCACGCGTCGGTTTGCGGAAGAACATCCGCGGAAGGCGAAGCCGTTGTTTAAAATTGGAAATAAATGAAGGCATTACTGTTTCCTTGAGTGAAAATGATTGCGAACGCCATGATCGACCCAATCGCAGTGATCGCCCACGCGGGCAGACGTATCACCGCAGTTTCGAAACTTTCGTCCCGCATTGTCCAATGCATCCCGATCACGCCGGCCGTAACGATTCCAATTTGCAGGAGTTCGCGCGTGGAAAGGATCATGTCGCCGTTCGGGTGGCCGCCGAACATTCCGGTCAACATTCGGCTGGCGATGGTGAAGTCGGACGCGCGGAAAAATACCCAGGCGATGCAAACCGCGCCGTAAGTTGCGAAACCGGCGATAACGCGAGTCGGCGGGGTCGCGGCCCACGGTTTATCTTCAAAGAAAATTCGAATGACGCGCTCAATCACTAAATAAGAGCCGTGCAACAAACCCCAGACGACGAAGGTCCAAGCCGCGCCATGCCAAAGTCCGCCGAGAAACATCACGATGACGAGATTCAGCGCCATCCGAAACGGCCGGACCTGGTTTCCGCCGAGGGGAATGTAGAGGTAATCGCGCAGAAAAGTTGAAAGCGAGATGTGCCAGCGCCGCCAGAAATCCGAGAAGCCGACCGCGGCGTAGGGAAAACGGAAATTATCCTTGAGATGGAAGCCGAGCGTCAGCGCCGCGCCGATCGCCGTGATCGAATAACCGGCGAAGTCGAAAAAGATTTGTCCGGCAAAGGCGAGGACACCGGCCCACGAATCCATCGCGACGAGCGGACCGGCATACCCAAAGACGCGATCAGCCGGTCCGGACAACAATGTGTCGGCGAGAACGATTTTTTCGAAGAGGCCCAGCGTCATCAATGCGAGTCCCCAAAAAAACTGGTTCGTCTTGAGACGCGGCGGATGATTCAGCTGCGGGAGAAAATCACCGGCGCGCACGATTGGACCGGCGACGAGCTGCGGGAAAAACGAAACTGCGAGAATGAAATCGCGCAACGACCGCGTTGGTTGGAGCACGCCACGATAAATGTCGAGCGTGTAGGACAAGGAATGAAAAGTATAAAACGAAATGCCGACCGGGAGCAGAATGTCGAGATGCGGCGGTTGATAGATGATACCGACGCGCGCGACCAACCATTGGAAATTTTGGAGCAGAAAATTTCCGTATTTGAAAAAACCGAGCATGCTCAGATTCATGCAGACGCTTGCGACGAGCCAGCGCTTTTTGGTGCGCTGACCTTGCGCTTTGCCGATTTGGCGACCGAGCCAGAAATCCATCGCGGTGGTCGAGAACAGGAGCGCGGCGAATGGCGGATTCCATGCGCCGTAAAAAATGTAACTCGCGACGACGAGCAGATTTTTTCGAAGATTCCAGCCGCTAAGACTCCAGTAGAGCGCGACGACGACCACGAAGAAAACGACGAAGGTGAGCGAATTGAAAAGCATGGCGAGACTTTTGAATTATGCGACCGACGGCAGCTCCCTATTTACGCCACCCATATTTGAAGGAGATGTTCTAGATGTTGTTTAGGACTGTGGCAAGATCGACATCCACTTTGTGAAAACTTTTTTCCTTTTCGCGCCCGGCGCTGGCGCGCCTTCAACGCATCCGTGGATGCAGAGTTGGAAAAAGCGGCTGGTCGGAATCGGCGATGTCGTGACGTTCGATTACGATTACATGCTCCAAGGACGAAGACGCCCCGATCGTTTGCCGCAATTAATCGCAACTCACAAAAAAGCTCTGGCGGCGGTGCACGCAAAAACGTCCGGGCCAATTTTCTTGATCGGCAAAAGCATGGGCGGACGGATTGGCTGTCACGTCTCGCTCGAAGAAAAAGTAAACGGACTCATTTGTCTCGGCTATCCGCTCTCCGCGATGGGAGATCGCACGAAATTGCGCGATCAGGTTCTGCGCGATTTAAGTACGCCGATTTTGTTCGTTCAAGGCACGCGCGATCCGCTTTGCCCGCTCGATTTGCTTGGAAAAGCTTGCGCGCAAATGAGTGCGCCGAATTTTTTGCACACCATCGAAGGCGGGGATCACTCCCTGCTTGTGCGCAAGAAAGATCTCGGCAACGAAACGCAGCAGGATGTCGATCTAACAATCTTCGCTGCGATCAAAGATTTCGTGGCGCGCTTCAGTGAATAGCGATGGTCGCCTTTTTTGGCTTGGCGATCGTGTAACCATTTCCGGAACTGAGAGTGAGAATCGCCTTCTCGCCTGTGCGCGTCGGCACGCCCGCGATCGCGTGCAACGTCACGTTGGTTGAAGATGCGCCAGCAGGAATGTCGGCTTGGCCAACAGTTCCACTCAACGTGTAATCGCTTCCGAGAATCGCTTTGCCACTCATGAAATAATTAACGGCGGTCACTTGCGACGGATTAATAGTCGAGGCTGAGATTGTGAAGGCGGCATCGCCGCCGGGACTCACGGTGCCCGTAGACGAGGTGACTGTGATACGAGGAGTGGCGGCCGGACTCGCGCTCGGCGTTGGAGTTGCGCTCGGCGTCGCAGTTGGGGTCGGGATTGGAGTCGGCGTGGGAGTTACGCTCGGTGTCGCAGTGGCAGTGGGAGTGGGTGTCGGCGTCGGACTCGCCGGGCCCGATGGGACCGCGTCGATTTGCGCGACAAACGGATCGGGATTGCCGGTGCGGGTGTCGATCCAAACCGGAATCGCGGGAACATTCGAGTTTGTCGCTTCGGCAATTCCCTGATAATCGCCGAGCATGAAACCGCTCGAAGTTTCCGGCGCGAGCGATGCGTCACTCGAAACGGAACTGACGCGAACGTTCGGTTCCCAAGTTGCGCCGCCGTCAAAAGATTGCGCGTAGTAGAGATCGATCAGCACATCGGAAGTCGGATTGTTGCGATGATCGTAAAAGACGCAGGTCAAAACCTGACCGTCGGCGGAAACGTTAATCGCGGGATTAAAAACACCGAGCCCGGAAGGATTATCGCTGATCGCTTTCGGCGCGCTCCAAGTGTTGCCGCCGTCAGTCGATTCGGTGAAAGCAATCCGCGGATCGCCGGACAAGACGGTTTGGTAGACTAGATAAATATTTCCATGAGTTGGATCTGCCACGGCCGATGGAAGAAATCCGCCGCTGCGGATCACCGGTTCGTTATACTGGTTTGCGTTGGTGATGAGTTTCGGCGTCCCGAACGTCGTCCCGCCATCAGCTGAGATGACGGCATTCAAATGTTGGGGATAATTGAAATTCCAGTAGATGATGACCAGATTCCCGTTGGGAAGAAAAACGATCTGCGAGCCTTGCGCGTTGTCGGCCGACGACGCGACTGCATCCGGGCCAACAAACGTGGCGCCGCCGTCATCGCTGTAGAAACGTTTAATCGTTCCACCGTTAACGCTGCTGCTCGTGAAGGCAGTGTAAGTGATGACGATTCGGCCGACCGTCGATGTACCTGAGAAATTGTTGATCGCCATCCATGGTTTATCGGGGAAAACGCTACTCCCCGGGTTGTAGACGACGGTTGGCGAGCCAAAAGTCTGTCCGCCATCAAACGAGCGACTCAAAAGGAGCGCGCCGTTGTTGAAGTTGCTGTCGGTAGCGCCTTCAGTGGTGAAGAAAAGTGTGCCGCTCAAATTGACGCCGGCGACTGGGTCGGTATCGCGGAAATAAGATCCGCCCGTTGTCTGTGTCAGATTTGGAATCAGCGCGCGCGTCCAAGTCGCGCCACCATCGGTTGTGATGGAATAACCGCAATCAACCGCGCCGCCGTTGGAAAAACGGCCTTCTTGAAAAACCGCGGCGACAAAATTCGTGTTAATCGGCGAACGCGCGATATGCGGCTCCGCTTGCGCGCGCATGTCCGCCGGCAATGCCGAAGGATCGTCGCCGAGTCGAATATTATTTAGAACGCGCGAGTCGAGCGCCACGGCCAAACTTTCCAGCTCCGCAGCCGAAGGTCGCGTTTGTAAATTGGAAGATGGCCGGACGAGATCTCCATCGTTGTCGAGCAACATCAAAGCGCCGGAGGAAAGATGCTCCAGTCGCACGTTCTGCAACGCGCTCGGGAAACGGGTGCGATCAACCACGAACGGTTGGTTCGATGTCGATGTTTGCTGACCAAGTGAAAGACTTACGGTCAGCAGCAGCCCGAATAAAAGCGCACGATTCATCCCGAAAACTTCAGATTCAACACGCCGCAGCTACGCTAGTTGCTCGATTAACTCAAGGGCAGCCAATTGCCGGGTTGCGGCACGAGCTTGGTGCCGTTGAGAGAAAGATAAGTGTATTCCTGAAGAAGCCGTTCGTAATCGGACAGCAATCGCATCGCGTCGTTCGGTTTGAGAAAATCGGTTTTGATCGCCGCATCGACCTGCGATTTGAGCAAGCGCATCAACTCCACTTTATCCCATTGCGTCATTGCAAGAACTTCGCCGATCGTGCTGCCTTGAATGACTTCCTCAATGTACCAACCTGACTCTTCGTCGGGATCGAGAAAAACGTGAGCCTCGGTGACGCGACCGAACAAATTGTGAAGATCACCCATGATGTCCTGGTAAGCACCGACCATGAACACGCCGAGATAATAAATTTCGCCGGGGATGACGCGATGAAGCGGAAGTGTATCGCGCACGTCCTGCAAATCGGTGAACTTCGAAACTTTGCCGTCCGAATCGCAGGTAATGTCGACGATCGTGCCTTCTCGATCCGGCGGCGTAGTCAATCGATGAATCGGCATGATCGGGAAAAGTTGACCAAGCGCCCAATGATCGAGGAGCGATTGGAACACGGAAAAATTGCAGATGTATTGATCGCTGAGAGAAGTTTCGAGCTCTTTGACTTCCTCCGGCACGTAACGCAGCCCGCGATGCATGTTAACGATCTGCTGCGCGAGCTGCCAGTAAAGGGCGTCGATCTTCGCTTTTGATTCAAGATCGAGATGGCCGAGCTCGAAGGTTTGCTGCGCTTCCTCCTTAATTTGTTTGATGTCGTGGAAACTCTCGATCCGGTTCCCGCGCTTGAGTCGTTGTTTTACATCGAGAATGTCGCCGACGAGCTTGTGATCCTTCTCGGTTGCTTCGATTTTCAATCGCGGCACGGTTTTCTCGATTGAGCTGAAAGCTTCCACCACCAGCACGGAATGATGCGCTACGATCGCGCGGCCGCCTTCGTTCACGATCGCCGGATGCGGAACGTTTTCGGAATCGCACACGTCCATGATGTTCCAAACGACGTCGTTGGCGTATTCCTGAAGAGAGTAATTCGCGGAGCTGTCGAAATCGCTGCGCGAGCCGTCGTAATCAACGCCTAAACCTCCGCCGACATCGAGATATCCGAGCTCGTGGCCGAGTTTGGAAAGTTTCGCGTAATAGCGCGCTGCTTCGCGCACCGCGCGTTTGATCGTCGAAATGTCCGGGACCTGCGAGCCGACGTGAAAATGAATCAGCTTCAGACAATGCCCGAAGCCGGCGTCCTTCAACATCTGACTCGCGGCGACGAGATTCGTGGTGTCGAGACCGAACTTCGCGTTCTCACCGCTGCTGGGCGACCATTTGCCCGAACTCTTGCTGTGCAGACGCACGCGAATGCCGATCACTGGTTCGACGCCGACATCTTTCGCTGCCTTAATCGTTTGTTCGAGCTCTTCGAGTTTTTCGACGACGATGACAACGAGTTTTCCAAGTTTCCGTCCGAGCAGCGCGATTCGGATGAACGCTTTGTCTTTGTAACCGTTGCAAATGATCAAACTCTCGGGGTCCTTGTGCATCGCGAGCGCGGCGACGAGCTCCGGTTTGCTTCCGGCTTCGAGTCCGAAATGAAATTGCTGACCGGCATCGACAATTTCTTCGATCACCTCGCGCAACTGATTGACCTTGATCGGAAAAACGCCGCGGTATTGACCTTTGTAACCAAATTCAGCGATCGCGTCTTGAAAAGCGATATTGACGGATTCGACGCGATGACGAAGAAGATCCTGAAACCGGATCACGAGCGGAAAACTCAATCCGCGAGAGCGCGCTTCGTTGACGACATCGAGGAGACTGATGCTGCCGCCGTTTTCCTGAAGCGGCTTGGCAATGACATCCCCTTGAGGATTGATCGTAAAATAGCCGCTGCCCCAAGCATCGACATTGTAGGTCGCGATTGCGGACTCGACGTCCCAGTCTTTCATTTTTTCGTGATCGCGCGCGGCAGTCCGCTCACAAGCGCATAATCATTCAGCGTGGCAAACATGCAAGAGTAGTGTGAAAGTTTTTTGAAAAAACTTATCCACACTTTTTCACAGACGCTTGTTTTTCGCGGCCGCGCGGATAACGTTCGCGCGTGGGGGTGAACAAGACGGTGATCGAAGTGCAGGTGCGCGCGGTCTTGCCGACGAGCGGCGGCTGCGCGGTGTTCATTGGAAACAACGACAAGGTGTTCATCATCTATGTCGATCAAACCGTCGGAAGCGCGATCACGATGTTCATGCGCGACATTACCAAGGAGCGCCCCCTCACCCATGACCTCATGGCACACTTGATGACGGCGCTCGGCGCAAAAGTGGAACGCGTCATCATCAACGACCTGAAGAATGCGACCTACTACGCGCGCGCAATCGTTCGCGCGGAAAATGAGTTGCAGCAGAAAAAAATTATCGAGCTCGATGCGCGGCCGAGCGACTGCATCGCGTTGGCCACGCAACAGAAGGCGCCGATCTACGTGAGCCAGGAAGTTTGGGACGAAGTTGACGATATGAGCGATGTCCTCCGCAAAATGGAGGAAGAAGGTCTCAAACCCGATCCCGAAACGGAAGAAGAGTAAACTGTAGCGGCGCTCTGCGCGCGCCGACCCCGAACGCCTTCGGGGCTACAGAACCACTTAAAAGTTCAGCTTTACGCTGCCCTCGTGCACTTCATTCGCGCACGGCGCATTCAACGGCACATCGGTTTGCGCTTCGCTCGACTGAACGAGTTTGTTGTCGATTAAATATTTTTCGACTTCTTCGCCGCTGACATCGGGGAGCATTTTGCCGTTGATCTCGACGCAAGGCGACAGCGGCTGACCGCTTTTGGTTTCCATTTCCCAACGAAACGCCGGGTTCTGAATGATGTCCTTTTCGGTATAGGACAGATTGTACTTGGCGAGAACGGCGCGGACGCCAGCGCTCCAGCCGCAATATGTTTTCAAGTAAGCTGTGATTTGGGGCGTATCCATTTGCAGAAGGATAACACAACGCTCGACAATTTCAGCACCGGATCAGACCACGACGAGGTTTTTTCAGAACAAAAGATCGACAATCAACTTGTCGACTTGTTAGAAGCCCTGCCGGGAGCTCCATTTTCCCTGAGGCCGTGTTTTTGACGGAGCCCCCGGCGCCCTAAGATTTTAAATTTTGTGTCGGATCGGCTTGAGTGACTGAGTCAATTTCTGCAAACCAAGCTCGAGTCGAGTTTTGACTGTTCCAAGCGGCGCGCGCGTGACGGCGGCGATCTCGCGATGGCTCATACCGGCGAAGAATGCGAGCTCGAGCGCTTCGCGTTGATGATGCGGCAACACGTTTAGACGCCGATGGAGAAATTTTCGCAAATCCGAACGGGAGATTTCGTCGCCAGAAGAATGATTCTCCGACGCGCCGTTCGCGGGTTGTTCATTAAGATGCGTCTGATAACGCTCCTTCGCGCGACAGTATGCCTGCTTGCGGCGAAGCCGATCGATCGCGCGCCGGCGCGCTAAGGTCACGACCCAGCCGAGCAACTTTCCCGCTTTCGGCGAGTAATGGTCGGCCTCGTGCCAGATTTGTAGCAGGATGTCCTGCAACACGTCATCGGCGTCGCCTTCTTCGTGAACAACGTTGCCGATCACAGATTTTAATCGTCCGCCGTGACGCGAATAGAATTCGCTCAGCGCTTCTGGACGATGATCCGTGATCGCGGCCATCAACGCTTCATCCGAAACCGCCGAACCAGTTGTTAACTGCAAAGATGGATTAAACATAAATTCTTCCCTCACCAGTTTCCCGTTCCGTTTTCATCACACTTGTTTGCGTAAGACCCACGATCAGAAATCAACGCGAGGCGTGCAATCGGGAGAGACACCGGTTGAGCAGTAGGTCAAATCCCTAGAACCGTGGCACTTGAAGATGCCCGAGTATTTAGGCCGCCGGCCGGAATTGAGTCGCGATCTTCAGCAAGCGCGTCGTAAATTTTTCGCGCGCGTGAGGTGACCCCTTTGCGGCACAACCGGTTCCTCCGGCAACATCGACATCCGCGCGAGCACTTCGTCCGTCGGGATCACCCAATCCATCGGAATGGAATGGCACCCGCGAGTCGGACAAATCAAACGCAACGGTCCGGTGCCGCGCGTACCGCCGACGACGAGGACTTCGTGGCCATCTATGATTTGACCGCACGCGAGACAATAACGTTTCTCGTCGAGCGAGTGCCATTTCCGGTAACGGTCGAGTCGCTGCAGAAGTTCGAGCTTTTCCGCGCCGGAGAGTTCAATGGGAGCGAGCAGTGACATCGCAATGGAGAATCGCAGATGGCCACTGGATCCGACAATCAGGGGAACGGTAAGTCCGGTTATCGGAGAAAATCTGATGTCTAAGGCTTAAGACGACAAATACGAGGGAAGGCGGTCATTCGCGCTGCCGGACGCAACTCACGGCTTCGCCTTTTTCGATAGAACCCACATCCATCCGCCGGGGATTGCGCGTTTTGGGAGTGGAATGAGAAATAGCAATCGGTTCAAGTCGAACGGGCACCAAGTCCTTGATTCAACGGCGGCGGCCATGAAACGGATGGAACTTTATTGCGCTGCGCATCCGGGCAGCCCGACGGCGGCGCGCCGCCCGCGACTATTGTATCGCGGTCAACTTTGGGTGACGCTTTTGGGCCCGAGCGTTGAGGAAGGAATTGTCGGGATCGGCCAGAGCGTGGAAGCTGCGCTGCGCGCGTTCGACGCTCAATATCTTGCAGGACTACGCGCCCCGGAAGATCGGGGCCGTCGGGCACTTTACCATTCCAAAGTCAGCGCCGCCTAAATCGGCTCTGCGTTTTTCGCGCAATCATCTTCAGTTTCCTCTGCTCTCGCAGATAACTGACGTTACCATTGAGCTAACAACTACGATTGCCGCCTTGCCGGGACTCCGACGTTCCCCATTGCCGATTAATTCGGAGTCCCGGCCCCATGAAACGTCATTTTCGTCCCGGATAATGACGCGCTTCAAAATTCCAGAAGTGCGCTGGTTCGCAATCGGACAGACGCCGAATCAGAGGGTCGGAATAATTACTACCTAGAACTTAATCGTCGTGCGCACGCCATATTCGTTGCTGTAGAAGTCGACCGTCGAGACCGAGCCGGAATTTTGGCGGCGCAAATAGTAACCGCCGACTGACCAATAGCGCATGATCAAAATATCGGCCGACGGTTGCACGTACCAATAATCGTCGCTCAACGTCGGCAGCTTGACGCCAGAAATCGTGTTGAGGTAACCGACATGTTCGTAGCCGCCGAACACTGCCAGATACAATTGTTTGCAAACGTGTTCCCGGATCATCGCGTTTACGCCTGTGTCCGTGTAATCTTGGGCAGTCAATGCTGCTGAATTAGCGATCTGCCGGCTCGCGCCGAGCGTAATCTTTGTGTTGTCGTTTGGCGTAAACGTCGCCCCGATTGAGAACACGGGCGTAGTGTAAGTGTCGCGCGCCCGAATCGTGGGCGAAATATCTTCAAACTCGCGGAACTCTTCGCCGGCAATGATATCGAGGCTGAAAATTTTGCTCGGCGTGTAATTAAAGTGGACGTTGGCCTGGACGAAGCTTTGGTCCGGCGTGGGAAAATCGACATTGTTGACGCCGCCTTCGACGCCGAGACCGAGCACGATCTGCGGGTTGAAGCCGTGATTAAAATACATATCGGCCGCGTATAACTGTGAGCTGACCAACGGCGCCGCATAATCGCGCCGGCTCATCAACGCTTCGGCAAAAAGAAAATCGCTCGGCGTGAAGTTGTAATTGATGCTGAGGTCCGTGGTGTAGAGTCCGAGAGTAGTCCGCCCTGTCGGTGTGAGGCCCTGGAATTCACCGCTCGATGCTGCCAGCACAATATTCTGCAAATATGCAACCTCTTGATCGAAGCGGACCGTCCACTTGTCCGTTTTGAATCCGGTCAGCAGCCGGCCGATGTGTTGATTCGAATCGAATTCCGGATGGTCATCGTAGCGATAGAAGCTCGGCAGGTAATTCACCATGAAAAAATTTCCCTGCTGTGCGACCTCACCGACACCGAACATCACGCTCGGTTGGATTTGAATGAACCTATCGCCGAGGCGGTTCATGTGGGTGAGCGCGATGTTGTCGTCGTAAGCCCCGCGCAGCGAAAGATGAAACGCGAATTGCGCGGAGAGGTTGTACTCTCCAAGCGCGCCGCTGATCAAGCCGTCGCCGCTTGGTTTATCGTCGGCCGGCAACGGAGCGGCCGTTGACGAAATTGTTGGATTGATTTCAACCGTCTGGGCCAGAAGCGATGAGCGGAGACAAAGGATGCCGCTCAGCACGATGAATCTTAGTACGTGCCGGTACGTTCGCACTTTGTGCGCGCTAGATCGACATCTACCCATGAAACTGGCCGGTTTGAGCCGGCGAGCGTTTCAATAATCCGCCCGCCCGTCAATCCTATAAAGGCCGCAGGTTGCGGGCCATGCAGTGATGATTGCGCCTAAACGATTTCGCCCCACGCGGAGCTGCGGCAACAGCCGCACCAGTAACCATTCGACCAGCATCGGCTGCGTCTTTGCCGGAGATATTTGATGCGAATGGCGAGCTAAGACCGTCGGTTGCGGCGCGGCCGGGAACGCTTTTCTTCTTCGTCGTCGTCGTGGTGGCCGTCGAGCACCAGGACCCTCCTCGCACTCTTCGCCGAGGCTTTCTTTTTCTCGAAAATCGCGCACAAACCAACATCGTAAAAGGTGACGTCGAGTGCACGGCTGTCCGCAAAGCCCTTGATCAGTTGCTTTCGCTTGGCTGCGCCCATGCTCCGTGGCCACACTCGGCCAAGGTGCGAATTATAAACTGCGCAGACATCCTGCTTCTCCAATTCAGTCTCAATCAGCTTGGCAAGCTTGCGCATCAGGTAATCGCCTCCTGCTGTCTACACCTCTGCCATTCAAAAGCAATCGAGTTCATATCTAAGTAAGGCTTAGGATTTTCCCGACACGGCCTCGTGCGGTGGGGAATAAATCAGACGGCGATGAAATACTTTTATTCGACGATCTTTCCCCAGCCTGCTCGTAACTTCGACTTTTGCCTTTCGAGCCCGCGGTTTTACGAGTAGGATCGGGAACTCGGGGCGCATTGTTCCAGGTTATGAACAAAACAAAAATCGCGGCCGGCAAGACGCGTAAATCGAATAATCGCAATCGCAACGGAGAGAATGGGGCATGTGGCAAGACTCCCAATCCCACGCGTCGTGCAGGTCGCCGATTAAGACCTTGTAATCTAGCCGGTTCAAATGAAACTCTCGCACTTCGACGTTCCGAGTCGCGATATCAGGCGCTTTTCGATCTTGTCCCGGTAGCGGTCTACGCGTGCGACGCTGAAGGCGTCATAGAAGAATACAATCAACGCGCGGCCGATTTGTGGGGCTGCGAGCCGGGACGTAACGGACATAATCCCAAGTTTTGCGGATCTCACAAAATTTTCCATCCGGACGGCCGACCGATGCCGCACGAGAAATGTCCGATGGCACGAGCGCTTCGCGGCGAAAAACTCTCTCCCCAGGACTTAGAGATCCTTGTCGAGAGGCCGGATGGCGAACGCCGAACCGTTGTTCCGTCGCCACACCTCTTACGGGACGGTCGCGGAAAAATAACGGGCGCAATCAACTGCCTTTACGATATCACCGCACGTAAACGCGTCGAAACAGACGCCCTGCGCCTGGCCGCGATCGTTCAATCTTCGCACGATGCCATTGTTGCGAAAGATTTGAACGGCATCATCACCGACTGGAACCCAAGCGCGGAACGAATTTTTGGCTACAAACCAAAAGAAATTATCGGGAAGTCGATTCTGACGTTAATCCCACGAGATCGACAGGATGAAGAAATAGACATCCTCCAGCGCATTCACCGCGGAGAATTGATCGAGCATTATGAAACAATTCGGCGCCGCAAGGACGGTAAACTCGTAGAGGTTTCGTTGACAATCTCTCCAATCAAAGATTTTACGGGTAAAATCATCGGCGTTTCCAAGATTGCGCGCAATATTACCGAACAAAAAACAGTAGACCGGCGTTTCGCTGAACAAGCGCGGCTGCTTGATCTTAGTAATGAAGCGATCCTCGTTCGCGACCAGTATGACCGAATCACCTATTGGAGCCACGGCGCCCAGGAAATGTACGGCTATTCGGCCAGGCAAGCGCTGGGCAAAGTCAGCCACGAATTGTTGAAGACGCGACATTCCGAACCGTTGGAACGAATCAACTATAAACTTGAGCGCGACGGTCGCTGGAGCGGCGAGCTGATTCACAAGCGTAAGAATGGGACCGAAGTTGTGGTCATGAGTCATTGGATCGTTGATCGAGATCATCGCGGAGGGCGCAGATTTGTTCTCGAAACCAACACGGACATCACCGCGCGCAAAGAGGCCGAAGTCGCCTTGCAACGCTCAAAAGCGATGCTGGAAAGACTCGTGCTCCACCGCACCCGGGCTTTGCGCGTCGCGAACGCCGAATTGGAAGGCGAAATCCGGCGACGGAAGGGACTCGAAGGTCAGATTCTCGAAATCACCGATCGTGAACAGGAACGGCTCGGTCAGGAATTACACGATGGACTCTGTCAGCAGCTCACTGCGATTGGATTTCTCGCCCGCGCGACGGCGTTGCGCTTAAAAGATCACCGGGTGGTGCAACAGGACGATCTGGAAAAAATCGCGCAGCTAATTAACAGCTCGGTCATGGACGCGCGCAACATTGCACGCGATTTACACAAGGAAGAGATCGACGCCGCCCAATTTCTGTCCGCGCTCCAAGAGCTGGCTGAGAGAAAAATCTGGCGAACTCCCTGCCGGCTGGATTTGAAAACGGAAATCGATATTGAAAATGATCATGTGGCCTCGCAAGTTTATCGCATCTTGCGCGAAGCCGTCATCAACGCAAACAAACACGCTCGCGCCACCCAAATTATACTGAAAGTTCACCGATCGAAAGATGATCTCATCTTTAGCGTCACCGACAACGGCGTTGGTTTGGGTAAAAAAAGAAGCGTGGCCCATGGATTGGGTTTTCACATCATGAAGTACCGATCGGAATCAATCGGGGCGCGCTTAGAATTCGAATCGCTCAAGAAAGGTGCGCGAGTCGCAGTCTATTTGCCATTAACGAAAATCAAATGAAAAGCGCAACTGTCGCAAAAGAAAACTCAAAGCCGACTCCAAAAACAGGAAAACCAAAACGCATCGTCATCGTCGATGATCACCCGCTTTTTCGAAAAGGTCTCGAGCAATTAATCAACAGCTCGGACGATGCTTTCACCATTTGCGGCGAGGCCGGTGACGCCGCTGAAGGTATGACCACGATTCGGCAATTAAAGCCCGACCTGGCGATTGTCGATCTTAGCTTGCCGGGCGCGAACGGGATTGAGTTGGTTAAAAATATTCGCGCCGAATTCGGAAAGCTGCCGGTGCTGATTCTTTCGATGCACGACGAATCGCTTTACGCGTTGCGCGCGCTGCGCGCCGGCGCGCAGGGTTACGTGATGAAACAGGAAGCGCTCGAAAATGTCATCACCGCGATCCGCGAAGTGCTGGCCGGCCGGCCATATCTCAGTCACGACATGTCGGCCAAGTTGATCACGAATTTCGCGAGTGGAAGCAATCAGGCAAATCCGACCGACAAATTGAGCGACCGCGAGCTGGAAATTCTCGAACTGATCGGCAAAGGCCGCGACGTCCGCGATATTGCAAAAGCGTTGCACATCAGCGCAAAAACGGTCGAGACCCACCGCGCGCACATCAAAGAGAAATTGAATCTGAAGAACGCGCGTCAGGTGACTCGCTTTGCCGTGCAATGGATCGAGGGCCAAGCCGCGTGAGAAGATTTAACGAATTAACGATTTAGTGATTTAATGATTGGGTCATGGATAGACTCGATCAAGCCAGACAGTTACAAGACCGCACAAAGAAATTCGCCATTCGCATTATCAAAGCCTTCAGCAGACTTCCAAAGAATGAAGCCACGCGCATTGTCGGCCGACAGTTTCTGAGATCGGGAACTTCGCTGGTAGCCAATTATCGCGCCGCGTGTCGCGCACGATCGGGCGCCGATTTTGTTTCTAAAATCGCAATCGTGACCGAGGAAACCGATGAAACACTTTTTTGGTTCGAGTTACTGATCGAATCCGGCTTGGTAAGTGCGAAATTGATCGCGCCATTAATGTCGGAATGCGGCGAGCTTCTGAAAATATTTTCTGCATCACTGGCTACAGCTCGAGCAAATCGTTAAATCGTTAATTCCTTAAATCGCTAAATCGAATGTCCGCGAACCCAGCTAAGCAAAACAAAAAGAGGATTCTGCTGGTCGACGATCATCCGGTTTTGCGGAAAGGACTCGTGCGGCTGATCGATTCGAAGGACGAATTCGTTGTTTGCGGCGAAGCGAGCACCGCCACCGACGCCATGCAACTGATTCGCGAGCTGAAACCTGAACTCGTGATCGTGGACATCGGCTTGCCAGGGACAAGCGGAATTGAACTGACGAAAACAATTAGGGCCGAATTCGGCAACTTGCCGGTCCTGATTCTTTCCATGCACGAGGAGGCGCTTTACGCCACACGCGCGCTCCGCGCCGGCGCGATGGGTTACATCGTGAAACAGGACGCGATCGACAACATCGCTGTCGCGCTTCAGGAAGCGTTGGCCGGCCGGCGTTATCTCAGTCCGGTGATTTCAGACCGGCTCAAGGAGAAAGGGTCGGAATCGGACGCGCATGAAGAGGACGATCCAATTGCGCGCCTGACCGACCGCGAGCTGGAGATTTTCGAACTCATTGGCAAAGGCCGCGAGGTGAAGGAAATCTCGGAGGCGCTCGGCGTTAGTCCGAAGACCGTCGAGACCCATCGCACCAACATTAAAGAAAAATTGAAGTTGAAGAACGCGCGGCAGGTTGCGCGCATGGCCGTGCAATGGCTCGGTCAACAAGCCGTCTAATTCAAAGCATCTGCTCTCGACTCACGCGTCGTCAGAGATAAATGTTGCCTGATGCAGCGCGCCGCAAGGATCGACATCGTCCTGGTCGTCATCGCCAGCTTTTTTGTTTGCGCCGAATCATTCGCGACGACGAAAGGCCTCAGCCAGATCGTCACGCCGGATTTGCAAAAGGAAGGCGATCTATCCCTGAGTCTGCAAATTCAAGACGAGCGGATCGCCAATCCCTACGAGTTACAGGCCGAGCTTGGCCTAACGAAATGGGCGGAGGTCGCGGTTTTTCAGGGTTTCAAACCAAACGAAGAAATTCTCGCTACTGAGTTCGGTATCTTGACGAAAGAGCCTTATCTACTTTCAATCGGCTTTACCAATTGGTCTCCGCGAAATCATGTCGATCCTCAGCCCTACATCGAAGCCGGTTATTATTTAGAGCACAACAAATTCATCGTGGGCGCGATCCACGCCGTTTATAAAAACGAAGCGATCCTCGGTTACGCCTACGATTTCAACAAAACCTGGCGGGTCCAGGTTGATTGGCAAAGCGGCTCGGAAAATTCATCGACCATCGGATTCACCTGCAACCTGACGCGCGATTTCCAATTCAATCCCGCAATTTATTTCAGCAACGACGATCCACGCCGCATCATGGGCTACATCGTTTTCACCTACACGTTCCATCTCTGGGGCGATAAAGGAAAAGAGCCGAGCGACTCTTCCAAATGATCCCGCAAAATTTTGTTGCGGATTTTGTTAGGCAGTCACACAATCGCAGCCAATGAAACGCAGCACGACCTGCCGTGCTTTTGTCGGGCTCCTCGCTACCGCGGCTTTTCTTTGGACGCTGGCGCTGAGCGCCTCGCCGGAATTGCATCAGCGCGCTCATCCGGACGCCAATCAAGCGAATCACGTTTGTGCGGTCACGTTCATCGCTTCCGGCAATCTTAATCACGCGCCGAGCGCGTTATTGATCAGCGCGCCGGTCCCAACCGACGAATTCAAAATTCCCGAGCTGACACCGCTCTGGGTCACGCCCCTCTTTCTTCTGGCGAGCGTTTTCGAGCACGCGCCGCCCGCGCTCATCTAGCGCAAGTTCAGCCGCGTGGTCACGCGAGGTATTCGTTAGGGCACTTCGCCTGATTCGCGGCTCGCCTCTGCGCAGATGCGTCTGCTTTCAACCGGCTTCGCTTAAACGAACGCCACAACCAATCCACAAACTTTGAAAACAAAAACTCTTAATGAAAAAATTTCCAATCTTAGCCGGCGCGCTGTTCATGATAACGAACATCGCGATGGCACAGGAAGCCGTTTCAACACCGACGCCTTCCACTACGACTGCAAGATCGACATCCACACCGGCGCCGTCGCCTGCGACAAGTGCTGAAACCGCGACCGCGCCAAGCGTCCAAGTAACCTCAAACGAACTCGACATTTCGCGCGAAGCGATCGTGCCGAGTCTGGGCGCGACCCGTTACACGATCGGTCCCGACCGGATCGATTCCCAAGCACAAGGCGAGAACGCGCCGTTCAACGAAACAGTTCTGCGTTTTCCGGGCGTATCGCGCGACTCATTCGGTCAGCTTCACGTCCGCGGCGAACACGGCAATCTCCAATACCGAATCGATGACGTCTTGGTTCCGGAAAGCATTCCCGGTTTCGGGCCGGAATTAGCGACGCGCTTCGCCGACAATATTTCGCTGATGACCGGCGCGCTGCCGGCCCAGTTCGGTTTTCGTCAAACGGCCGTGATCGACATCCACACTAAGAATGGCGCCGTCTTTACCGGCAACGAAGCCTCGATACAGGTGGGAAGCTTCGACACCTTCCAGGAAAGCCTCGAGCGCGGCGGCGTCACCGGAAAGCTAAGCTATTACGTCACCCAAAGTTATTTCCACAGCGGGATTGGCGTTGAAAATCCAACAAGCAGCGACAGCCCGATCCACGACGACACGGATCAGTTCAAGGAATTCGCTTACTTGTCTTACATCATCGACGACACCAGCCGCTTTTCACTTTTGGCCGCCGACGATCACAACGATTTTCAAATTCCAAATAATCCGGGGCAGGCTTCGGCGTTCAACGATATGGGTCGAACGAATTTCAATTCCGCGAAGCTGAATGAAAACCAGTCGGAAGATAACGTCTACGATATCCTGACCTACCAAAAGAAAGTGGACGATTTCAATTTCCAAGCCTCCGCTTTCAATCGTTACAGCTCAATTCTTTTCAAGCCGGACCAGGTCGGCGATTTGATTTTCAACGGGGTCGCGTCGCGAGTGGATCGCGATATTCAATCGAACGGCGTTGAGTTCGATTCGAGTTACAAGCTAAACGACGAGCATACGATCCGCGCTGGCGGAATTTTCACCGAACAATACGCCACCGTCGATGCCGTCACTCTAGTTTTTCCGGTTGACGTGAATGGAAACCAAATCAATTCCGCGTTTGGCCACACTCCGCAGCGCATTGTCGATAATCATGACACGACTGGCTATTTCTATGGCTTCTATTTGCAGGACGAATGGAAAGTCCTCGACCAGTTGACGATTAATTTCGGCGCCCGGCTCGATTTCGAAAACGCGTTCGTGGACGAGAACCAGCTCAGTCCGCGGGTCAATGTCGTCTACAAACCGTGGGACGGAACCGCGTTGCACGCGGGTTATGCGCGCTATTTCACTCCCCCGCCACTCGAAGCTGTTCCGCAAAGCACGCTGGCTAAGTTCACCCTTACAACGAACGAATCGGCCATAACCAAGGATTCGCCGACCAGTGCCGAGCGCGCCCATTACTTCGATATCGGCGTCACCCAAAAAATCATGGAAGGCTGGAACGTTGGACTCGATGGCTTTTACAAAAGCACGCACTCGGTTATCGACGAGGGTCAGTTCGGGCAGGCGCTCATTCTTTCGTCATTCAATTACAAGCTCGGCCGGATTTACGGGGGCGAGCTAACGACGAATTACGATCACGGCCCGTTTTCGCTCTACGGAAACGCGGCCTGGGAATGGGCGCGCGGGGAGCACGTCAGCTCGGCACAATTTCTTTTCGACCCGGACGAATACGCGTTCATCAATAAACATTGGGTGTTTCTCGACCACGACCAACGTTGGACTGCGACAGCCGGTGGCGCTTACACCTGGAACGATTGGAGATTATCGAGTGAGTTCCTTTACGGAAGCGGGCTCCGTCGCGGTTTTGCCAACACCAAGAGCGTCCCCGATTACGGAACCGTCAACCTTGGCCTTCAGCGGATCGTAAAGATTCCGAAATGGCCCGGCAGTTTCAAAATCCGGCTCGATATCGTGAATCTGTTCGACAAGATTTACGAGCTGCGCGATGGCAGCGGCATCGGCGTCGGTGCTCCACAATTCGGGCAGCGCCGCGGATTTTACGGAACCATCGTATACGATTTTTGAGCGGATTTTTTCCGAATCGCGGTATTTTGGATCGACATGCACCGGGCTGATCATTCCCGCTTCCGGCATTCGCATGATTTTGTGAGCGACTTCACGAAAGGCGAACGCCGCACGCACATTGTCATCGCCATCACCGCGGCGATGATGGTGATCGAAATCACGGCCGGCCTGCTTTCACATTCAATGGCGTTGTTGGCCGACGGCTGGCACATGAGCACGCATGTGATCGCGTTCCTCATTACTGCGGTCGCTTATTATTTCACGCGGCGATATTCATCCAATGAGCGATTCAGTTTTGGAACAGGTAAAATCGGTGTGCTCGGCGGATTTGCTAGCGCGGTTGTGCTGTCCGTGGTTGCATTGCTGATGGCCGGCGAGTCAGTCCATCGCCTTTTTGTTCCACTACAAATTCATTTTAACGAAGCGATTGGTATCGCTTGCATCGCACTCAGCGTAAATATTGTCTGTGCATTTCTGCTCAAGGAAGACCATCATCACGCACTCGATCACCACGGTGAAAATCGACATCATTCGCATCAGCACGATCTGAATCTGCGCGCTGCTTACTTGCACGTGTTGGCCGACGCCTTCACCACGTTCCTCGCCATCATCGCCCTAAGCTCTGGGAAATTCTTTGGCTGGTCCTGGCTCGATCCCGTCGTTGGCCTCGTCGGCAGTGGCGTTGTTTTTTCCTGGGCCTACGGGCTCCTGCGAGATACCAGCGGGATTTTGCTCGATCGGACACCACTCTCTTCCAATTTGCCTAACGAAATACGGCATGCCGTGGAAGGCGATGATGATTCGATCGTAACCGATCTCCACGTTTGGCAGGTCGGCACTGGAAAATTCGCAGCCATCGTTTCGATCGTTGCTCACGAACCGAAGAGCGCCGACGAATATCGCGAATTACTTCGAGAACACGAAGAATTAGTCCATGTCACGATCGAGACACAGCGCTGTCGTGCAGATCACGAAAACGTGATGCGTTTCTAATATTGGCGCGCGCTCAGTAAGCAGCGTTATTGCGAGCGCCGCCTTGTGTGGCAAGAGTCTACCGCGTAATTGTCTCACACCGAACTGACGTGAGACAGGAGCCTACATGAAAAATTTCTTCTTCTTTGCGCTGGCAATTTTCTTCGTGAACACAGCGCGCGCGCAAGATGCCGCCTCCACGCCGGAACGATCGCCGGAGATGAGTGAATTGCGGGAGCAAGTGAAGGCGCTCAGTGACACGGTGAAGACGTTGCAGCAACAAGTGAAAGATCAGCAGATAACCATCAACAAATTGAATCAGCAGAACGGCGCGGAGGAGTCGCCAGAACCATCGCCGGTTGCGGCGGCATCGGCCTCACCATCGCCGGCGGCGAAAGCACCAGGGAAATTTGCGACCGAAGATTCGTCGGTTGTTTCATCAACAACCAGCGAGGCCTCCACTCCGTCGAGCCCGAGCGTGAATGCAAACGGGACCGCCGTGGGAAATTTCCCGACGAGCGACACGTCCGTAGTTTCGTCCGCGCCAACGGAGACGATCTCCGCCACCGGAGCAGGCGCATCGCTGACCCAACCGATCACGATCGGTGGCGGAAAAAATTATATGAACATCTCGTTCGATGGAATGTTTGCGCTTGCTGGCTCGACCGCACGCGATCTCAGTAACATCGAGCGCGGGGATCACGATCCGCAGCAGCGCGGATTCAACGCGCGCAACATCGAACTCGCGTTCGATGGCGCAGTCGATCCTTACTTCGAAGGATTCGCCAACATTGTTTTCAAACTCGACAATGACAACAACACCGACGTCGAAGTAGAGGAAGCGTTCCTGCAAACGACGAGTTTGCCATTCAATCTCCAACTCAAAGCCGGACAATTCTTCGCCGCGTTCGGCCGGATCAATCCGACGCATCCGCATACCTGGGATTTTGCTGACGCGCCGATTGTCCACGCGCTTTTGTTAGGCGGCGACGGTCTGCGCGGCGTCGGCACGCAAATTTCCTGGACCGTGCCGGTGCCGTGGTACTCGCAATTAATTTTCGCCATGCAAAACGGACGGGGCGGCACCGGTTACTCATTTCGAAACCCCGGCGACGATGGAATTTTCTTCGGTCGTCGCACAACCGATCGCGAGCTGCGCGGCCTGCAGGATTTTGTCTGGATTCCGCGCTGGGAAAATTCTGTCGATCTCAGTCCAACCCAAGTTGTGCTCGCCGGAGTTTCAGGCGCATTCGGGTCGAACGAGACCGGCGCAAATTCGCGGACGCAGATTTACGGCGCCGATCTTCTCTATAAATGGAAAAGCGCTAACGCAGAGGGCGGATTTCCGTTTGTGAAATGGCAAACCGAATTTATGTATCGACGCTTCGAGGCCGGGCGCGGTGTAAACGAATCGTTCCCGGTCGCGGAAACCTTTAACGATTGGGGACTTTATTCGCAGGTGCTTTGGGGATTTAAAAAAGGTTGGGTCGCAGGCCTTCGCGGCGATTATTATGATGCTGAGGACTCGCGGTTCACCGACGACTTGGATCGACAATCGCGTTCCCGGATCAGCGCGAACCTGACCTGGTATCCGACTGAGTTCTCAAAAATCCGTTTGCAGTACAATCATGATTTTCTTGATCAAACATTCTTTCTCGCCGGCCGTGACGTCGATTCGGTTTTCCTGCAGTTCGAATTCATTCTCGGCGCACACGGCGCACACAAATTCTAATTTATGAAAAAGATCATCCTCATTCTATCAACTTTCTTTGCCTGCGCGCTGGGCGCGCACGCGAAAGTTAACGTCGTTGCCACGCTTCCCGATTTCGGTTCGCTCGCGCGCGAAATCGGCGGAGACAAGATCGACATCGTCGTGTTGGCCAAGCCAACTGAAGATCCGCACTTCGTCGACGCGCGGCCGAGCTTCGTCGTTTCGTTGCGCAATGCCGACGTGTTGATCGACGGCGGCGCGGAACTTGAGATCGGATGGTTGCCGCCGCTTCTGCAGAACGCGCGCAACCCGAAGATCGAAGTTGGAAAACCGGGCCGCGTGCAGGCGTCGCAGGGAATTCGTTTGATGAACGTGCCGACAACTGTCACGCGCGCGGCGGGGGACGTGCATGCGCTCGGCAATCCGCATTTCACGGTCGACCCGATCATCGCCAAGGCGATCGCGCAGCACATCGCGAAATCGTTTGCCGCGGTCGATCCGCCAAACGCGGCGTTTTACGACGCGAACTACAAAAAATTCGAAACAACAATCAACGCCAAACTACAAGGGTGGGGTGCAGTCATGCAGTCCTATCAAGGCCAGCACGTCGCGGCCTACCATGATTCCTGGCCCTACTTCGGCCATCGCTTCGGAATTGAGATCGACATCTTTCTCGAACCGAAGCCTGGAATCCCGCCATCGCCGTCGCACTTGACCGAAGTGATCGGACAAATGAAATCGAACCACGTTAAAGCGATCATCGTCGAGCCGTATCACGACCGCCGCATCGCCGAGAAAGTCGCACGATCGACGGACGCGAAGGTTGTCGATTTTTCGCAATTTCCGGGCGGAATTCCCAACACCGATAGTTACGTGGCGTTGATCGATCAGCTGGTGAAGCGACTCGCCGACGCGCTCAAATAATATGTGGGAGGTAATGTTGTGGCCGATCGTGGCCTGCATTCTTTTGCCGTGGTTACTGGTTTATCTCGGACTGCACGTCGTCCAACGCGGAATCATTTTCATCGACATCGCGATGGCGCAGATGGCGTCGCTTGGAATCTGTCTGGCTGTTTTGTTGCATCTCGATCTTGAAAGCTGGACCACGTTTTCGATTGCGCTCGGGTTCACTTTGGTCGGCGCGGCGATTTTTTCCGTGACCGGAAAACGCGCGAGCCAGATTCCGCAGGAAGCAGTCATTGGAATTTCCTACGTGGTTGCCGCCGCCGCGGCGGTCTTGTTGTTGAGTCGCGCCGCCGAAGGAGATGAGGAAATCAAAAACATGCTCGTTGGAAATATTTTGCTGGTGACGCCGCGCGAAGTCTGGGAGCGCTTCGCGCTTTTTGCCGTCGTTGGAGTTTTTCATTTTGCTTTTCGCAGAAATTTTCTGCTCGTTTCGTTCGATCGCGATGGCGCTTATCGAAAAGGATTGCGCGTCCGCTGGTGGGATTTTCTCTTCTACGTCGTGTTCGGCCTGATTGTGACCAGTTTCGTTCGCATCGCCGGCGTGCTTTTGGTTTTCAGTTATCTAATTGTGCCCGCGGTTTGCGGAATCAATCTGGCGCAACGAATCGGCAACCGGCTATGGATTGGCTGCATCATCGCGCTGCTCGGCGGAGTCGCGGGATTATTTCTCTCCTATTGGTGGGACTTGCCGTCTGGTGCAGCGATCGTTTGCACATTTGGAACGTTGCTGATTTTGATTTCACTCATTGGACTGTGGCTACGGCGCGTTAAAGTGTCCGGTTGAAGGGATACCGCACGCGAAAGTGAACGACGTCGTTTTCATAACGCTCATTGCCTCCGGCTTCGCCGTCGGGTTTCTTCATGCCGTAATCCCGACGCATTGGCTTCCGTTCGTGGTCGCGGCGCGGGCGCAACATTGGAATAATACCAAAACACTGACCATCACCGGATTCGCTGGCGCAGGACACACTCTGTTCACGACTGCGCTCGGTATGGTGGTGGTTTGGGGCGGAATGGCGATTAACAGCCGAGTCGGCAGGGCTTTTCCATTTGTGGCCGGCGGTGCGCTGATCGCTTTAGGAATTTTCTATTTCGTTCGGCAACTCAAGGGCAGTCACGGCCACATTCATTTATTCGGAAATCATTCGCATCATGATCATCACGACAATGACCATGACCACACGCATCTCCATGATCATGGTCATCACCATCCAGATTCTATTGAAGAGGAGGAACGTGCGATCGAAAAAGACTGGTCGCGGCGAAGATCCGACTGGGCCGCAATCTTGGGATTGCTCGCGCTGCTCACGTTTTCTCCTTGTGAAGCATTTTTGCCGGTGTTCCTGACCGGCGCGAAATACGGTTGGCTCGGTTTCGCTTTGTTAAGCAGCGTGCTCGCGATTGCAACGGTTGCGGGGATGGTGACATTCACCTGGCTCACGCTGCTCGGTCTCCAACGCTTGAGATTTAAAATGCTCGAAGATTACGAGCCGGTGATCGTCGGCGGCGTCTTCTGTCTGCTTGGACTTTTAGTAATTGTATTTGAGCATTAATCGGATGTCGCGCGATCAGGTCCACATTCATCATTCGCACGGATCAGCGGATTTCAGCGGCGCCTTTGCCATCGGCGTCGTGCTCAACGTCGCGTACGTAATCGCTCAAATTGTTTTCGGCATCGTCGCTCACTCGCTGGCACTACTCGCAGACGCCGGACATAATTTCGGGGATGTGCTGGGACTACTTCTGGCGTGGGGCGCGATTTATTTGAGCAAGAAACGGCCAACGCCGCGTCGGACCTACGGGCTTGGTCGCTCATCCATTCTCGCAGCGCTGGCGAACGCTATTCTGTTGCTCGTGGCCGTTGGCGCGATCACGTGGGAAGCGATTCGTCGATTCGCAAATCCCGCAGAAGTCGGCGGGAAAACGGTAATGATGGTGGCCGCGCTCGGTATTGTGATTAACGGCGTAACGGCTTGGTTATTTTTCGGCGGCCATAAGCACGACCTCAATATCAGAGCCGCATTTTTACACATGGCCGCAGACGCCGCTGTCTCGGCCGGCGTCGTCGTTGCGGGCGCGATCATTCTTTTCACGGACTGGCACTGGATTGACCCAGTTGCGAGTCTGGTCATTAACGCTGTCATCATCGTGGCGACATGGCGACTATTGCGCCAGTCGCTGGCCATGGCGCTCGATCTTGTCCCCGAAAATGTCGATGCGCCGGCGGTGCGAAAGTTTTTAGAAACGCAGAGAGGCGTAAGCGCCGTGCACGATTTGCATATCTGGCCACTGAGCACGACTCGAACGGCCTTGACCGTGCATTTGGAAATGCCTGATGGCCCGGGCGGAGACACATTTCTTCATCAGCTCTGCGAAAATCTTCATGCCGAGTTCGGCATCGAACATTGCACTATCCAGATCGAACAAAGTGCGGAGGCCTGCTCGTTAGCGCCTGAACACTGATTGTCAGAGAAACGACTTCGGATGCCGGACCCGTGAGGTTCAACCCGGCTCATTCTTAGGATGGCACTCGCTGTGAATAAAACTTGAATTCTTAGCCGGCTTCTGCTCTCAATTACACCCCACTAAAAAAGTCAAAAGTCATGAAACTCACTAGCTTTCGTACATTCCTCGTGTTCATCTGCAGCATTGGCCTCATTTCTTATGTCGTCGCGGGCCCCGGAGCTTCCGGCGATCATGGCCGGCCCTCCGACGTTGGCAGCAGCAGCGGTCCTGGATTCAGTCAAAGCAATAACCCCGGTCAACAAGGACAATCCGCGAGCGACGGCGCGCGTTTCGATTCGTCGGATAATCCGGGCAAGAGCGGAAGCGCATTTGGACGCGACACTGCGGACAACGCCGGATCGAATGGAAGCTTACATCAGAATTCAAATGCGACCGGGCACGGCGAAAGCGTGACCGACACCGGCGATAGTGGAGTTGGCGAAGAAGCTTCTTCCGAGAAAAGCGAGAACAGCGAAAAAGATCAGACCTTTAAAGCGAGCTTGATGGACACCGGATTGAAGGCGGGCGAAAGCCCGAGCGCCCATGGCACGCCGGGACAACCGCCATCCGGGACTCCCCCTGGCAAACATCTTGGGTGGGAAAAAGGAAAGCATAATCCGCATAAGTCGTCGCCATCTCCAAGCGCGACTGCGTCGGCTACTGCTTCGGCCTCAGCCAGCGCCTCAGCGACTGCTTCGGCCACGGCAACAGCAACACCCTAACGCGGAGCGGTTCTCTCAGAAAAAACGGCATTCCGGAATGAACCGTTTGATTTCAACGCTTCGTCGTTGTAATCGATTCTCGTGATAAAACCCTCCATTACATTTTCAATTGCCATCGCGCTTGGATTAACCGTGCGCGCGCAGGCGGGCCCACTCCCGCCGGGCACGGATCCGACCGGTCAACCGGAACAACACGCCGTTAGTCTTTCGAGCCAAACTTCAGGGACAAATTCGGGCGCTCAAGCTCCGGCCGCTGCAACGGCGGCGCCGGAAGGAAGCGATGCTGGTGATGACACGCTTTATCGAGCGCCAACCAAGGAAAGCCTTGGCGCTGGGATGGCACGGGACGAAGGCGCGATCCATTTCAAGCCGCGCGCTAAAGAAAAAATCAACGAGGTTGATTCGCTGAAGAATCTGCACAGCACCGGGACCGATCCAAAATTTCAAGGCGGTCTGGCCATTTCCGGCGTGCCCTCTATTGAAAATGTCGCCATTAAAGGAAAGCAAGATGCCAATACAGGCGCGGAAGCTGACGAGCAGGGAAATTTGGACAATGCCGATCCGCGTTTCACAAGAAAGCGACTGACTTTTGTCCCCCAAAAAACAGACGACTGGAAAAAAACCAAGGCAGCCGATTCAAGCCCGACGCCGAGTCCTTCACCAACCGCTTCCGTCGCGGCCAAGGATTCGGGCGCTTCGAAAAAGTAATCCGCGCGTTTTTCTCAATCGCGCTTCGGTTTCAAAAGCGGAAATAGAATCACGTCGCGAATCGATTCCGCCCCGGTAAACAGCATCGCCAGCCGGTCAATCCCGAGGCCGAGTCCGCCGGCCGGCGGCATCCCGTGTTCGAGCGCTAATAGGAAATCCTCGTCGATCTTTTGGGTTTCTTCGCCCGCTTGTTCCAACAATCGCTGCCGCTGCACGTCTGGGTCATTGAGTTCGGTATACCCCGGCGACATTTCCACCCCGTTGATGATCAATTCGTAAACATCCACCAACGCCGGATCGGCCGCGTTCTGCTTCGCGAGCGGCACTAGCTCCTTTGGGCAATGCGTGACGAATAGCGGATCAAACGTTTTTTCTTCCACCAATTTTTCGAATACGTGCTGCGTCACTTCGAAGTCCGCGAGTTGGGGCAATACCTCGAGCTTCAATTCCTTCGTCGCCCGCGCGCGCCGCTGCTCGCTCGAAATCTCGAACCAATCTTTGCCCGCCACTTCACGGACAAGATCGACATATCGAGCGCGCCGCCACGGCCGCTTCAAATTAATCGTCCGAGTGACCTTCCCCTCCGCATCTCGATGCTCGACTTGGAGCGAGCCGCAGATTTTTTCCGCCAAACCGGAAATCATTTCCTCCATCAGGTTGGCCATTTGTTCGAAGTCGGCGTAGGCCTGGTAAATCTCGAGCATCGTGAATTCGGGATTGTGTTTTCGCGAAATCCCTTCGTTCCGGAAATTTCGATTCAGCTCGAAAACTTTCGTGAATCCGCCAACTAACAGCCGCTTCAAATAAAGTTCGGGCGCGATCCGCAGATAGAGATCGAGGCCGAGCGCTTTGTGCCGTGTGCTAAACGGTTGTGCGGCCGCGCCGCCGGGAACGGTTTGCAGAATCGGCGTTTCCACTTCGAGGAAACCGCGCTCTTCGAGGAAACGCCGGATCTCGCGCACCATCACTATCCGCTTCTGAAACGCCTCCCGCGATTGTTCGTTCGCGACAAGATCGACATACCGTTGCCGGTAACGCGCTTCGACATCTTGCAACCCGTGCCATTTTTCCGGCGGCGGCCGCAGCGACTTCGCCAGCACCTCAAACTTTTTCGCTTTCAGCGTCGGCTCGCCCGTCTTGGTCAAAAAACAAACGCCTTCGACGCCGATGAAATCGCCGAGATCGAGCAGATTGAAAATCTCCATCGCTTCGGCGCCGATCTCCTTTTCGTGGAAATAAATTTGGATCCGGCCGGTCGCGTCGCGAAGATCGACAAAGTGGCTTTTGCCCATGTCACGGTGCGCGGTGATGCGGCCGGCGGCGCGAAGCGTTTCGCCGTCTTTGAACTTTTCGCGCACTTCAATGATCGAGCCCGACGTCTCGAACGCGCGACCGAATGGTTCAATCTTGCGCGCGCGCAACGCTTCCAATTTCTCCCGCCGCTGCGCAATCAATTCATTCTCCGACTCCATGGATCGCGCTTATGGAACGCTCTCTCGCCGTTTTACGCAAGCTGCCAGTCCAATGCCAGTGCGGCTCGCACGTCGGACTTTATTGAATTGCCAACGCAAGATCGACAATGAGATACTCGGGTCTCGAATTCTGTAGGGGACGCTGTTAGCGTCCCAAGGGCCAGTCCGGCTCGGACGGAAGCAGACTGCTTCCCCTACAGGCGAATTTCTAAATGCCACTCGATTTACCCAGGACGACTTCGAACCGCGACGGCCCGCTCATCAAACAGTTCTCGGTCTTTCTCGCGAACAAAGTCGGCGCGATGCACGACGTCCTGAAATTGCTCAACGCGCACGAATATCATGTCGTCGCAATGAGCGTTTCCGAATCGACCGACTCCGCCATCGCGCGCGTCATCGTCAGCGATCCCGCCGGCGTGGAAAACTTGTTTCGGCAAAACAACATCGCCTTTGGCATGTGCGAAGTCGTCGTCGTCGAGATGCGCGAGGTTGCCGTCGACCTGCCAAAACTTTTTGCCGCGCTTTTCATGGGCGAAATAAATGTCCATTTCACTTATCCGCTTCTCATGCGTCCGCGCGGCCAGGCCGCGCTCGCGATTCACGTGGATGACAACGAATGCGCCATTTCGGTTTTGAGCGGCTCCGGTTTTAAGCTTCTCAGCCAGACCGATATTTCGCGATAGCCACCGGAGTTGACAGCAGCGCCAGCTTACTTACAGGAAATATTCACCCATGCCTTTTTCCTTTGTTTCCGCGTCGCGGACGGACAAGAGCTTTAATGTCGGACTGATGGCGGTCGTTCTTTTCGCGATCGCGGAAGTTTTTGCGGCTGGATTTTATTACATCGGCAAAATGCGGCCGCCAAGCGCAGCAATCGCGCCGCGCGAGGTTCCGGCAGCTCTCCCTTCAGTTGCGCCGTCAGCGCCGCCCGTCGCGCTCACAGTTGCTTCGCCGACAACCGCGCTCACGCCGCCGACATCGGTTGCATCGGAGGCCGATCGATTACTAAAACAAGCTCAAGCTGAAACGGATACAGGGAGCAGACTTGCGCGTTTGCAAAGCGCATCCGAGCGCGATGCAAAAAATGCGGAATTGTTGGCGGAGATCGCCGCGACGTATGAATTGATGCAGAACTTCGACAAGTCGGCGGAAACGTGGCGCCGAGTCCTCGAGATTGGTCCGTCCGCCGGCGCGCTCTACGAATTGGCGGACATGAAATTGAAAACGGGCGTGTCAACATCGGCAACTGATGTTGCTTCGACGACGACAAGCACTTCCGCGCTCGAGACTGGAAAACCGGTCACTGCGCCGGAAGCGACCGGTGT
>Ga0207646_10000950_pt1 | contig 37311 bp, 27 predicted proteins | sample KBSK5502metaG_FD_184343 | JGI IMG/M metagenome (GOLD analysis project Ga0207646, IMG submission 184343) | Corn, switchgrass and miscanthus rhizosphere microbial communities from Kellogg Biological Station, Michigan, USA - KBS K5-50-2 metaG... | ecosystem: Host-associated > Plants > Roots >... | reverse complement strand
CGCGGCGACGGCGCCGACGGTGGCCGGGCTGTCGCCGGAGATCACCTTGAGCGTCACGCCCTGCGCGGCGAAGTAGGCGATGGTCTCGGCGGCGTCGGATCTCAGCCGCTCCGCGAGCACGACAAACGCCACCGCGCGCAGGCTCGGCGGGAGCGCCTCGCCGTCTAGGGACGCCGTGGTGTGCGCCAGTGCGAGGATCCGCTGCCCGCTGGCGGCCAGGTCTGCGGCCCGCGGCAGCAGCCCGTCCTGGCTGCCGGCCAGGACCATTTCCGGCGCGCCCAGCACCCAGGCGCCGTGCCCCGCGAAGGTGGCGGCGCTCCACTTCCGCGCCGACGAGAACGGCACGGTGTCCTGGCGCGCCCACGTCTGTGGCGGCGGGAAGGCCTGCCCGATGGCGGCCAGCGTCGCGTTGCGCGCGTCGTCGTCGGCGAGCGCGCCGAGCGCCGCCTCGGCTGGCGCCCGGTCATCGAGCCGGATCAGGCGGTCGAACGCGATCGTCCCGTCGGTGAGCGTGCCGGTCTTGTCGAAGCACACGACGTCCACCCGGGCGAGACCCTCGACCGCGGGTAGCTGCTGCACCAGGACACCGCGCCGGGCGAGCGTGACCGCGGCCACGCCAAAGGCGATGCTGGTCAGCAGCACCAGGCCCTGCGGCACCATGCCGACCAGCGCGGCGACGGTCGAGGTGGCACCCTCGCGCGCCGTTTCGGCGGTGTGCAGCTGGCTGACGACGACGAGCGCCGCCACCGGCGGGATCGCCCACGTGACGTAGCGCAGGATCTGGTTGATCCCCGCGACCAGCTCCGAGCGCACCGGCGTGAACCGCCGCGCCTGCGCCGCCAGCTTCCTGGCGTACGCCTCGGCGCCCACCCCGGTCGCCTGGTAGTCGCCCGACCCGGCGGCCACGAAGCTGCCCGACAGCAACTGATCGCCCGCCCGCTTGTCCACCGGCTCAGACTCACCGGTCAGCAGCGACTCGTCGGCCTGCAAGCCCGCGCTGTCCCGCACCACCCCGTCCGCGGCCAGCTGGTCGCCGGCGCGCAGGTCGACCAGGTCATCGGCGACCAGCTCGTCCACGGCGACCTCGCGGGGCGCGCCGTCGCGGATCACCCGGACCCTGGGCGCGGTGAGCACGGCGAGCCGGTCCAGCGTCCGCTTGGCGCGCAGCTCCTGGGCGATGCCGATCAGCGCGTTGGCGACCAGCACGACGCCGAACAGCGCGTCCTGCGGCTGGCCCACCGTCAGGATCACCGCCAGCAGGACGCCCAGGATCAGGTTGAACCTGGTCAGGATGTTCGCGCGCAGGATGTGGGCGACCGAGCGGCTGGTGTGCTCCCCGCCCGCGTTCGTCAGCCCGCGCGAGCGCCGCTCGGCAACCTGGGCGCTGCTCAGGCCGGCTCGCGGCGTCTCCGCGGCTAGCCCGGACGGCGCCGGCGTCGAGGCCGCCGCATCAGCCATAGCTAGGGCACGATAACCAGGGGCACCGGGGAGTGACGCGCCAGGCTTACCGCGACCGAACCCACGACCCGGTGGGCAGCGTGGGACGAACTGCCGACCACGATGGCCACGGTCTCGCCGGCAGGGGCATCGCGGAGGGCGGTGGCCGCCGCGACCAGCTCGTCGGGGATGATGCCCTGGCGCCGCGCGAACTCCCACGCGGCCCCGCTGCTGCGCAGCTGTTCGTCGGCCGCGGCGCGGAGCTCCTGTTCGATCTCGTCGAAGTCGGACTCGAGTTCGGCAATGGCACCGGGCGACAGCATGGCGACGCTCGACAGGTGGGCCACGTACAGGACTTCGATGCGGCCGGTCCGGCCCTCCAGCAGGCGGACCGCGGCGTCGAGCGCCCGGCTTGCGGGAGGCGAACCGTCATAGCCCACGACAAGGTGCAAGAAGCCGCCAGGCGGCGTGGTAGTCGTCATGGTGGTCAACGGTACTGTCGACGTATCGTCTCTGGCAGGCCTCGACCGGGAGCAGCGGCGTGAGTGAGCCCCAGATCAACGTCGATCACTTCTATCACCGGCCCATCTACCACGTGGTGGGTCTGCTGACAGAGCAGTCGGAGATCGCTGCCATCTCCAAGGAACTCGAATCGGCCGGGGTCGATGTCGCGGCGGTGGAGATCCTCTGCGGCGAGCAAGGGGCCCGAATCCTGGACGAGCATGGCCGCTACCACGGGCTGCGGGCCCGCATCGTGCGAGCCTTCCAGCGGCTCGGCTACGACGAGACCACCCTGGAGATCTACGACGAGGCCTTGCGGGACGGTGACTTCCTGCTGCAGGTTCCGGTGCGCCCGGCCGAGCGCGGCCGCGTCGCGGCGCTGCTCCAGCGCCACTACGTTCATGACGTGGGCTACTTCGGACCGGGCACGTTCGAGCAGTTTTCCGGTTAACTTGCCACCATGGTGTCGACGGGCGGCGGCGTGACAGGTGGCGGCACCTCTGGCGGCAGGGTGACCGTCCCGGCCGGCGGGCGGGGCGCGCCGCGGCGAAGGTGGGATCTGGCCCCCGGCGACGCCGAGGCCATCCTGGCCGAGGCCCGCAAGGCCCTGTTCGTGATGGCCGGCTTCCTGGCCGTCATCTGGGTCATCCAGCTCATCAACGTGGCCGACCATTACCAGCTCACCTTCAGCTACGGCATCCGGCCACGCGATCCCGGCAGCCTGCCGAACATCTTCACCGCGCCGTTCATGCACTTCAGCTGGGCCCACATCGAGGGGAACTCCGGGCCGCTGTTCATCTTCGGCTTCCTGGCCGCCTACCGGGGAGTGGTGAAGTTCCTCGGCGTGACCGTCCTGGTCATCCTCACCAGCGGCTTCACCGCCTGGCTGGCCGAGCCCACGAACACGGTCGGTGCGGGCGCCAGCGGAGTCGTGTTCGGGTACTTCGGCTACATCATGGTGCGCGGGTTCTTCGACCGGCACGTGATCGACATGGTGATCGGCGCGATCATGGCGCTCTGCTTCGCCTATCAGTTCACCGTGCTGCTGCCGCAGGCCGGGATCGGCTGGCAGGCGCACATCGGCGGCCTGGTGGGCGGCGTCCTGGCGGGATGGCTCTTCCGGGACCGGCGGGCCCGGGTCAGTGGGAAACCGGCCCCGGCAATCCCGGCGACCCGCGTGACCGGCCCGGTGGGCGGCGGCAGCCTGCCCCGGCCCACGGTGGACCTGCCCAAAAGCCCCGGCGACCCGGGCAGCTGACCAGCCCGGGCGATCCGGGAAACTCATGGCCGGCTCGCCACGCCCAAGGCGGGAAGCCTGGGCCGGTCGCGGCTACCGTGAGACCCGTGAGCACGCTGCTGACGAACATCGGCGAGCTGGTCACCCACGCCCTGGGGGATGGGAGCGGCAGCCCGCCGGCCGGCCCTGGGGCTTTCGCGTCGATCACCGACGCCGCGCTGGTGATCGAGGATGGCCGGGTTGCCTGGACCGGGCCGGCGCGGCACGCACCGGCCGCCGACGATAGGGCCGACCTCGGCGGCCGGGCCGTGCTGCCGGGTTTCGTCGACTCGCACGCGCACCTGGTGTTCGCGGGGGAGCGCAGCGCCGAGTTCGCCGCCCGGATGGCGGGCGTGCCGTACGCCGCCGGCGGCATCCGGACCACCGTGGCCGCGACCCGGGCGGCCAGCGACCAGCAGCTGCGCGCGAACCTGCGCCGCCTGGCCCACGAGATGCTCACCCAGGGCATCACGACCCTGGAGTGCAAGTCGGGGTACGGCCTGACCGTGGCGGATGAGCGCCGCAGCGTGGCCCTGGCCGCGGAGGTGACGGACGAGGTCACGTTCCTCGGCGCACACGTGGTGCCGCCCGAGTTCGCCGGCGACCCCGGCGGGTACACCGAGCTCGTTCGCGGGCCCATGCTGGCCGCCTGCGCCGCGCACGCCCGGTGGGTCGATGTCTTCTGTGAGCGCGGCGCGTTCGGCATGGACGAGGCCCGCGCCGTGCTCACCGCCGGCCAGGCGGCCGGGCTCACCCCCCGGGTGCACGCCAACCAGCTGGGCCCGGGCCCGGGCGTTCAGCTGGCGGTCGAGCTGGGCGCCGCCTCCGCGGACCACTGCACCTACCTGACCGACGCGGACGTCGACGCCCTGGCGGGCGGCAGCACGGTCGCCACGCTGCTTCCCGGCGTCGAGTTCTCCACCCGGAGCCCTTACCCCGACGCCCGCCGGCTGCTGGACGCGGGGGTAACCGTCGCTCTCGCCACGGACTGCAACCCCGGGTCCTGCTTTACCTCCAGCATGCCGCTGTGCGTGGCGCTGGCGGTGCGGGAGATGCGGATGACGACGGAGGAGGCGGTCTGGTCCGCCACGGCGGGCGGGGCACGCGCGCTGCGCCGGGCCGACGTCGGGCATCTCGGCCCTGGCGCGCGCGCTGACCTGGTCCTGCTCGACGCGCCGTCGCACACGTACCTGGCGTATCGGCCCGGCGTGCCGCTGGTCGCGGCCGTGTGGCAGGCGGGCGAGCTTGTTGCCGGCCGCCTTGCGCTGGCCTAAGGCTCACCATCGGGGGCGCGTTCGAACTGCACTTTCCCCGTTAGACCCCGTTAGGCCGCACAATTGCCGCGCGCAATAGCGCGGCGTGTCGGTACGGGCGCGTTTTTGGCGTGTCGGGCACAATAGGACGAGGCCCCTCCATGTATGAGATGGAGGGGCCTCGCCTAGTCTTGCGGCACCGTCCCGCCGATTGCTCAGCGTCTGTTGCGCCGCTCGACCGCCTACCGGGTCCAGTTGCCTGACCGGTGTTCCGGTTGCCCAGAACCCCGGCGTGGCTCAGGAATCCCCTTGCCGGGTGGCTCCGGGCCCCCCCTCGCCAGAGGCGAGGAGTTGCCCATTGCCGGGTGGCTCAGGCTTTCCTCGTGCCCGGGGGCCCGAGGAACTCCCTTGCCGGTGGCTCGGGGTTTCCCCCTTGCCGGTGGCTCCGGGTGCCCCTCAGGCCAGAGGCCTGAGGTTTCCCCTTCGCCGGGTGGCTCAGGACTGCTCCGAACCAGAGGCTCGGAACGATCCGTTGCCGGGTGGCCCAGGAGTTGCCCCCTGCGCCGGGTGGCGTGGAGTCTGCTCGTCGCCAAGGGCCCGGGGTTGCCCCCGAACCGGTGACTCAGATAGGTCTCTTCGCCGGTGGCTCCGGGGGTTTCCCCCCGTCGCCGATGGCTCGGGGTTTCCCCTTCGCCGACTACCGTTCCCGGTGGTAGGGAAAGTTCTACGCCTGTTAGCGCGGGCCGCACAAGGGGTTTCTACCAGCAATTTCAAGATTCTTTGGCCGTCCACAAGTCATCCACAGTTAACCCTGAGTTGTCCCCCGCGAAAGGCCTTTCTCCACCGCATCCTCCACAGCGCGATCCACAGGCCCGGTCCGGCCAGGGCCGCGTGACGGAGGCATGGGGCCCTGGGGCCAGCGGGGGGTCCAGGGGGGTCGTCCCCCCGGGCCAGCCGGCCAGGGCCGCGTGACGGAGTCACGGGGCCCTGGGGCCAGCGGGGGGTCCAGGGGGGTCGTCCCCCCGGGCCAGCACTGTCGGGTAGCGGCCGGCGAACCGGATCAGCGGATCCCAGGCGTCGCTGACGTACGGCACGCTCAGGACGGACGCGATGACGATCAAGTGATCGCCGGCGGGCAGGCGCTCCGCCGCCTGGCACTCCAGCGCCGCAAGTCCCGCGTCCGGGATCAGCGCCCCGGAAAACTCACCGCGGGCATGCGGCGTGCCGTGCAGCAACAGCCGCGCCCCGGGCCGCCCGGCCACGGCGAACCGGCCGGCCAGGGCACGCTGGCCGGCCCGCAGCACGGTCACCGCGAACTTGTCTACCCGGCCGAGCACCTCGGCCGGGTAGGAGTCGGCGATCAGCGAGACGAGCACGAGCGGGGGCGACCACGAGATGGGGCAGAACGCGCTCACCGTGGTCCCGATGTCGTCTCTCCCGTCGGCCACCATGACGAGCGTGACCCCGGTGGCGAACGAGGCCAGCGCCTCGCCCAGGCCGGCGACGCGGTTCGGTGGCAGGGCCGGGTCACCGTGCGGGCCAGGGTCGGCGGGCACGGGGCGTTCTGTCACTGGAAAGCCCAGGGGATGGGGAGGATCAGCGGCCCGAACGGCGGGAGGCCGGCGCTGGCCGCGAGCCGCCACACGGGCCCCCAGCTCTCCGAGAGCAGGCTCGCACCGGCGGTGGGATAGTCCTCGCTGGACTCCGGCCGCCGGAACCGGTCCAGCGGCGTGGTGCGCGGGTAGGTGCGCACCGGCGCGGTGTCCGGCAGCCCGGCCCGGCGGCGCGCCAGGGCCATCGCGTCATCCAGCCCGCCGAGCTGGTCGACCAGGCCGTTGGCGGCCGCGTCCGCTCCGGTCCACACCCGGCCGCGCGCGACGTCATGCACCTGCTCGGGCGTCATCTTGCGGCCACTGGCCACCTTGCCGGTGAAGTCCGCGTAGATGCGGTCCAGCCAGGCGTTTATCTTCAGCCATTCCTCTTTGCTGAACGGACGGGTCGTGGTGAACATGTCCGCGTGTGCGCCCTCGGTCACCGAATCGGTCGTGATGCCCGCGCGTTCCAGCAGGCTCGCCGTCACGGGCTTGCCGGCCAGAACACCGATCGAGCCGGTCACCGTGCCCGGCTGCGCGACGATCGCGTCCGCGGCCATCGAGATGAAGTAACCCCCGGAGGCGGCGACGTCGCCCATGGACACCACGACCGGGGTGCCGGCCTGGCGGGCCCGGACCACCTCGCGCCAGATCGTGTCCGACGCGACGTAGGAGCCGCCCGGGCTGCTGACCCGCAGCACGATCACGCGCGCCCGGCGGTCGGCGGCGGCGGCCCGCAGCGCCGCAGCCACGGTGTCCGAGCCCATCGCCCCGCCGCTCAGCGGGCCGCGGGCGCTGCGGCCGCGCCGGATCGGGCCGCTCGCGTAGACGAGGGCGATCCCGTGGTCGCTGCTCTCTGGCAGCTTGCGGGCCCGCTCCGCGAGCCAGCGCGCCCGCTGGTAGCGGCCGAGGTAGAGCAGATGGGCGCCCGGGCCCGCCGTTCTGCGCACCTCGGCGTAGACCTCGTCCCGGTAGCCGAGCGCGTCCACCAGGCGGGATTCCAGCGCCTCGTCGGCGACGTAGGGGCCGTTGTCTATCAGCTGGCGGGCGTCGGCAACGGACACGCCGAGCCGCTCCGCGATGGCGTCGGCGAGCTGCCGGGTGAGCGACGCGGCGAGGCGCTCCAGCGCCTCCCGGGCGGGCTCGGTGAAGCCCTGCTCGGTGAGCCGGTCCGCGGCGGTCTTGTACTCGTGCCGCTTCCCGACCTCGTACTCCAGGCCCAGCTTGTCCAGCGCGCCCCGGTAGAACCATTGCTCCAGGCTCAGCCCCGTCAGCCCCAGGTCACCCGATGGCTGCAGGTAGACGCGGTCGAAAGCGGTCGCGAGGTAGTAGGCCGCATTGCCCGGGGTGAACTCCCCGAACGTCTCCGCCCACGCCACCGTCGGCTTGCCCGCCCGGGCGAACTCGGCGACGGCGGACCGCAGGTCCTGCACCGTGGCCAGCCCGATCCGGCGGCCGCCCAGCTTGGCGACCAGCGCCTTCACCCTGGGGTCCCGCCGGGCCCGGCGCAGCCCGTCGAGCACGTCGGCGAGCTTGGGCCGCCTGTTGACCAGGGCGGACAGCGGGTCGGCGGGAGGCTCCTCGGCGATGCCCTCGGTGAGGTCGAGTTCCAGGATGAGCGGGGCGGTCCGGCGCTGGCGCAACCTGCTGATCTTGTCTGAGAGCGTGGCCTCCACCATGGGCCCACTGTACGTGTCCTGTCTGCCCCCCTCGCGGGCCCTGCGCTATCGTCGGCGGGCATGGGCGTCACCCTGATCGTGGATGGCGCGAACGTGATGGGCTCGCGGGCCGACGGGTGGTGGCGTGACCGCGCCGGGGCCATGGCTCGGCTGCACGCCGAGCTGGCGGCGCTGGCCGCGCGCGGAATCCCCGGCCCAGTACCCGGCGACGGCGACACAGGCGAGCGGTGGTTCCCGCAGGTGGTCCTCGTGGTGGAGGGCCGGGCGCGAGCGGTGCTCGACCTGGTCGATGCGGCTCCCGCGGTGCGGCTGGTGGCGGCGCGGGGCGAGGGCGACGACGAGATCGCCGGCCTCGCCGGGGAGCTGCCGGGGCGGCGGATCGTGGTGACCGCCGACCGGGAGCTGCGGCGGCGCAGCGAGGCCGCCGGGGCGGCGGTGGTCGGCCCGCGGTGGCTGACCCGGCTGCTGGCCTGAACGCGGGCTCGCGGCCCGGTCAGCCCTCCGGCGCGAGCCAGAGCACGCCCAGCGGCGGCAGGGTGAGCACCGCCGAGGCCGGCTGGCTGTGCCAGGGCTCCGGCACCGCCTCGATCATGCCCTGGTTGCCAGCGCCGGTGCCGCCGTAGAACCAGGCGTCGGAGTTGATGACCTCGCGCCACCGGCCCGGCACCGGCAGGCCGACCCGGTAGGAGTGGTGCAGCCGGCCCGAGAAGTTCACGATGCAGGCGAGCACGCCCGGGCCGGCCGCGCCGCCCGGCCCGCCTGGGCTCGCGGGGTCCCCGCTGGCTGCGTAGCGCAAGAATGACAGCACGTTGCCCGACGCGTCGTTCGCGTCGATCCAGCTGAACCCCTCCGGGGAGTAGTCGAGCGCCCACAACGCGGGCGTGGCCCGGTACACCCGATTCAGGTCCTTGACCAGCTGTTGCAGGCCCACGTGATGCTCATCGCCCAGCACCCACCAGTCCAGGCCGCGCTCGGCGGACCATTCGGCGCCCTGGCCGAACTCCGATCCCATGAACAGCAGCTGCTTACCCGGATGGGCCCACATGTAGCCGAACAGCGCGCGCAGCCCGGCAAACCGGTTCCACTCATCGCCCGGCATCTTGCCCAGCAGCGACCGCTTGCCGTGCACGACCTCGTCGTGGGACAGGGGGAGCACGAAGTTCTCCGCGAACGCGTACATGAGCGAGAAGGTGATCTCGTTGTGGTGGTACTGACGGAACACCGGGTCGTGCGACAGGTACGTGAGCGTGTCGTGCATCCAGCCCAGGTTCCACTTGAAACCGAAGCCCAGCCCGCCCAGGTGCACCGGCCGGGTCACCCCGGGCCAGGCGGTGGACTCCTCCGCGATCATCATGATGCCGGGCACCCGGCGGTAGCAGGTGGCGTTGACCTCCCGCAGGAAGGCGACGGCGTCGGTGTTCTCCCGCCCGCCGTGGGCGTTCGGCACCCACTCGCCCGGGGCGCGCGAGTAGTCGAGGTACAGCATGGAGGCGACGGCGTCCACGCGCAGCCCGTCGACGTGGAAGTCCTCGAGCCAGCACAGGGCGCTGGCGACCAGGAAGTTGCGCACCTCGGGCCGCCCGTAGTCGAAGATGAACGTGCCCCAGTCCGGGTGCTCGCCCCGGCGCGGGTCGGCGTGCTCGTAGAGCGCGGTGCCGTCGAAGCGCGCCAGCGCCCAGTCGTCGCGGGGGAAGTGCGCGGGCACCCAGTCGAGGATGACCCCGATTCCCGCCTGGTGCAGCTCGTCGACCAGGTACCGGAAGTCATCCGGGCTGCCGAACCGGGCGGTCGGCGCGTAGTAGGACGTCACCTGGTAGCCCCAGGAGCCGCCGAACGGGTGCTCGGCCACCGGCAGGAACTCCACATGGGTGAAGCCCAGCTCTTTGACGTAGGCGGTCAGCTCCCCGGCGAGCGCGCGGTAGGACAGGCCGGGCCGCCAGGAGCCGAGGTGCACCTCGTAGACGCTGACCGGCTCGGCGGTCTTGTCCCCACGCGACCGGGCGACCATCCAGTCCTCGTCCCCCCACGCGTAGGCGGAGGTGTACACGATCGACGCCGTGGCGGGCGGGAGCTCGGCGCGGGCCGCCAGCGGGTCGGCCTTGCGCCGCCACTGGCCGTCGGGGCCGCAGATGTCGAACTTGTAGTGGGTGCCGTCGCCGGGCCCGGGCACGAACAGCTCCCATACCCCCGAGCCGCCCAGCGAGCGCATCGGGTGGCCGCGCCCGTCCCAGTGGTTGAAGTCGCCGATGACCCGGGCGCCGCGCGCGTTCGGCGCCCAGACGGCGAACGAGGTGCCATGCACCGGGCCGAACCCCGCGCCCTCCGCGCCGTAGGAGCGCACGTGCGCGCCGAGGACCCGCCACAGGTCCTCGTGCCTGCCCTCCCCGATGAGGTGCAGGTCGGTCTCGCCCAGCGTGGGGAGGTACCGGTAGGGGCAGTCGACCAGCACCTCGGGCAGCGTCGTGCCGGGCTCGGGGCCCGGGTAGCTGACGGCGAGCCGGTAGTCGGCCACCTCCGGCAGCGGCAGGGTGCCGGCGAAGACGCCCTCGTGCAGGTGGGCCAGGGGAAAGCGGCGGCCGTCGGCCAGGACGACGGCGACCGTGGTGGCCATCGGCAGGAGCGCGCGGACCCGCACCCCGCCGGGGCCCGGGTGCGCGCCGAGCACCGAGTGGGGGTTGTGGTGGGTGCCCGCCACGATCTGGTCGATCTCGCCCGCGGTGACCCCTGCCTCTTGCTCCGTGCTGCTCAATTCGGTCCTCCGCCTGCGGCGTTCCTTAGGCCAGCTCGTCGGCGATGGACCCGAGCGGGATGGATACCCACGAGGGCCGGTTCCTCGCCTCGTACATCACCTCGTAGACCGCTTTGTCCAGAGTGAGGGCGCGCACCAGGATGGCATGCTTGGCCGGGTCGGCTCCGCCGGCCCCCGCGTACCCGGCGCAAAACGCTGCCTGGTTGCGCTGTACCCAGCTGCGTGCGGCCGCCGTGACCTGCCCGATGCCGCCCCGGCCTGGGCCGGGCTGCCCTGTGCCGTCCTGCGCTGTGCCGTCCTGCGCTGTGCCGTCCTGCGCTGTGCCGCCCTGCGCTGTGCCGTCCTGCCCGGCGAGCTGGAACCGGGCTGCGTAGTCGAGCGAGCGCAGCATCCCCGCCAGGTCGCGCAGCGCCGGGTACCTGGCCCGCCGCTGCTCCGGCGGCGCCGCGGGCTCGCCCTCGAAGTCCAGCACCACCCAGCCGCTGTGCGTGCGCATCACCTGGCCGAGGTGGTAGTCGCCGTGTATCCGCTGCACCTCCAGCGGGCCGTCGAGCGCGGCCACCTCGGCGAACGCCGCGCGCAGCGCGGGTTCGTACCGGGCCAGCTCCGGCGCCGCGGCGGCCGCCTCGGCCAGCCGGCCAAGCATCTGGGCCGAGAGGTCCCCGAACGCGGCCGCCGGCAGCTCGTCCACGCCGAACGCCAGCGCCAGGTCGCGGTGCACCTCCGCGGTGGCTTCGCCGAGCCGGCGGGCCTCACCGGCGAAGTCACCGCCTGCCTCCGCCGCCACGGCCGAGCCGCTCGCGTAGAGGTCACGCACGCTGGTGCCGGCCAGCGCCCAGCCGTCCACGGCCGCGCGCAGGTAACAGGACAGGACGGCGAGAACCGTGGGCATCCCGTCCATCGTGGCCGCGATCCAGCCGAGCGGCTCGGCCACGTGCGGCGAGCCCAGCCTGGCCAGGGCGGCGGGCACCTCCAGGTCCGCGTTCGGGCCGGGTGTGGGCCTGCGGAACACCTTGAGGATGGCCTCCTCGCCGAACAGGACGCTCGTGTTGCTCTGCTCGGCGGTAAGCACCAGGCTTGCCAGCCCGGTGCCGATCTGGCTGTCGGCGGTGCGGGCGAAGACCAGCGGCCCAATGGGCTTCTCGCCGGCCATGGCCGCCAGCAGCATCCCGGTCAGCTCCGGGTCGTGCAGGCCGTCATAGGCGGTCATGCCCCGGCCGGCCGGGCCGATCCGGGCATGGTCCAGCCAGCCGGGCAATTCCGCGCGTATCCCCGCGAACACCTGGTAAGAGTCTGTGCCGCAGTCCTGGCTGACCGCGAGGATCAGGTGGCGCAGCCCAGGATCACCAGCCACGAGGGTGGTGTCCGCGACCACGGCGAGGCCGGTGATCGGGCTTCCCTTGCCCGCGAACCAGCGCTGCGCGGGCAGCCAGGCGGCCAGGGCTTCCTCGAACGTCATTCCTTCCACCTACCCCGCCAAGCCAGGTTCACAATGGCTTCGACGGGATCAATGCGGGTGTTCCGGCGGCCGCCCGGGCAGGACGAACCAGTAGAAGCCGTGGCCGGGCAACGTGAGCAGGTAGGGAAGGTCCCCAACGGGCGGGAAGGTCACCCCGCCCATGCATTCAACGGGCGTGACTCCCTTGAACCGGCGCAGGTCAAGCTCGACCGGCTGGGGGAACCTGGACAGGTTGTTGACGCACAGGACGTGGTCGGACAGGTCCACCCCGTCGCCGTCCAGCGGGCCGGTGTACTCCCGCACGAACGCCAGCACGCTCGGGTTGGACGAGGTCAGCTCCTCGTAGGCGCCCAGCCCGAAAACCGGGTGACGTTTGCGGATCTCGATCATGCGCTTGGTCCAGTGCAGCAGCGAGCCGGGGTTGCGCTGCTGCGCCTCGACGTTCAGCGCCTGGTAGCCGTAGATCGGATCCATGTTCAGCGGCAGGTAGAGCCGCTGCGGATCGCAGGTGGAGAAGCCGGCGTTACGGTCGGGCGTCCACTGCATGGCGGTGCGCACCCCGTCCCGGTCACCGAGCCAGATGTTGTCCCCCATGCCGATCTCGTCGCCGTAGTACATGACCGGCGAACCGGGCAGCGACAGCAGCAGCGCGGTGAAGAGCTCCAGCTGATTGCGGTCGTTGTCGAGGAGCGGAGCGAGGCGGCGCCGGATACCGATGTTCGCCTTCATCCGCGGGTCCTTGGCGTACTCGGCGTACATGTAGTCCCGCTCGTCGTCGGTGACCATCTCCAGCGTCAGCTCGTCGTGGTTGCGCAGGAAGATGCCCCACTGGCAGTTCGCCGGGATCGGCGGGGTTTGCGCCATGATCTCCGAGATGGGGTAGCGCTGCTCCCGCCGGACCGCCATGAAGATGCGCGGCATCAGCGGGAAGTGGAAGGCCATGTGGCACTCGTCCCCGCCCGACGGGGCGTCGCCGAAATACTCCACCACGTCCGCGGGCCACTGGTTCGCCTCCGCGAGCAGCACCCGGTCCGGATAGAGCCGGTCGACCTCCTTCCTGACCCGCTTGAGGTACTCGTGCGTCTCCTTGAGGTTCTCGCAGTTGGTTCCCTCCCGTTCGTACAGGTAGGGGACCGCGTCCAGCCGGAACCCGTCGATGCCGAGGTCCAGCCAGAACCGCAGCACCTCGAGCATGGCGTCCTGGACGCGCGGGTTCTCGTAGTTGAGGTCCGGCTGGTGGGAGAAGAAGCGGTGCCAGTAGTACTGGCCGCGCACCTGGTCGTAGGTCCAGTTCGACTGCTCGGTGTCGACGAAGATGATGCGGGCGCCGGAGTAGCGGTCGTCCTTATCGGACCACACGTAGAAGTCGCCGTACGGCCCGTCCGGGTCGCTGCGTGACTCCTGGAACCAGGGATGCTGGTCGCTGGTGTGGTTCATGACCAGGTCGGCGACCACCCGCATGCCGCGCTTGTGGGCCTCGTCGACCAGCTCGACAAAGTCCCCGAGGTTCCCGAACTCGGGCAGGATCGAGGTGTAGTCGGAAATGTCGTACCCGCCGTCGCGCAGCGGCGAGGCGTAGATGGGCAGCAGCCAGATGCAGTCGATGCCCAGCCACCGCAGGTAGTCCAGCCGGGACGTCAGTCCGGGCAGGTCGCCCGTGCCGTCGCCGTTGGAATCGTGGAAGCCGCGGACGAGCACTTCGTAGAAGAGGGCGTGCTTGTACCACTGCGGGTCGCGGGGCTTGTCGAAGGAGAAGGGGTCGGGCACGGGCTCGCCCGGAGGCGTGTAGAACCCGCCCGGCTGACCCCTGTACGGCTCTGGAACCACTCGCTTCTCCTGCAGCGTCCGGTACGCCCGTCACCCGATGGGGCCTGGCGTGACGGCGAAAATGTGAGCAGGTGCAGTCGCCGGATCGAGGCGCACGTAGTTGGCCTGCCCCCACCGGTAGGACTCCCCGGACAGCTCGTCAGTGACGACGAACTGCGACCGATCGTCCACGCCCAGTGCGGGCATGTCAAGCCATACAGTGGCCTCTCGCGGCTGGTGTGGATCAAGGTTCACGACGGCCAGCACGGTGTCGCCGTCGGCGGCGCTGCGCTTGGAGAAGCAGATCAGCTCCGGCTGGTCGACGTGATGGAACCGTAGATTACGCAACCAGTGCAGGGCCGGGTGGGCCCTTCTGATCATGTTGAGGCGGGTCAGGAACGGCGCGATGCCGGACGGCTCGCGGTCCGCCGCGCACCAGTCGCGCGGCCGGTAGGCGTACTTCTCCGAATCCAGGTACTCCTCGCTGCCCGGCCGCAGCGGGACGTTCTCACAGAGCTCGTAGCCCGAGTAGATGCCCCACGTCGGAGACAGCAGGGCGGCGAGGGCGGCCCGCACCCGGAACGCTGGCGGGCCGCCGTGCTGGAGGTACTCGGTGAGGATGTCGGGGGTGTTGGCGAAGAAGTTGGGCCGCATGTAGGCGGCCGCGGGCCCGGCCAGCTCGCCGAGGTACTCGACGAGCTCGGCAGCGGTGTTGCGCCAGGTGAAGTACGTGTAGGACTGGTGGAAGCCGATCTTGGCGAGCGCGGCCATCATGGCGGGGCGGGTGAACGCCTCGGCGAGGAAGATCACGTCGGGATCGGTGCGGTCCACCTCGGCCAGCAGGCGCTCCCAGAACGGCAGCGGCTTGGTATGCGGGTTGTCCACCCGGAAGATCCTGATCCCGTGGTCCATCCAGTGCCGCACGATCCGCAGCACCTCCGCCTGCAGGCCCTCCGGGTCGCGGTCGAAGCTCAGCGGGTAGATGTCCTGGTACTTTTTGGGCGGGTTCTCCGCGTAGGCGATCGTGCCGTCGCCGCGGTAGGAGAACCAGTCAGGCCGCTCGGTGACCCACGGATGGTCGGGCGAGGTCTGCAGCGCCAGGTCGAGCGCCACCTCCAGGCCGAGTTCGCGGGCGTGGCCGACGAAGAAGTCAAAGTCGGCGAGGGTGCCGAGGCCGGGATGGATGGCGTCGTGGCCGCCGTCCGGCGAGCCGATGGCCCAGGGCGAGCCCGGGTCGCCCGGGCCGGCGTGCAGCGCGTTGTTGCGCCCCTTGCGGGCGGTGATCCCGATGGGATGGACGGGCGGCAGGTACACCACGTCGAACCCCATCCGGGCGATCGCGTCCAGGCGGTCCGCGGCGGTGCGCAGCGTCCCGCCCACCGGCTCCCTGCGGCCCAGCGGGTCGAACTGCACTCCCTCGGAGCGCGGGAAGAACTCATACCACGCGCCGTAGAGCGCCCTGCGCCGGTGCACGGCAAGCGGGTACAGGGCGGACCGGGTGACCAGTTCGCGCAGCGGGGCGGCGCGGAGGATCTCGGTGACCTCCGCGCCGTCCGCGGCGGCAAGCCGGTCCCAGGGGGGAATCGCGGGGTCGCTCAGCCGTGCCGCGACCGCCGCGAGCGCCGACCGGTGCGCGGGCGGCCGTCGCGGCGACCTCGCCGCGCGGTCGAACAGGGCGGCGCCCTCGGCCAGCATGAGCTCCACATCCTGGCCGCGCGGCACCTTGATTCCGGCGTCGTGGCGCCAGTGGCCGATGGGGTCGCCCCACGCCTCCACCTGGAAGCGCCATCGGCCCTCGGTCGGCGGTGTGACCTCCGCCACATAACGGTCAGTGCCGGGGAGGGCTTCGTGCATCCGGGCCAACGGGAGGCGCTGGCCGCCGGGCCCGCGCAGGACCACGCCGGCCCCCAGGACCTCGTGCCCCTCGCGGAACACGGTCGCGGTCACTTCGAAGGTTTCGCCAGCGACGGCCTTGGCGGGGCGGCGCCCGGACTCAATCACGGGCTCGACCGCGCCAATCACGATCCGACCAATCACCATTGCACGCTACCCAGCCTGCACGGACCGCACGCCTGCCGGCCCGGTTCGCCGCGCCCGCGCAGGCCCGTTAGGGTCGCTCTGCGTGAGAGCCATCCGCCGCTTCACCATCCGGGCCTCGCTGCCCGAGCCGCTCGCCCCGCTGCGTGACCTCATGCTCAACCTGCGCTGGTCCTGGGACGCCGGCACGCGCGAGCTCTTCGCCGCGCTCGACCCGACCGGGCAAAACACGGGCAGCGATCCTGTCGCGCAGCTAGGCGAGATTCCCCCCGAGCACCTCCGCCGGCTGGCGAGCGACCAGGACTACCTGCGGCGGCTCCACGCCGCAGCGGGCGACCTGCGTGAGTACCTGTCCGCCGCGCGCTGGTACCAACTGAGCGCGGGCGAGGACGGGGGTGAACGGCCGGCGGCCATCGCGTACTTCTCCCCCGAGTACGGGATCGCGGCGGCGCTCCCGCAGTACTCCGGCGGGCTGGGCATCCTGGCCGGCGATCACCTCAAGGCCGGCAGCGACCTGGGTGTTCCACTGATCGGGGTGGGTCTGCTCTACCGGCACGGCTACTTCAGCCAGTCGCTGTCGGCCGACGGGTGGCAGCTTGAGCGCTACCCGGCCGGCGACCCGAACGGCCTGCCGCTCACCCTGCTGCGCGACGGTGAGGGTTCGCCGGTCATCGTCGTCCTGGCCCTGGACGAGGGCCGGACCGTGGCGGCGCAGGTTTGGCTGGCGCAGGTAGGGCGGGTGCCGCTGCTGCTGCTCGACTCGTACGTTGAGCAGAACGAGCCCGCCCTCCGGGAGGTCACCGACCGGCTCTACGGCGGCGGCGGCGAGCACCGGCTGCGGCAGGAACTGCTGCTCGGCGTGGGGGGCGTGCGCGCGGTGCGGGCGTACTGCGCGCTCACCGGGCATCCGGAGCCCGAGGTCTTCCACACCAACGAGGGCCACGCGGGCTTCCTCGGACTGGAGCGGATCCGCGAGTACGCGGCGCAGGGCCTGAGCTTCGACGAGGCGATCGAGATCTGCCGCGCGGGCACCGTGTTCACCACGCACACCCCGGTCGCCGCCGGGATCGACCGGTTCCCGAGGAGCCTGGTGGAAAGCCACTTCAGCGGTACCGCGGCCGATCCCGCGCTGCCGGCCGACCGGGTTCTCGCGCTGGGCGCGGAGACGTATCCGGGCGGTGACCCGCAGGTGTTCAACATGGCCGTGATGGGCATGCGCCTGGCCCAGCGGGTAAACGGGGTGAGCAGGCTGCACGGCCGGGTGAGCCAGGAGATGTTCTCGGGGCTGTGGCCCGGGTTCGACGCCGCGGAGGTGCCCATCCGCTCTGTCACGAACGGCGTGCACGCCGCCACCTGGGTGGCGCCGGAGATCCTGCGCGCGGCCGGGGACGGTGCCGCGGGGCTGGACCGCGGACCGCGTGACGAACCGGCTGACGCCCCGGCTTGGGACCGGGTGGCCGGTCTCGGCGCGGCCCGGATGTGGGAGATCCGGCGCGCGCTCCGGCGCCGCCTGGTGGCGGAGGCGCGGCGGCGGCTGCGCGCCTCATGGCGGCAGCGCGGCGTGTCCGAGGCCGAGCTGGGCTGGATCCGGGAGGTCCTGGACGAGAACGTGCTGACGATCGGCTTCGCGCGCCGGGTGCCGTCCTACAAGCGCCTCACCCTGATGCTGCACGACCCGGAGCGGCTGACCGCGCTGCTGCTTGACCCAGAGCGCCCGGTACAACTGGTGGTCGCCGGCAAGGCCCACCCCGCCGACGACGGGGGCAAACAGCTGATCCAGCAGATGGTCAGGTTCGCCGACGACCCGCTGGTGCGCCGGCGCATCGTGTTCCTTCCCGACTACGACATGGCCCTGAGCACCGCCATGGTGCAGGGGTGCGACGTCTGGCTGAACAACCCGCTGCGGCCGCTTGAGGCGTGCGGCACCTCCGGCATGAAGGCCGCGCTGAACGGCGGCCTGAACCTGTCGATACGGGACGGCTGGTGGGAGGAGTGGTTCGACGCTGAGAACGGCTGGGCCATCCCGTCAGCGGAAGACGTGACCGACCCCGCCCGCAGGGACGAACTGGAGGCCGCCGCGCTCTACGACCTTCTGGAGCAGGTGGTGGCGCCGTTGTTCTACGACGCCGGTGCCGACGGGCTGCCCGGCCGGTGGCTCGAGATGGTCGCGCACACGTTCGCCGGCCTCGGCCCCCGCGCGCAGGCGTCCCGGATGGTCCGCGAGTACGTGACCGAGGAGTACGTGCCCGCTACGCGGGCGTCCCGGGCGCTGGCCGGCGGCGCCGCGAACCCGCCGGGTGAGGCGGGTCCCTTCGCTGCCGCGCGGGACCTGGCCACCTGGAAGCGCCGGGTGCGGTCGGCCTGGCCGGGAGTCCGCATCGAGCACATCGAGGCGGGGAACGGGGCAGCACGCGGCCCCGGGGAGCCGCTGCCGGTCCGGTCGAGCGTGGCGCTGGGTGATCTGTCGCCGGACGACGTCACCGTCGAGGTCGTCGTCGGCAGGGTTGGCGATGACGACGAGATCGCGGAGCCGGAGGCCAGCCCGCTCGCCCTCAGCGGACCGCCCGCCGAGGGCATCGCCCGCTACGCGGGTGAGGCACGGCTCGGCCGGCCGGGCCCGTTCGGGTACACGGTGCGGGTGGTGCCGTGTCACCCGCTGCTGGCAACCAGGGCGGAGATGGGGCTGGTGACCTACCCTGACGCTCCAGCCGGGATGACCAATGGCGACCTGCGATAGATCCGCCCGAATCACTACCGAGCGGAAGTAAACCATCGCGCTGCGTGTCGCGTCTCATAAGTGCCTCCCGGCCGGGCGGGATCAGGAAATGTCCGCCCGGCCGGAAGGCGGCCAACTGGAGCCCTGGGGGGGCTGCTGAGGGGCGCGACCCGCACGCCAGCGACCTGCCGACCGAGTCACTTTCGTCGGTGGCCATCCCAGCAAGGAAAGGACGAGTCACCATGAGGTCAGACATCCAGCCGGACAGCCCGCTTCTAACTCCGGCCGAGGTAGCCGCGCTGTTCCGGGTGGACCCCAAGACCGTCACCCGCTGGGCGCAGCAGGGCAAGCTGCGGTCGATCCGCACGCTCGGCGGTCACCGCCGGTACCGCGAAGCCGAGATCCAGGCCTTTCTGAACCGGACTCCCGCCACGGTCCAGGGTTGATCCAGTACCACACTGACCCCGATTCCACCCCCGACTTTTCACGCGTTCGGGACACAAAGCGCTGCTAACGCAGCGTGCCGAGCGCGTGAAAAGTCGGACGTCCGTACCTGGCTGGCCTGGCGACGAAGGCTCGCCCCGGCCGTCAACTAGGATTCGCCCGTGGAGTTCGTCCGCGTAGAAGTTGACGGGGCAATCGCGACTATCCGGCTTGACCGGCCCCCGATGAACGCGCTCAACGCCCAGGTCCAGGACGAGATCGCCGCCGCGGCCGCACAAGTCGACACCGACCCCGCCGTCCGCGCCGTCGTCCTCTACGGCGGGGGGAAGGTCTTCGCCGCGGGCGCGGACATCAAGGAGATGGCGGAGGCCAGCTTCGCGCAGGTGGCGGTCGACAGCCGCCGCCTCCAGGCCGCGTTCACGGCGGTCGCCAGGATCGGCAAGCCCGTGGCGGCGGCTGTGACCGGGTACGCCCTGGGCGGCGGCCTCGAACTGGCGTTGTGTGCGGACTTCCGGGTGGCCGGCGCAGGGGCGCGGCTCGGCCAGCCGGAGATCCTGCTCGGGATCATCCCCGGGGCCGGCGGGACGCAGCGACTGCCGCGGCTGATCGGGCCCGCCCGGGCCAAGGACATCGTCTACACCGGGCGTTTCGTTCCGGCGGCCGAGGCGCACGAGATCGGCCTGGTGGACAGCGTGGTCCCGGACGCGGAGGTCTACCAGGCGGCGCGTGATCTGGTCGCCCGGTTCGCCGCCGGGCCTGCGGTGGCGCTGCGGGCCGCCAAGCAGGCGATCGACGCCGGGCTCGAGGTTGACCTGGACACCGGCCTGGAGATCGAGCGGCTGCACTTCTCGTCGCTCTTCGCGACCGAGGACCAGCGCACGGGGATGCGCAGTTTCGTTGAGAATGGGCCGGGGAAAGCCACGTTTGCCGGGCGTTGATACTGGGGTGTGGCGGTCCCATTCGTCTGGCCGCCCGCGCAGAGGAGCACGCGAGCCGATGTACCCGCTGACGATCACCGGCGCAGATCCGGGCCTGCGAGTCCGGCCATGACCGAGCCCGCCGATGGCCTGTCCCTGGAAATGATCGCCGCCGCGCTGCGCGCGGACAGCGCCGACGTCTCGGTGTACGCGCGGGTGCTGACCGAGTCGCTGGGCGAGGCCCTGCCGGCCGACTGCGTGACGATCGACCGGGGACGGCGCACCATGTCCGACCGCCGGAACGGGCGGCCCGGCCCGGTGGAGAAGATCACCGTCCGGCTCGGCGACCAGGTGCTGACCCTGGGGGTGCAGGCCGGCCGCCCGCCGGCGGCCGAAATTTGCCGGGAGGTGCGGGGCATCGTGCTCTCGCGCCAGCCCGCCACGCTGCAGCAATGGGTGGACGAACTGGCCCGGGGGCTGGCCGCTCACGCGCAGGAGAATGCGCACGCCGCCGAGGTGCTGCGTAAGCTCGTCGCAGGATCCTAGGAATCCCGCCCGGACGGGCTTGCCCTAAGGGGCTGGGGACGCGGAAGGGGACTCCGTAGTCTGGGATATGGCATGAACGATCAGGACCTGGTGCCGGACAGGCTTGGCGCCTACCGCCTGCTCGACCGGATCGGCGAGGGCGGTATGGGCGTGGTCTACCTTGCCCGCGACCTCGGGCACCGGACCGTCGCGCTCAAGGTGCTGCGCTCCAGCGTCGCGGGGGATCCGATCGCCCGGCGGCGGCTGGCCCGCGAGGTGGAGACGATGCAGCGGGTCCACAGCCCGAACGTCGCCGAGGTGATCGACGCCGACCTGACCGGCGAGATGCCCTACATCGTGACCCGCTTCGTTCCCGGCCGCACGCTCGACGACCTGGTCGCCGACTGCGGCCCGCTCCGGGGGCCCGCCCTGGCGCAGCTCGCCTGCGGGCTCGCCGACGCCCTCGTCGCGGTGCACGCCGCCGGGGTGGTCCACCGCGATCTCAAGCCGAGCAACGTCATGCTGGTGCACGACACGCCCGTGGTCATCGACTTCGGGATCGCGCAGGGGCCCGACGCGACGCGGCTAACCATGACCGGGATGTTCATGGGCACGCCCGGCTACCTGGCGCCCGAGGTCATCGAGGGTGGCCCGAGCAGCCAGGCCTCCGATGTGCACGCGTGGGGAGCCACGGTGGGCTACGCCGCCACGGGGCGCCCACCGTTCGGCAGCGGCTCCTACGAGAGCATCTTCTACCGGATCGTGAACGGGCAGGCCGACCTGGACGGTGCCCCGGTGGTCATGGTCCCCCTGCTGGCTGTCGCGCTCGCCAGGGATCCCGCTTACCGCCCGCCAGCGGTCCAGCTTCGCGCCCAGGCAGGTGTGCTCGACCCCGCCGCTCTCGTTCCGGCACCCCCTCAGGGCGCGACGCTTGGCGCGGCCGCAGCCCCGGGCGTGGCCGGCGCGACCCGGGCGGACGTGGCTCCGGCACAGGCCGGCGCGGTCGCCGCCGGCCTGCCGCCTGCCGCCGGCCTGCCGCCTGCCACTGGCCTGCCGGCCCTCGCTGGACACCCGCAGACGGTCCCGGCCGCCAGTCACCCGCAGACGGCCATCGCCGGCGGCGCGGGCGAAGCCGCCGCCCTGGCCGCGACGGTCCCCGCAGGCTTTGATCCGGCCCTGACCGTGGACCCCGGCCAGGCCGTGGCGCTGTCCCCCAGCACCCGGCCGCTCGGGGCGCCGCCGCTTCCCGATGACCTGCGCGACGTCCTGACGCCCGTCCGCTATGGGCGGCAGGGTGGTGGGGCCGGAGCCAGCAGAGCGCGGGGCGGCGCTTGGCAGCCCGCGCCGGTCCCCGCCACGGGCGGCCCGCCGGCCGCCGCGGTCGCGGCGGGCAAGGACAGCGTGGCCGGCACCCGGTGGCACCCGGTCCTGGTGTTCGCCGCCGTTATGGTCGTCGCCAGCGTCGCCGTCATCCTGCCCATCGCGGGAACCGTGGCCGCCTTCGCCTTCTTCGCGGTGCTGCGCACCGCGGGGCTGGGTCAGCGCCGGAGCGCCGCCCGGCGCCAGGTACGGGGGACCAGGGTCAGTGATCCGCTGGTCACCGCGCTGAGCCTGCCTTGGCTCCTGATCCGGGCCCTGCTCGCGCTCCTGCTGCTCGCGCCGCTGGCGCTTTCCGCGGCCGCCCTGGCAGCCGCAGCCACGGTCGTCATCACGCCGGGCGCCTGGCCATACCGTGCGCTCGCCTACGCCGCGGGCGTGCTAGTGATCTTCTACGGCCTCGGGCCGGGGTCGGGCCTATCGCGGGCCCAGTTGCGCCGGATCTTCGGCGCGGTCCCGAAGACACCCGCCGCGCAGCTGGTGGCGCTGCTCGGGATGACGGCCCTCGCGATCGCCGCGCTCACCACCGCGGTGACCTCCCCGTCCGTCTTCTGGCCGACCGTGGTGCCGCACGAGTTCATTCGGTTCGGGATCAACCACCTCGGGCCGCTGCGCCGCCTGGCGTACCACTTCGGCGTGGCGCACCACTTTCGCACGGTGCGCGGCATCCTCCTGCGCCATCTCGCGCGGCTGGGCAGCTTCGGCTGACCACGATAAGCCTCGCTGCTGGCCGGGGCGGGTTAGGTAATGCCGTAGCCGGTGCCGCTTGACCGGCCGCCGGCGGCGCGGCTGAGGCTCGCGCCCACGCCGGGCCCGCCGTCCGTGCCAACGACGGCGCCGTCGGCTTCCGCGGTGGGCCGGTCCGGTTCCCGCCGCCTGGGCGGCGGCACACCCACCGCTGGCTCCCCGCGATCGGCAGTGGTAGCGCGCGGCGGGTAGTCGGCGCGTTCGGCGGGCGGCAGCGGCCGGACCAGGCCGAGGGCGATCACCTCGTTGGCCAGCCGCACCCGCCGGTTCGGGCCCTCGGGAATCCGGAATTTCTGGTAGAGGCGGAGCAGGTGCTGCTTGACGGCCGCCTCGGTGACGACGAGATCAGCCGCGATCTCGCGGGCCGTGGCCGGGGCTACGAACGCCTCGTCGGAAAGCGCAGGCCGGCACAGGGATGTCAGCACATCGTGTTCCCGGCGGGTCAGCTCGGGGCTGGCCGAGCGCCGCAGCTCGACCTCTGCGGCGACGTCTTCCCTGGGGATCCCCCCGACCCGGCAGCGCGCCGCGCCGAAGCTGAGCACGTCGCCCTCGTCCAGGACCCTGCGGGCTACAAGGCGTCCGTTGACCCGCGTCCCGTTCCGTGATAATCCCAGGTCGGCGACGTAGGCGTACGGTCCGTGGCGGACGATCTCGGCGTGCAGACGGGAGACGGTGGGGTCGGCAAGGCGCACATCCACGCCCGTCCCGCGGCCGACGGTGGTAACCGTCTCGGCCAGCGGGATCACCTCGCCGGTCTCCTCGATACGAATGTAAGGCCCCTCCACAAGGTTCTCCTGCCTGCCCAAGTAGCGACTGAGGTCTTACGGTCTGGTTACCCCCTTGCGCGGCCTTCCTATCCCCGGGACGGGAAGTGGTCGCACCGTAGCGCAGGTCAGCGGCGCCCGTGCCGGTCCGCGCCGGGCCCGCGCCGCGCCGCGCCGGGCCGAACGGACTGCCCGCGGGGCGGCGCAAGTTACACTGCCGTGCGGGTCACGCGGAAGGAAGACGACATGGCGGACAAGCCGTCCAGGGGCCTCGCCGACGTCATCGCCGCGTCGACCGCGCTCAGTGACGTCGACGGCCGGGCTGGCCTGCTCTTCTACCGCGGCTACGACATCCACCAGCTCGCGGGGGCGGCGACCTTTGCGGAGGTCGCCTACCTCCTGCAGCGTGGCCACCCGCCGTCGGCCGGCGAGCTTGCGGCGTACCACGCCGAGATCAGCGGCGGCCGGCCGCTCGGCAAGCTGGTCACGGCCTGCCTGGCCGACGTGGCCGCGAGTCAGGGACCGATGGAGGCGATGCGCACCCTGGTGTCCCTCGCCAGCGCGGATGACCCGGACAAGAACTCGAACGCGCCGGAGGCCAACTCCCGCAAGGCGGTCCGGCTCCTGGCGCAGCAGCCGCTTCTCGTGGCCTCGTATCACGCCGCGCGCGGCGGCCACCAGACCGTGCCCGCGATCGAGGGACTTGATCTCGCTGCCACGTTCCTGCACCAGATGCGGGGCAGCCCGCCGTCCGAGCGCGAGGCGCAGATCTTCGACACCTGCCTGGTGCTGCACGCCGACCACACCATGAACGCGTCCACCTTCGCGGCCAGGGTCTGCTCCGCGACCCTTTCGGACATGCATTCCGCGGTGGTTGCCGCCATCGGCACTCTCAAGGGCCCGCTGCACGGAGGGGCGAACGAGCAGGTGATGCGCACCCTGACGGAGATCAGGGGCAGCGCGCCCGCCGACCCGGTGGGCGCGGTCGAGCGCGAGGTGATACGGCGCCTCGCGAGCGGCGAGAAGATCATGGGATTCGGCCACCGCGTGTACAGGACCGAGGACCCGCGGGCCACCCACCTGCGCGCGATGTCCGCGGAACTGGCCGAGGCCTCCGGCGATGACACCTTCTACCGCATGTCCCGGCGGATGGAGGAGGTCGTCTTGGCCGAGAAGGGCCTCTACCCCAACGTGGACTTCTACGCCGCCACCGTCTATCACTACCTGCGCATCCCGGACGACCTGTTCACGCCGGTGTTCTCGGTCAGCCGGATGGCGGGCTGGACGGCGCACGTGATCGAGCAGCACGCGGACAACAGGCTGATCCGGCCGGACAGCGAGTACACCGGGGAGCGCGCGCTCACCTGGATCCCACTGGGCCAGCGGTGACCCGGCCGGCCGGGGGTCGTCCACGATGACCGGGGCCGCCACGCCGCGGGGGCGGCGCGCGGGGCGGGCCACCGGCCCGGGCGCGGCCACCCGGGCCGGCTGGCTGCCGTACCTAGTCGTCGTCGCCTGCATCGCGTTCGGTCTCGGCTGGATGTGGGCGGGCGGCGCTCACGCCGCCAAGGGAGGTACGTTGGCTTTGGCGGGCGCGGCGTACGTCGCGGCGCTCGCCAGGCTGGTACTGCCGGAGAGCCGGATAGGCATGCTCGCATCGAGAACGCGGTCCATCGATGTGGTCACGCTGGCCGCGCTGGGCACCGGGCTGCTGACCGCGGGACTGATGCTCTCGATGTCGACATAACGCGCGCACGCACCGGCCTGGCTGGGCACGCCGGGCGACTGCGGCCCGCGGCCCGGGCGGTAGGTGCGGGGTGGGTGAGGGCAAGCATGGGCGGGGTGGCGGGGTCAGAGCAGCGGAGTGCGGGCCGGTGACAAAGGGGTCAAGCCGCGTAAGGGAAGAGGAGCAATCGGCATGCCCAAGATCAAGGTAGCCAACCCCGTCGTCGAACTCGACGGCGACGAGATGACCAGAATCATCTGGCGCTTCATCAAAGATCAGCTCATCCTGCCGTACCTGGACGTCGAGCTGAAGTACTACGACCTGTCGATCACCAACCGCGACGCCACCGATGACCAGGTCACCGTGGACGCGGCGAACGCCATCAAGCGGTACGGGGTCGGGGTGAAGTGCGCGACGATCACCCCCGACGAAGCGCGTGTCGCCGAGTTCGGGCTGAAGAAGATGTGGCGCTCGCCCAACGGCACGATCCGCAACATCCTGGGCGGGGTGGTGTTCCGCGAGCCGATCGTGGTGGCCAACGTTCCCAGGTTCGTGCCCGGCTGGACCAAGCCGATCATCATCGGCCGCCACGCGCACGGCGACCAGTACCGGGCCACCGACTTCGTGGTCCCGGGCCCGGGCCGGGTCATGATCTCCTACGAGCCGGACGAGGGCAGCCAGCAGCAAGGCTTCGAGTTCGAGGTCACCCAGTTCTCCGGCGGCGGCGTCGCGATGGGCATGTACAACTATGACGGCTCCATCAGGGACTTCGCCCGGGCCACGATGCGCTACGCGCTCACCCGGAGCTACCCGCTGTACCTGTCCACCAAGAACACGATCCTCAAGGCCTATGACGGGCGGTTCAAAGACCTGTTCGCCGAGGTGTACGAGTCGGAGTTCAAGTCGGAGTTCGAGGCGGCGGGGATCTCCTACGAGCACCGGCTGATCGACGACATGGTCGCCCAGGTGATCAAGGGCGACGGCGGCATCGTCTGGGCGTGCAAGAACTACGACGGGGACGTGGAGTCCGACGTGGTGGCCCAGGGCTTTGGGTCGCTCGGCCTGATGACGAGCGTGCTGATGACCCCGGACGGCCGCACCGTGGAGGCCGAGGCCGCGCACGGCACCGTCACCCGGCACTACCGCCTGCACCAGCAGGGCAGGGCGACCTCGACCAACCCGATCGCGTCCATCTTCGCCTGGACCCGGGGCCTCGCCCACCGCGGGACGCTGGACGGCACCCCCGAGGTCACCGTCTTCGCCGAGACTCTGGAGAAGGTCTGCGTGCAGACCGTGGAAAGCGGCAAGATGACCAAGGACCTGGCGGTGCTGGTGGGCGGCGACGCGCCATTCATGATCACGGAGAACTTCCTGGCCGCGCTGGACGGGAACCTCCGGGCCGCCATGGCCGGCTGAAACGACGAAGGAGCAGGACACCATGGCCCGCAAGGGGAAGGTGGCCGTTGCCGGGGCTGGGTTCTACGGCTCGACCACCGCGCAGCGGCTTGCCGAGTACGACATCTTCGACGAGGTCGTGCTCACCGACATCATCGAGGGAAGGCCGGAGGGGCTCGCGCTGGACATGAACCAGTCGCGCCCGGTCGAAGGCTTCGAAACCAAGGTCACCGGGCAGACCACCGGCCCATCCGGTGAGGGTTACGAGGCGATCGCGGGATCGTCGATCGTCATCGTCAGCGCGGGCCTGCCCCGCAAGCCGGGCATGAGCCGGATGGACCTGATCGAGGTCAACGCGAAGATCGTCCGCGCCGTGGTGGAGAACGTGGTGAAGCACGCACCCGAGGCGGTGCTCATCGTCGTGTCCAACCCGCTCGACGAGATGACGGCGCTCGCGGCCAGCGTGTCGGGCTTCCCCGCCCACCGGGTCATGGGCCAGGCCGGCATGCTGGACACCGCCCGGTTCAGCTATTTCGTGGCGGAGCGCCTGGGAGTGCCCGTCTCCTCGGTGCGGACCCTCACCCTCGGCTCGCACGGGGACACGATGGTCCCGGTGCCCTCGGCGTGCTCAGTGGACGGCGTGCCGCTCGTGGACCGGCTCCCTGCCGCCGACATCGACGCGCTGGTGGAGCGGACCCGCCAGGGCGGTGCCGAAATAGTGGCCCTGCTGAAGACGGGCTCCGCGTACTACGCCCCCTCGGCGGCGGCCGCCCGGATGGCCCGCGCGGTGGCCGAGGACGCGGGCGCCGTGCTGCCCGTCTGTGCCTGGGTGGACGGCGAGTACGGCATCTCCGGCGTGTACCTGGGCGTCGAGGCCGAGATCGGCGCGGCGGGCGTGCGGCGCGTCGTCGAACGCGACCTCACCGAGTCCGAGCTCGCCGCGCTGCGGACGGCGGCGGAGGCGGTACGGGAGAAGCAAGCCGTCGTGGCCACCCTCTGACGGTCACCGCCAAAGAAGCACGCCGCCGGTGCGGAGGGGCGGGCGCTGGAGCAGGGCCGCCATGAACGCAGTAAGCGCCGCTCTGGTACCGGGGCCGGCGACGACCGCGCCAGCCCCCCAGTAGGCCAGGTCCTGGCGGAACTGGGCGCGCAGCGCCGGGGTCACCGCCGGAGCGGCTTGGCCCTGCTCGATGTGGATCATCGTGACCGCCAGGGGCAGGGGCCCCGGGCCGCTCACATAGGCCTGCCCGCCCGCCGCCGGGCCGATGAAGTAGCCGCCCGGCATCTGGAAGGCCATGTCCGCCGCGGCCTGCCAGGCCAGCGGCTGGGTCTGCGTGCCGGTCGGATACGGCAGCACCAGGACGGTGGAACCGGCCGGGACGAAGCGGCGGACATTGGTGAAGAACGCAGGGGTGCCGGCCGCCGGCATCGTGCCGTAGGGCCTCGGCAGCAGCGGCACCACGCACGCCGCGGCCAGCACGACGCCGAGCAGGAGCGCGAGCGTCCACCCGCTGGCCAGCAACCAGTCCAGCCCGATGGCCAGCAGACCGGCCGCGGCGAGCCCGACGACAGTTGCGAACCGGTCCGGCAGCGCGGACCCGAACACCGGCCAGTTCTCCACCGCGCCCCAGGGCAGGTGCACACCCGTCTGGCGGCCGTTGACCAGCAGCGTTCCCCCGAGGGAGAACAGTGCGAAGACGAGGCCGGTGCCCAGCAGCAGCCGGGCGTTCCGGTCAGCGATCCGGACTACGCCCGCCAGCGGCGCGGCGATCAGCAGCGGGACGCCCAGGTACGCCATGTACTCCGCGGGCCCGCCGCCGTAGCTGGCCGCGAAGGCCGAACTTCCCCGCGTCGACAGCCAGAACATATGTGACGGCACGTAGAAGCCGCGCAGGTCGGCCTCGTAGAACGACAGCGTGAAGGGGCTGCCGTGCTGGTGCAGCGGTCCCCAGAACTGAAGCCACAAGGGCCACGCGCAGATGGCGAGGAATACGCACAGCGCCACCCCGAGGCCGCGGCCGAGCCGGGCCAGCGCCGCGGCGCTGACGGCGCGCGGCCGGGTCACTAGCAGCACCGCACCGCCCACCGCGGCGGCAAGGCCGGTCTGGAAGAGGATCTCCTCGGACGTGAAGAGCTGCGCGGCCGCGGCCAACCCGAGCGCGGCGCCCCCCGTCAGCACGTCCCGCCGGCCCGCCGTGAGGTCGTAGATGCCGGCGAGCATCAGCGACATCAGCTCGGTGAGCACCAGGTTGATGTGTCCGATGCCCGCGGCGAGCACGGCGGGGGAGAAGCCGAAGACCATGGCGCCGAGGCCCGCGGCCCAGTCGCTGCGGACGAACCGCCGGAACAGCGGCAGGGCGCACACCGGTCCCGCCGCCAGGCCCAGGACGAACAGCAGGTTGTAGGAGGCCAGCGGCCCGGCGATCGCGGTGACCGGGGCCAACAGCAGGGCCGGCAGCAGCAATGAGGTGTTCCACATCCCGTTGACGCCGACGGGCGCATTCATCGTTGTGAATAGCAATGGGTTGCGCCCGTGTGCCACCGACCAGGGACCGTGCTGGAGGTACCAGGTGAAGAGCCTGATGTCGTCGGGGTTCCCGGCGATCATCCGGGTGCCGAACCCGCCGAGCAGGCGCCAGTTCAGGTAACCGGAGAAGAGGAGCGAAGCCGCCGCCACGGTGAGGTACAGCCGGGCCGTCGGTGCGCTGAGACGTCGGCGCCACCAGGGTGTGCCCGCCCCGGAGGCCGTCGCCGCGGGGGAGGCCTGGGCGCCAAGCACGCTCCATCATCCCAGACCAGTCCCGGGGGAACGGCCGGCTAGCGGGCGAGGCGGCGGAGGGCAAGCTCGGCGTACACCGCCGTGCCGTCGGCCAGGACCGCGTCGTCGAACACGGCGTCCGCGGAGTGGTTGAACGGCGCTGTGGCCGGGTCCGCGCCGGGCGGGCAGGCGCCCAGCATGACGAACGCGCCGGGCACCCGCTCGAGCACGTAGGAGAAGTCCTCGGCCCCGGCCATCGGGTTGGCCTGGCCGACATACCGCCCCTCGCCGACGACTTCGGCCACGACCTGGGCCGCGAACTGCGCCTCCGCCTGGTCGTTGACCGTCACCGGGTAGGAGTTCGTGAACTCGGCCGAGACGGTGAGCCCGTGCGCCGCGGCGACATCGCGAACCAGGCGGAGTGCTGCGTTGCGCACGCGCTCGCGCGCCGAAGGCGAGAACGAGCGCACGGTGGCCACGAAGTGCGCGCTGTCCGGGATGACGTTGTCGGTGGTCCCGGCGTGGAAGCTGCCCACGGTGATCACCACCGGATCGAAGATGTCGAACTTGCGGGTCACCAGAAGCTGGAGGGCCAGGACGATCTCGCAGGCGGCCGGGATCGGGTCCCTGGCATGGTGCGGCTGCGAGGCATGGCCGCCGTGGCCGTGCACGGTGACGTCGAGGACTTCCGCGGCGGCCATCATCGGCCCCGGGCGGGTGCTGAACACCCCGGTGGGCAACTCGGCCGACGCGACGTGCAGCGCGTAGGCGGCGGCGGGGCGTTCACCGGCCGCGTCGAGGACTCCCTCATCGATCATGTACTTGGCGCCGGCGTAACCCTCCTCGCCCGGCTGGAACATGAACACCACGCTGCCGGCCAGGTCGGCCCGGCTGTCCGACAGCAGGCGGGCCGCCCCGGCGAGCATGGCGGAATGCAGGTCATGCCCGCAGGCGTGCATGGCGCCGTCGATCGTGGAGGCGTAGTTGACGCCGGTCCGCTCGGTAACCGGCAGGGCGTCCATGTCGGCGCGGAGCAGGACCACGGGGCCGCCGGAGTTCGCGGTGCCACGCAGCACCGCGGTGACCGAACTGAGCGCCGTCCCGGTGGTGACCTCCAGGGGCAGGCCGTCCAGCGCGGAGATGATCTTTTGCTGGGTCAGCGGCAGGTCGAGACCAACCTCCGGCTCGGCGTGGATCGCGTGCCGGAGCCGGGCGATGTCGCCCGCGATCGCCGCAGCGTCGTCGATAACTGCCATCTGATCCTCCTGCGGGTCCCGGACGGCCCTGCCTACCGCGCCTACCGCAGGAGCGTAACCCGGAGCGGCCTGGCCCGGACGTCACCGGAGGCGGCTCGCGCCCGCGGCCGGAGGCGCGGCCAGGCACCGGGGCGGCGGCCAGCCCCGGCGGGTGAACTGCGCGGCGACCGACCCGAAGAACACGGCGTTGACCTCGGACGCGGGCACGAGGGCGATCACCGACCCGCCGAACCCCCCGCCCACCATCCGTGCCCCCAGCGCCCCGGCGCGTTCCGCGGCCGCGACCGCCGCGTCGGCCCGGGGCCAGGAGACCTCGAAGTCGTCACGCAGCGACACGTGGGAGGCGTCCAGCACAGGGCCAAGACCGGCCAGGTCCCCGGCCTCGAGCAGGGCCACCGCCGCGTGCACCCGCTGGTTGTCGGTGATGACGTGCCGCGCCCGCCGCGAGAGCACCGGGTCGGCGATGCCGGACACCTGCGTGGCGTCGGCCACGTCCCGCAGCGAGGACACGCCAAGCGCTCGCGCCGCCTGCTCGCACTCCTGACGTCGCAGCGCGTACCCGCCGTCGGTCAGGGCGTGCCGGGCGCCGGTGTCCATGACAAGCAGGGCCAGCCCCGCCGCGGCCGGGTCGAACGGCACCGGCGTGCTCTCCCCCGTGCGGCAGTCCAGCAGCAGGGCGTGCCTGGCCTCGCTGAGCAGGGACGCGGTCTGGTCCATGATGCCGCAGGGCACGCCAGCCATCTCGTTCTCCGCCCGCTGGGCCAGCCTGGCAAGCTCTCGCCTGGGCGTGCTCACCTCATAGAGGTCGGCGAGGGCGAGCGCCGTCGCGCATTCCAGGGCCGCCGAGGAGGACAGGCCACCGCCGCGCGGCAGGTCCGAGTCGATCACGAGGCTGGCCCCGCCTACGGCGTGACCGGCCGCCCGCATCGCCCAGGCGACACCGGCCGGGTAGGCGGCCCAGCCGGTCACCGAGCCGGCGTCGAGTGAGGTCAGGGGCACGCTGACCGGATCGCCCGGGGCCTGCCGGGACCGGATGTCCAGCACGTGGTCGCCGCGCCGCGCCGCGGCGACCACCACGCCCCGGTCCAGGGCAAACGGCAGCACCCAGCCCTCGTTGTAGTCGGTGTGCTCGCCCATCAGGTTCACCCTGCCTGGTGCGTGCCACACCCCCGCTGGCTCGGCGCCGTGGCGCGCCCGGAACTCCTCCGCCGCGCGGTCCGCGACCGCCGTGATGGCCGGGTTGCTCATCGCCCGCCGCGTGGCACGGCACCATCGAGGGCGAACCGCTCCAGCGAGAACTGCCAGGCGTCGGCGACCATGGCGACCAGGCTCCGCTCGACGCGCCAGCCGCAGTCGGCCTGGATGCGCTCCGAGGAGGCGACGAGCACCGCGGGGTCACCGTCCCGGCGGGGCGCGATCTGCGCCGGGATTTCCCGGCCGGTCACCTCGCGGCAGGCGCTGAGCACCTCACGGTTGGAAAACCCGCTGCCGCTGCCCAGGTTGTAGATCCGGTGCTCACCGGGCACGCACGCGTCCAGGGCCAGCATGTGGGCCCGGGCCAGGTCGGTCACGTGGATGTAGTCGCGGACGCAGGTGCCGTCCGGCGTCGGGTAGTCGTCGCCGAAAATCCGCACGTGGCCGCCGGCTGCGCCGTTGGCGAGGGCGCCCTGCAGGATGCACGGGATGATGTGGGTCTCGGTCGTGTGGCGTTCACCGAACCAGCGCCCGTCCGGGCCGGCGTGGGCGCCGGCCACGTTGAAATAACGCAGGCTCACCGCGGCGATCCCGTGCATCCGGGCGTGCTCGGTCAGCGCGGCGTCCACGGCCAGCTTCGAGGCACCGTAGGGGTTGACCGGGCGGGCCGGGGCGTCCTCGGTGACCGGCACGCGCTCGGGCTCCCCGTAGACCGCCGCGGTAGAGGAGAACACGATCTTGCTCACCCCGGTAGACCGCATCGCCTCCAGCAGCGCGAGCGTGCCGCCCAGGTTGTGCTCCCAGTACAGCGATGGGCTGGCCATCGACTCGGCCACCAGCGACTTGGCGGCGAAGTGCAGCACGGCGTCGGCGCCGCCGGCCAGCAGCGCCCGGGCGTGGTCCCGGACGGCCCCCCGGGTGAAGGCCGCGGCGGGGGGCACCGCATCCGCGTGGCCGGTGGACAGGTCGTCGAGGACGGCCACCTCATGCCCTTCGCGGGCCGCGACCGCGGCGACCACGCTGCCGATATAGCCAGCACCGCCGGTGACCAGCAGTCTCATCCCGCCTCCTGTAGCCGGCGTGCGTCGGATCGAGCGTACCCACAGGCGGAGCGCGAACCGGCCTGGTGCCGTTACTCCCTTCCGCTACAGGGTGAAGGAGGTCCCGGGGCCGGAACTGGTGGTCGAGCCCGGCTCCGGGTTCGCCAGCGCGCTGGTGGCGGTCACCGCGTAGGCGAGCATGAGGACCGCGATGAGCCCGGTCGATATCAGCATGACCCAGCGCCAGCCGCCGCTGGCCTCGGAAAGGCCGAAGGCGAGCGTGCCCGCCATCCCGAGTTCGGCCCCGATGCCGAACATGGTCGCGGCGGCGGCGGCCAGGACCATCCACAGGCTGGCCACGAGCGCGCCAGCGGGCTGCGGCACCTGAAGTTCCCTGGCGGCGCTCAGCTTGGTGTGCTCCCGCAGCGGCGCGGTGATCTCGGCGCTCCGGGGGAGCGTGACGCCGGCGGTCCCCGCTACGGTGATCTTGGCCCCGCCGGGCGCGCTGATGCGCGCCGGGAAGGTGATCGCCGCACGCGCCCGGCGCCGGCCGGTCAGGCGGAGGCGAGGCCGTCTGGACGGCACCCGGTCACCGGCCGGAATTATCAGTTCGCCAGGATTCCCGTCCGAGCGGCCGATGCTGAGGGCCCCGCCCGGGTGCACGGCGATTTCGGCGGTGCCCGGGATCGCCAGCGAGGCGCCCGGCAGCACGCTGATGTCGCCGCCGGGCGGCACCGAGATGGTCCGGCCGGCCTGTACCCGCAGGGTTTCCGGCCCTTCTCCCCAGCTCACTGTGGCGACGCCGGGCACCATGATGCTGGCGCCGGAGGGCACCGCGATGGACGCGGCCGGGTTGTGTGCGCTGGGCGGCAGCCAGATCGTGGCGTCTGCGGTCGGGCCCCGGTTCTTGCCGGCGAACAGCCCGTAGAGGATGCCGAAGAGGACGGGGGTCGCCACGATGATCCCGCCGGCCGCGATGTTCACCAGCGCGAACCGGTCCAGGGCGACGCCGGGGAAAAGCGAGCTTGCCGCCGTTGTCGTGGCCAGCACCGCGCCGATAAGGGCGAGGACCGCGGTAATGTTCGTCGCCCAGCTGTCGTTCAGTGTCCATGCCCCGGATGCCAGAATGGGGCGTTTCCAGAAATCGCCGCTCAACGGGCTTATCCGGCGGCCATTACGGTAGATCCTGACCCACAGCAATGAGAGGGCGAGCAGGGCCAGCGCCATTCCGCCGCCCGCGATGGCGGGTATCCCCAGGTACCAGGCCAGGGTCAGGTCACGGCTCACGGTCAGCGGGATCGTGGACAGCGTCCCCGCCTGGTCCAGGACAAGCGCCGCGGTCAGCGGTATCCCCCGCAGCCGGGCGATCGTCACCGTCACCTGGCACGAGCTTCCGGTGGCGGACGGCGCGCCGGAACTGGCCCTTCCCGTCCTGCGGGGCGGCCCGGCGGTGGCGGTCGCCGAGTTGGGAGGTGTTGTCTCAAGCCAGTACACGGCCGGCTGGTCGCACGCGGGCTGAGTGTCGGTGAACAGGACAGTGACCTGCCACCTTTGGGGACCGACCTGCCTTAACACCGGTGCCGGGGTGCCCGGCGGCGGGCTGAGCGGGACAGCCGTCGCCGTGGGCGACGGCGTGGGCGTCGGTGTGGCTGTTGCGCTGGATTGGGCGGCCCTGCGATGAAATGCGTGGTCGGCCGTGGAAATGTGCGCGCCGCCGAGCAAAGCGGCGGCAAGGACGGGCGCCACCCCCCAAAGTTTCACTCTTATCCCCCTGACCCGGAATCCAGTTCCTTTCCTCGCCATCCCTTCCAGGTATGGGAGGCTCCCAGTGCGCGTCGGAAAAGTCAAACTGGCATCAGCAAATAAGCATCCTCACCGTGATTATGGGGAACTGTCCGCAGACGTGGCGGGCGGCTTGTTCCGGCCGGCCCCACGGCCGGGTGGTGCTTTGCTTAAACTTGGCACACACCACGCACGGGCCGGCGAGGGCGGCACGGGCGGCCGTTTCGGGGACAACCGGCCGGGAAGCGGTTCCGGGAGTCTGCCGGACGCGGTGGACCCTAGGAGGTCAGGGATCAGACGGTGAACCAGGTCGGCTGGGACGTCGTTGTCGTTCTGGTCATTGTGCTGGTCGGAGGGTTCTTCTCCGGCGCTGAGATGGCCCTCGTCTCGCTGCGCGAGGGCCAGGTCCGATCGCTGGCGCAGCGGGGCAAGCGGGGGCAGCGGGCGGCGAAGCTCGCCAGCGACCCAAACCGGTTCCTGTCCGCGGTCCAGATCGGCGTCACGGTCGCCACCCTGCTGTCCGGCGCGTTCGGCGCGGCCACGCTGGCCACCGCCCTGAGGTCCGCGCTGATCAAGCAGCACGTCGGCGATGGCCTGGCGTCCGTGCTCTCGCTGATCACGGTCACCGTCGCGATCTCGTTCCTCAGCCTGGTGCTCCAGGAACTGGCGCCCAAACGGCTGGCGTTGCAGCGGCCCGAATCGCTGGCGCTGGCCGCGGCGCCGCTGCTCGACCGCATCTCGGCGCTGGCCAGGCCGCTGGTCTGGCTGCTGTCCCTGTCCACCAACCTGGTGGTCCGGCTGCTCGGCGGCGATCCGCGGGCCGGCCGCGGGGTAATGACCACGGAGGAACTGCACGCCCTGGTCACGGGGAGCCAGGTCCTGTCCGCGGACGAACGCCGCATCGTGTCCGACGTGTTCGAGGCGGGCACACGCCAGCTTCGCGAGGTCCTGCTGCCGCGCACCGAGGTTGAGTTCATCGCGGCCGGCACACCGCTGGCCCGCGCGGCCGAGATCGCCTCCGCGGCGTCGCACTCCCGGTTCCCGGTGTACGCGGAGTCCTACGACGACGTGATCGGGTTCGTGCACCTCCGCGACCTGCTCAACCCCCGGAACGCCGGCAAGGACCTGCTGGTTCGCGACCTCGTCCGGCCGGTGGAGCGGCTGCCGATCAGCAAGCGGGTGCTGCCCGCACTGTCGGACATGCGCCGGAACCGGTCGCACCTGGCGATCGTGGTGGATGAGTACGGCGGCACCGCTGGCATCGTGACCCTGGAAGACCTCGTGGAGGAGCTGGTCGGCGACATCAGGGACGAGTACGACACCGAAGAGGGCAGCCCGCGCAGGCTGCACGGTGGCCAGGTCGAGGTGGATGGCCTGCTCAACCTGGACGAGTTCGCTGAAGAGACCGGGGTTGACCTGCCGGAAGGGCCGTACGAGACGGTGGCCGGCTATGTCCTTGCGGCACTTGGCCGGCTGCCGAAGGTGGGTGACACGGTCGAGGCGGCCGGGCGCCGGCTGACCGTGACCGAGATGAATGCCCGCCGCATCGCCCGGGTGCGGGTGGCCCCGGCGGACGGCGCCCGCGGGCAGGCCGACCCCGCCGGCGCGGGCACGGAGGAGGCCGGGCGGCCCACCCCATCGGCGTAAGGTGGCTTGGTGCATTCTGCGGCTGAGTTCGACACGGTCCTGGTCGTGGACTTCGGCGCCCAGTACGCGCAGCTGATCGCGCGGCGGGTCAGGGAATGCCACGTGCACTCGGAGATCGTGCCGGCGAGCATGCCCGGTGCCGAGATCCTCGCCCGCGGGCCGAAGGCGATCATCCTGTCCGGCGGGCCCGCGTCGGTCTACGCGGAGGGCGCGCCGCCGCTCCCGGCCGGCCTGCTCGCCGCGGGCGTTCCCATGCTGGGGATCTGCTACGGGTTCCAGCTGATGGTGGCCGGCCTGGGCGGCGAGGTCGCCCGCACCGGGATCGGCGAGTACGGCGCGACCCGGCTTGAGCTGTGCCCGGGCGCTGACGCCGGCACGGGGCTGCTTGCCGGGCTGCCCAGCCGGCAACAGGTCTGGATGTCGCACGGTGACACCGCCGTGGTACCGCCTACCGGCTTCGCGGTCGCCGCGCGCACCGCAGCCTCACCGGTGGCGGCGATCGAGGATCCCGCCCATGGGCTGTACGGGGTGCAGTTCCACCCCGAGGTGCTGCACACCGAGCACGGCATGGAGGTGCTGCGGCGGTTCCTGGCCGCCGCGGGCTGCCGGCCGGATTGGACCGAGCGGAACGTTATCGACGATCAGGTCGCCCGGATCCGGGATCAGGTCGGCGGGGCCCGGGCCATCTGCGGGCTCTCCGGCGGGGTCGACTCCGCGGTCGCCGCCGCGCTGGTCCAGCGGGCCATCGGTGCCCGGCTGACGTGCGTGTTCGTGGACCACGGGCTGCTCCGCCAGGGCGAGGTCGAGCAGGTCGAGCGAGACTTCGTGGCGGCGACCGGGGTGGACCTGCACGTCGAGGACGCGGCCGGTGAGTTCCTGCACGCGCTGTCGGGCGTGGCCGACCCAGAGGAAAAACGCAAGCTCATCGGGCGCGAGTTCATCCGCGCGTTCGAGCGGGCCACCGCGCAGATTACCGCGCGGGCCGGGGCGCACGGCGAGACGGTGGAGTTCCTGGTGCAGGGAACCCTCTACCCGGATGTGGTCGAGTCGGGCGGCGGCAGCGGCGCGGCCAGCATCAAGTCGCACCACAACGTCGGTGGCCTCCCGGCGGACCTGGGCTTCGGCCTGGTCGAGCCGCTGCGGGACCTGTTCAAAGACGAGGTGCGCCGGGTCGGCGCGCAGCTGGGGCTCCCGGCGGCGATCGTGGACCGCCAGCCCTTCCCCGGTCCGGGCC
>Ga0207646_10000949_pt1 | contig 37313 bp, 39 predicted proteins | sample KBSK5502metaG_FD_184343 | JGI IMG/M metagenome (GOLD analysis project Ga0207646, IMG submission 184343) | Corn, switchgrass and miscanthus rhizosphere microbial communities from Kellogg Biological Station, Michigan, USA - KBS K5-50-2 metaG... | ecosystem: Host-associated > Plants > Roots >... | reverse complement strand
AGATGGCCGGGTTTCTGCCGGCCAGGCCCTGCTGCCAGCTGAGCGAGCTGCTGGGCCTCTACTTCGGGTCGCGCGCCCGCCTGATCCGGAATCAGGGGGACAAGGCGGCCTACTTCTCGCTGCTCCGGAACGCCATCGCGCGGAAGGTGGTGAGGCTGGGCAGGTCGGTCGGCCACATGGAAGCGAAGTACCAGGCGGTCAAGACCAAGAAACGCATGGCCTTCTTCATCGAGCTGGTGCTGCCCCCGGGGATCACGCCGGCTTTCACGCAAGCGGCCGCGCAGGTGGTCCCCGACGCGACCTGCGACCGCAAGGCCATGCTGCGCGGCCTGTTCCTCGGCTGCGGTTCTGTCAACGCGCCCTCCGCCCGCTATCACCTCGAATTCGTCGCGCCCTCAGCATCGTGGGCGACCGCGATCGGCGGCATGGCCGAGTCGGCGGGAGCGAAGGTCGGCGTGATGGAGCGCAGCGGCCAGCACGTGGTGTACGTCAAGGAGGGCGACGGCATCGTGCGACTGCTTTCGTGGATGGGCGCCAGCCGCGCGGTGATGGAGTTCGAAAGCGTCCGGGTGGTGCGGGAGGTGAGCGGAGAGGTCAACCGGCGGCTCAACTTCGAAACCGCCAACATCGGCAAGACCGTCGGTTCAGGGCTGCGCCAAGCGGCGGCGATCGAGCGGCTCGAAACGACCGGAAAGCTCGACGGGCTGCCGCCCGCACTACGCGAGATGGCCCACTGGCGCAGCGCCAACCCTGAGCTCAACCTCGGCGAGCTCGCCAGGCGGATGAAACTGTCGAAGTCGGCGGTCAACCACCGCCTGCGCCGCCTCCAGGACGTCGCCGACCACACTGGCGGCGGCCGATCGCCGAATCGGGCGCGCCGCTCCGCCTAACATTACGTCGGCGCATCGGGCCTTTCGCCGATTCTCGTGCCCACGCACGCACAAAACAGGCATATAAGGGGTTACCAATGACCAGGGTTGGGATCAATGGATTCGGCCGCATCGGCCGCAACATCTACCGGGCGGCTCACGCGCTGAAGCCGTCCTTCGAGATCGTCGCCGTCAACGACATTGGCGACGCGCATACGTTCGCCCACCTCCTGAAACACGACACCGCCCTGGGCACGTTCGGCCCGACCGTCGTGGTGGAAGGGGACGACATCGCCGTCGACGGCAAGCGGGTGAAATTCATGAGCCACAAGGACCCCGCCGAGCTGCCCTGGAAGGACCTGGGCGTGGACATCGTCGTCGAGTCCACCGGACTGTTCACCGACGCCGCCAAGGCCCGCGTCCACATCGACAAGGGCGGCGCGAAGAAGGTGATCATCTCCGCTCCGGCGACCAACCAGGACTACACCGTCGTCATGGGCGTCAACCACAAGGGCTATGACCCCAAGACGCACAACGTGATCTCGAACGCGAGCTGCACCACCAACTGCTTCGTTCCGCTCGCGCACGTCCTCCACGGCAGCTTTGGGATCGAGCGCGGAATGATGACGACGATCCATGCCTATACCGCCGACCAGAAGCTGCAGGACCTTCCGCACAAGGACCTGCGACGCGCGCGCGCGGCCGCCGACAACATCATTCCGACCTCGACCGGCGCCAACCGGGCGGTTTCGGAGGTGCTGCCCGAGCTCAAGGGCAAGTTCGAGGGCATGGCGTTCCGCGTCCCGATCCTCGACGTGTCTGTTGTCGATCTCACAGTGCAGCTCGGGAAGACCACCACCGCCGAGGACATCAACGCCGCCTTTGACGAGGCCGCCGGAGGCGACCTCAAGGGCATTCTCTCCGTCAGCAAAGAGCCGCTGGTCTCCTCCGACTTCAAGAGCGACCCGCACTCCTCGATCGTCGATGCGCCGCTCACGCAAACGCTGGGCGGTGACTGGGCCAAGGTCGTGAGCTGGTACGACAACGAGTGGGGGTTCAGCTGCCGGATGGTCGACCTGATCAGCTACATGGCGGCGCGACTCTGAAATTCCCGGTCACTGCGGTTGACGTCGCCGGCAAGAGGGTGCTGGTGCGTGAGGACTTCAACGTGCCGATGGCCGGCGGCGTCATCACGGATGACACCCGCATCAAGGCTGCCATACCGACGCTGCGCGACCTCATGCATCGCGGAGCGATCACCGTCGTCATGTCCCACCTCGGGCGTCCGAACGGTCCGGACCCGGCGTTTTCGCTCCGACCCGTGGCGCGTGCGCTTTCGACGCAGCTGTGGGGCGAGGTGCCGTTCGCGTCGGACTGCGTGGGCCCGACGGTAGATGCGGCCGTCGCCCGCCTCCAGGTGGGGAAGGTGCTCCTGCTCGAGAACGTGAGGTTCCATCCTGAGGAAGAGACGAACGACCCGGAGTTTGCGCGCCAGCTCGCCTCTCACGGCGATATGTACGTCAACGACGCGTTCGCGGCGTCGCACCGCGCGCATGCGTCCGTCGTGGGGGTCGCCAACTATCTGCCTGCGTACGCCGGCCAGCTGATGACCGCGGAGCTGAACGCACTCCACGTAGCTGTCGACAACCCCAAGCGGCCCCTCTTCGCGGTGATCGGCGGCGCCAAGGTCTCCACCAAGATCAACCTGTTCAACAACCTGATCAAGAAGGTCGATGCGCTGCTGATCGGCGGCGCGATGGCGAACACGTTTCTGCGTGCCCAGGGCTTTCAGACCGGGCGCAGTCTGGTCGAGGAAGAGTCGGTCGAGGCCGCCAACGAGATCTGGAAGGTGTTCGGCCAGCGTCTCGTCCTGCCGGTCGACCTCGTGTGCGCCCAGCAGGTCCAGCCGGACCAGGAGCTGCGGGTCTTTCCCGCCCACGCCGTCGAGCCGGGATGGATCGCCCTCGACATCGGCCCCCAGTCGGTGGCGTTGTTCGGAGAGCGCATGCGTGGCGCCGGCACGATCGTCTGGAACGGCCCGATGGGGGTCTTCGAGATCCCCGAGTTCGGAGCTGGAACGCGCGGTGTGGGAGAGGGGATCGCGAGTTCGGGCGCTTACACTCTCGTCGGCGGCGGCGACACCGCGGCCGCCATCGATGCGCTCGGGCTGACCGGCCGCTTTTCATGGGTCTCGACTGGCGGCGGCGCCACCCTCGAGTACCTCGAGGGGCGGGAACTGCCTGGAGTCGCGGTTCTCAAGGAGGCCTAGTGCCGGCCCGTGTGAGCCCGAAAGCTCTGCTCGCCGCCAACTGGAAGATGAATCCGGTCAATGCGGGCGATGCCCTCGACCTGGTCAAGGGTGTGATGCCGGCCGCCACCAGCCACCCCGACCTCGTGGAGGTCGCCATCTTTCCTCCCTATCCGTGGCTGCTCGGCATCGCGGAGGTCATCGAGGAAACCACCGTCAAGCTCGGCGCGCAGGACTGCTTCTGGGAGATGTCGGGCGCTTTCACCGGTGAGGTTTCGCCGGCGATGCTCAAGGGCTGGTGCCAGTGGGTCATCACCGGCCACTCCGAACGCCGCGCCTACCTCGGCGAGACCGACGACATGGTCGCGCGCAAAACGGCGGCGGCCCTGGCCAACGACCTCAGCGTGATCATGTGCGTCGGCGAGCTCGACGAGCACTACGAAGCGGGCAAGACCGCCGAGGTGGTCACCGCCCAGGTCAGAGCCGGGTTGGCACTCTGCTCGGCCGACGACTCGGCTCGCCTGGTGATCGCATACGAGCCCGTGTGGGCGATCGGCTCGGGCAAGAGCGCCGACCCCGAGCACGCGTACACGACCATGCGGTCGATCCGCCGCATCGTCGGCGAGCTGATCGGCGCGGGCGCGGCCAAGAAGGTGCGCGTGCTCTATGGGGGCAGCGTCAACGCGGGCAACGTTGAGTCATATGTCGAGCTGCCGCTGTGCGACGGCTGCCTGGTCGGCGGGGCCAGCCTCAACGCCGAGGAGTTCGCCAAAATCGTCGATGTGACCGCGGCGGTGTACCGCCATCGCTAACCAAATCGGAATCCTGGTTCTGCTCCGGCACGGCCAGAGCACATGGAACCTCGAGAACCTCTTCACCGGTTGGCACGACGTACCCCTCAGCGAAGTGGGGGTGGCCGAAGCGAAAGAGGCCGGCCGGCTGATGAAGGCGGCCGGCCTCGCGCCCGCGGTCGTTCATACCTCGGTCCTCATGCGAGCGATCCAAACGACTGACCTGGCGCTGGCGGAGATGGACCGTACCTGGATCCCGGTGCGGCGCAGCTGGCGCCTCAACGAACGGCACTACGGCGCCCTCCAGGGCTTGAACAAGAAGGAAACCTCGGAGCGGTTTGGCGAAGACAAGGTCAAGGTCTGGCGGCGCAGCTACGACGTCCGGCCGCCGGCACTGGAAACCAAAGACGAACGGCATCCGTCGCACGACCCGCGATACGCCGGCCTACCGCCCGAGCTGCTCCCCAGCGCCGAATGCCTGAAGGACGTGGTGGAGCGGATGCTCCCGTACTGGTACGACAGCATCGTGCCCGACCTCAGTCGCGAGAAGTGTGTCCTCGTGTCGGCCCACGGCAACAGCCTCCGGGCACTCGTCAAGCACCTCGACCGGCTGACCGATCAACAGGTGGTCGACCTGGACATTCCGACTGGCGTACCCAGGGTCTACGACCTCAACTTCGACTTCACGCCGCGGTCGAGCGCGTACCTGGGCGACCCCGAGGAGAACAAACGGCGCGCGGCCGCGGTCCGGAACCAGGCATCCCAGGCTCGCTAGACTGGTTTCACAAACAAAGATCACAGCCTGCAAATTAGGGAGAGACCCGCCATGGCATATGAGGTTCCACCGCTTCCATACGCGTTCGACGCCCTCGAGCCGCACATCGACGCGAAGACGATGGAGATCCACCACGACAAGCACCACGCGGCTTACGTCAACAATGCGAACGGCGCCCTGGAGAAGCACCCCGAGCTGGCCAAGAAGTCGGTCGAGGATCTACTGCGCGGAATCAGCTCTGTGCCCGAGGACGTACGCACTGTGCTGCGCAACAACGCGGGCGGGCATTCGAATCACTCCATCTTCTGGACCATCATGGGCCCGAACGGCGGCGGCGCCCCATCAGGACGGCTGGCCGATGCGATCAAGAGCACGTTTGGGAGCTACGACACGCTCAAGGAGCAGCTGCAGAAGGCGGGCGTGGGCCAGTTCGGGAGCGGCTGGGCCTGGCTGCTGGCGGACTCGGGGGGCAAGCTTTCGGTCAAGTCCTACCCGAACCAGGACAGCCCTTACATGGAGAACCTGACGCCCATCTTCGGCGTGGACGTCTGGGAGCACGCGTACTACTTGAAGTACCAGAACAAGCGCGCGGACTACATCGCTGCCTGGTTCAACACCCTCAACTGGAAGGCCATCGAGGCCCGCTACAAGTAGTCGATGGCCCAGGTCAAGAACGCGCTGATCATCATCGAGGTCGTGCTGGCCGTGCTGTTGATGGCCGGCGTTCTGCTCCAGACGCCCAAGGCGACCGGGCTCGGCGGCACCATCGGCGGCGGCGGTGACGGGCTGGGCGGCGGGTACCGCACCCGCCGCGGGCTGGAACGGCAGATCTACTGGACCACGTGGGTGCTGACCGTCGCGTTTCTCTTGTGCTCGCTGGGCAACATCTGGGTGACGACTCATCCGAAGTAGGTCGTTCCGCCGCGACCTAGTCGCGGGAATCGTGCTGGTGGCCGTTGTGGCGTGCCAGCCCGTGGCGACCGTGCCCAAGCCGGCCCGCGGCGGCACGGCGGTGGAGGCGCTGGTCGGCCAGGCCGGCGTGCTGAATCCGCTCTTCGAGCCCGGCGACAGCGCGCGCGACGTCGACAGCGTGATCTACCAGGGCCTGACGACCGTCAACGCCGAGCAGAACGTGACCGGCCTGCTCGCCACCGATTGGCTGATCTCCAACGACCACCTGACGTACACATTCAACATGCGGACCGGCGTGAAGTGGGCCGACGGGCAGCCGTTCACCAGGGACGACGTGTTGTTCACCTTCCACGTCCTCCAGGACCTCGAGTACACGCTGCCTGGCGCGGTGGACTGGCGCCAGGTGGGGGTGGCCGCGGGTGGCCCCAACCAGGTGGTGTTCAGCCTGAAGGCTCCCAGTGCAGGCTTCCCGCTCGCGCTCCGCATCGGGATCATCGCCAAGCACCTGTTCGATGGGATGGCCCCCGCCCAGATCGTGGCCAGCCCCTTCAGCGGCATCCGCGCGCTCGGCACCGGCCCATTCAAGGTCGCGGGCATCAACTCGCTGGCCATCACGCTGGACCGCAACCCCTTCGCCGACCCGCAGCCTTACCTCGACCACCTGATCCTGCGCACCTACCCCGTTACCGATCCCCAGATGGCGATCCGCGCCGTGCTGCAGGGGGCAGCGGACCTCGTCGGCGGCCTCGAGCCGCAGGAGGTGCTCGCGCTCCAGGGCCGCACCGACGTGAACGTGCAGGACGTCCGGACTTTCACCAACGCCTTCGTGGCATTGAATCCCGAAGGCGCCGGCAAGCCATTCTTCAGCGACGTCAAGGTCCGGCTCGCCCTGACCCAGGCGGTCGACCGCGAGCGGCTGCTGACCGACGTGCTCGCGGGTCGCGGCGACCCAGACCCGAGCCCGATCCCGATCGGAAACTGGGCCTATTCGCAAGCCGCGGCGACCAGCCATGCATATGACCCGGTGGCCGCCGCCAAGGCGCTCGACGCCGCCGGCTGGGTGCTCGCCCCGGGGACGAAGGTGCGGGCGAAGGGGACACAGGCTTTCAAGTTCGACCTGGTCGTCGCCAGTCCGTTCCCGAACCACGAGATCGCCGACGCTCTGTCACGGCAGCTCCTCGAGGTCGGCATCGAAGCCGACGTCAAGCCTGTTTCCGCCGCGGACCTCGTCCAGAAGGACCTGATCGGCCACCACTACCAGGCCGCGCTCATCGCCCTCGACGTCGGTCCGGATCCCGACCTGAGCTCGGTGTGGCATTCGGGCGCCGACGCGGGCGCGCTCAACTTCGCCTACTCGCGCGGTTGGGGCATCATCGACAAGGATCTGGAGGACGGCCGGGCCGCAGTCGATCAGCCGGCCCGACTCGCCGTCTATCTCGACTTCCAGGCCCAGATGGCCGATGCCGCGCCGGCGATCTTTCTCTACTCGCCTCACTACGACTACGCGTTCTCCCAGCGCGTGCACGGCGTGCACATGAACAGCGTCATCGAGCCTGGGGATCGTTTCCAGCATGTGACCCAGTGGTACGTCAACACGAACTAAGGAGGATCGGATGGATCTCGGGCTGAAGGGCCGCAGCGCCCTGGTGACCGCGGCGAGCAAAGGGTTGGGGCGCGCCTGCGCCGGCGCGCTGATCGAGGAGGGGGCGGAGGTCTTCATCTCGTCGCGTGACGCAGCCTCGATCGAAGGCACCGCGAAGCAGATCAATGCGGCCGGGTGGCTGGCATCCGACGTGTCCAAGCCTGGCGAGCCTGAAGCGGTGGTCGAAGCCGCGATCAGGCAGCTGGGGGGCCTCGACGTGCTCGTCATCAACGCCGGCGGTCCGCCGCCGGGCACATTCCAGACCACCCCGTTGGAAATGTGGGATGTGGCCTTTCAACTGACCCTGATGAGCGCCGTGCGTTTGATCAGGGCCGGGCTGCCCCACCTGAAGCGTTCAGACCAGGGGCGGATCGTGTGCATCACCTCGATCTCGGTCCGCCAGCCGATTCCTAACATCGCGTTGTCGAACTCGATGCGCGCCGCGGTTACCGGCCTGGCCAAGACCCTGGCGCGCGAGCTCGCGCCCGACCGCATCACCATCAACTGCCTCGCGCCCGACGCCATCCTCACCGACCGCACGAGGGCGCTGGCGGTGGCGGCCGGCGTCGACCCCGAGGAGCGGATCAAGCAGCAGTCGGCCGCCGCGCCGATGGGACGGTTGGGCGACCCGGCCGAGTTCGGGGCGGCGTGCGCATTCCTCTGCTCGAAGCAGGCGGGATACATCACGGGGCAGACGCTCGGGATCGACGGCGGCGCACTGTTGGGCGTGCACTAGGATTTCGAGCGTGAGCATTCGATTCGCCGAGCGCATGTCTCGCCTCGGCACGGAGAGCGCGTTCGAGGTGCTCGCCAAGGCGCGTCGTCTCGAGGCGGAGGGTAAGCAGATCGTCCACCTCGAGATCGGCGAGCCGGACTTCGCCACGCCCGACAACATCGTCGAGGCGGGGATCTCGGCGATGCAGAACGGCTACACGCACTACACGCCGGCGAGCGGAATCCTCGAGGCGCGGGAGGCAGTGGCCGGGTTCGTCACGCGGACGCTCAACACCGAGGTCGACGCCTCGGAGGTGGTCCTCGTTCCCGGGTCCAAGAACGTGCTTCTTTTCACCCTGTTCGCCTGCATCGAGCCGGGCGATGAGGTGATCCTGCCCGACCCCGGCTATCCCGCCTACGCGTCTCAGGTGAACTTCATCGGCGCGGTGCCGAAAGTCGTCACGCTGCGCGAAGAGTCAGGATTCCGGATGGATCTCGACGAGCTCGCGTCGCTTGTCACCCCGAAGACGCGAATGCTGATCATCAACACGCCGCAGAACCCCACGGGCGGAGTTCTCACCGAAGAGGACGTTCATTTCGTCTGCGAGCTTGCGCACAAGCACGACCTGCTCATCGTCTCCGACGAGATCTACAGCCAGCTCGTGTACAGCTTCCACCACGTCTCACCGCTGTCGCACCCGGGCATGCGGGAGCGCACCGTGCTGATGGACGGGCTGTCGAAGTCATACGCCATGACCGGGTGGCGGCTGGGTTACGCAGTGGCGCCGCGGGCGCTGGCCGCCAAGCTCGATCAGCTGATGATCAACTCATCTTCCTGCGCCGCAGGTTTCACCCAGATGGCGGCGATCGAGGCGCTGTCGGCGCCAGAGTCGGCGCACGCGGTGAAGCGCATGGTGAGGGTGTTCGAGCATCGCCGGGACCTCATCGTCGACGGGATCAACGACATCCCGGGCATGCGGTGCACGCGGCCGCAGGGCGCCTTCTACGCGTTTCCAAACATCGAGGGCACGGGCTTCGGAGAGCGCGAGCTGGCCGACAAGCTCCTCACCGAGGCCGGCGTCGCGGTGCTGCCGGGAACGGCCTTCGGGGAGGCGGGCAAGGGATACATCCGCATCGCGTATACGCAGTCCGAGGACGAGCTCTCACGCGGGCTGCAGCGGATCAGGGATTTCGTGACCGGTCACCGACAATAAAAAACCGGGCGCAGATGCGCCCGGTCTCGCGAATCAAAGTCTTGAGCTAGTCGTCGGTCTTGGGTGACGTCTTGGGCCCCGTGGTTGAGCTCTCGCTACTGTCGTCACCAGACTGGACCCCGGTCTCCGTGTCACCGGTTTCGGTCTCGGTCTCGGTCTCGTTGTCCGCGGCATCCTCGGCTGCTTCTGCCGCCGCCTCAGCCGCTTCCTTCTGCTGCTCGGCCGCCAGCTCGGCGGCCTCCGCCTGCGCATCGGCTGCCAGCTCCGCGGCTTCGGCCGCGGCGTCCTGATCGACCTCAGCGCCGACCTGCCCGGTGGTGGTGGACAAGCCCGAAAGCGATGACATGCTCCTCGGAGCGGATGTGTGATTGGCTCCGACCGAGGAAGCGACGAGGATCACCCCAACGACGGCGGCGAATCCTGCGACGCTCAGCTTCCCAAATCGACTCTTGAGCATTAGTACCTCCCTGAGATGGTGGCCCCGATCAGGCTAACTTTTATAACGCTCGTTCCTGGCGATGTCGGAACCTAGTGTTCCGATCCAGAGGGGGATGGGGAAGGGGACGGGGACCGAGATCCAGAATCCCCACCCTCGGGGTTCGGGCTGGGGCTGGGGCTTGGCGACTCGTGGTCTTGCCCAGGCGATGGCGTGGGCGAACCCGATGGTTGCGAGCCGGTGTCGCCCGACGGTTCAGGGGATTCGTGGTTCGGCTCGCCCGTCCCGGTGGGCTGGACGTGTGCCGGTGGTGGCGGCTGAGGCTGGGGAATGGTCTCCGGGGATGGCGACGGGCTGGTGCCGCCGACGTGCGTGACCGATTCGACCGTGCTCACCCAGACCGCGGGGTTGGGGCTGCGTGCCAGAGCCGTCGCCCCCACCATCAACAGCGCCACGGCGCCAGCCACCGCCAGAGCCACCTTCCTACGCACCAATGGGCGGTAGCCGGGCGGCGACATGTTGAAGCGTGCGTTGGCGGGCAGAGGCGTCGGCGCGGCGACGCGGTCGAGCTCCGCTCCGAGGCGCTCGTCAAAGTCCGGCCCAAGTTCGTCAATCATTTCTCGTTGGCTCGCCTTTAGATGACAACGATTCAGACGCATCAAGTGGGAACACGTTCACGTCGTGGGCGAGCAGCTTGCGCATCTTCTCGGCTGCGATCCGAAGTCTCTTGTTCACGGTCCGCTCCGACGTGCCGATCGCCGCGGCGATCTCCCGGTTGTTGTAGCCGTGGTAATGCCGCAGGACGAGGGCGGCCCGCAGCTTCGGCGAGAGCCGGCGGAGCGCCGCGGTCAGGTCGCGATCCAGCGCGACCTGCGCCGGGTCAGGTCCGGCGATGGGCCTCCCGAGCCGGCGCAGGATGGTCCCGATGGAGCGGAGGTTCGACTTGCGCTGGTGTGACACCGCCACATTGATCGCGATCCTGTGCAACCACGCTTCGGCCGGCGCATCCGGACGCCACCGGCCCCACGCTCGAAAGGCCAGCACGAACGTTTCCTGGGCGCAGTCTTCGGCAGCCGCGGGATCGCCGAGGATGCCAAGCATCGTCCTGAAGATCCTTGGATAGCTGTCTCGATAGAGCCGATCGAAGTCGTCGCGCGAGCCGGGCTCGTAAGCGGGAGGCTCCGGCTCTGCACCGCGCAGCACAAAGGGAATAACGGGGGAGGATACAACGCCTGGCGGCGGCACCTACCACGGCTATATTGGAGCCGCTATGGACGAAGGCAGCGTCCGCCTGACCCAACCGCTCGTTCGGGATGGTGGCCGCCTCCGTCCCGCGTCGTGGGACGAGGCCCTTGGCCGCGCCGCCGCTGGATTCGCGAAGGCAAGGGCCGTCGGACCGAACGCGTTCGGAATGTTCAGCTGCTCCAAGACCACGAACGAGATGAACTTCATGGCTCAGAAGTTCGCGCGCGTGGTCATGGGCAGCAACAATATCGACAGCTGCAACCGGACTTGACACGCTCCGAGCGTCGTCGGTCTGGCGACAGTGTTCGGAGCCGGGGGAGGAACGTCCTCGTATCGGGAAGCTGAGGACACAGACCTGGTCCTGCTTTGGGGCTCTAACGCACGTGAGACCCATCCGATCTTCTTCCACCACGTTCTTCGCGGCGCGCGCAAAGGCGGCCGGCTCGTGGCGGTCGACCCACGCCGCACCAGCACCGCCGAATGGGCGGACCTGTGGTTGGGCATCGACGTCGGCAGCGACATCGCACTGGCCAACGCCATGGCGCGAGAGATCATCCACTCCGACCTCGCCGATAAAGAGTTCATCGAGCGCGCGACGACTGGCTTCGACGAATACGTCGAATGCGTCGAGGCGTACACGCTCGAGCGAGCCGAGACCGAGACGGGCGTGCCCGCCAGCGCGATCAAGGAGGTCGCGCACGCTTACGGGCGCGCGGACCGCGCCATGATCTGCTGGACGCTCGGAATCACGGAGCACCACAACGCCGTCGACAACGTCCTCGCGCTCATCAACCTCGCGCTGCTCACGGGCAAAGTCGGGCGCTATGGCTGCGGGCTCAACCCGCTCCGCGGCCAGAACAACGTTCAAGGTGGCGGCGACATGGGCGCGATTCCGAACCGCCTGCCGGGCTTCCAGGACCTCGAGGACCCCGCGCGGCGGGCGCCGTTCGAGAAAGCCTGGAAGGTGACCGTGCCGCCCAAGCGCGGCTACCACCTGAGCCAGATGTTCGAATCGATGGACCATGGCGAGATGCGCGCCCTCTACGTCGTAGGTGAGAATCCCGCGCGGTCAGAGGCCGACCAGACGCGAGCCGTCCGCCTGCTGGGCGGCCTGGAGCACCTCGTCGTCCAGGACCTCTTCCTCACGCAGACCGCGGAGCTTGCCCACGTCGTGCTGCCGGCCGCGGCTGGATGGGCTGAATCCGAGGGCACGGTCACGAGCAGCGAACGGCGCGTGCAGCGAGTGCGGCGTGCCCTCGAACCGCCGGCAGGGGCGCGCGACGACATCGAGATCATCTCCGAGATTGCACGGCGCCTCGGCTGCGACTGGGGCCAGCCCACAGCCGAGCAGGTGTGGGACGAATGCCGCAGCCTCTCGCCGATGCATGCCGGCATGTCATACGCGCGACTCGACGAGCTGGGTGGCATCCAGTGGCCGTGCCCTGACGAGACCCACCCAGGCACCGTGTTCCTCCACGCGCGCCTGTGGAAGGATCCGGTCGAAGGTCCGCGCGCTCCATTCAGCGTCGTCGAGCACGATCCGCCGGTCGACAAGCTGACCGAGGAATTTCCCATCCGCCTGACCACAGGCCGGCGCCTCGACTCTTTCAATACGGGCGTCCAGACCGGCGCTTACACCTCGCCGCTGCGCCAGCCCGAGGCGCTGCTCCTTTCGCCCAGCGATGGCGCGCGGCTGGGGATCGTCGATGGCGAGCGCGTGCTGGCGAGCTCGAGGCGCGGAGCGGTCGAGATGCCGGTGCGGTTCGACGCGACCCTGCGGCCAGGCCTTGCCTTCCTGACGATGCATTTCCCCGACCAGGTGGCCACCAACGTCCTGACCATCGACGCCACCGATCCCAAGTCGGGCACCGCCGAGTTCAAGGCCAGCGCCATCCGCGTCGAAAAGCTCGCCACCAAAGTCAATTAGTTGGACATTCGCGCCACCGGAGGACCGCCGACAGCCGCGGAGATCGCCGCCGTCGATGCTGTTCTGGGGCCTCCCGAATCCCTGTGGGAGGGCGGGAGGCGGACGCCGGCGGACGACCACATCGCGCGCGGCGGACACGCATCGCGGTCCAGGCGCGACCTGCTACTTCCGGTGCTGCACGCGATCCAGGATCGAGTCGGGTGGGTCAGTCGCGGCGCTCTGGAGTACACGTGCCGCCGGCTGTCGATACCACCGGCCGAGGCGTACGGCGTCGTCAGCTTCTACGCGCGCTTCGCGCTCGAACCCCGTGCTGATGTGGCGCTGCACGTCTGCGACGACATCGTGTGCAGCCTCGGCGGCGTTGAGCCGGTCGACGGAGCAATTCGCGCGCCATGCCTTGGCCTCTGCGACAGGGCGCCGGCGGCTCTGGTCGAGCGGTCGGGTCGGGACTACGAGGCGCGGCAGCTGGCGCCTTTTGATCCCGACGCGGATTGGACCGCCATGCCCGCGTATGTGGCGACCTCCCCTGCGGGAAGAGGGAGGTTGTTGCAGCGAGTCGGACTGGTAGACCCGGAAAGCGTCGAGAGCTACCGCGTGCACGGGGGCTTCGCGGCGCTACGCCGAGCGCGCGAGATGGGACCCGAGGCGGTCATCAGAGCGGTGACCGAGGCGCGCCTCCTGGGGCGCGGGGGCGCGGCCTTTCCCACCGGGCGCAAATGGGAGTCAGTCGCCAAAGCCCCTTCTCCGCATTATCTGGTCTGCAACGCAGATGAGTCAGAACCGGGGACGTTCAAGGATCGCGTGGTCATGGAGAGCGATCCGTTCGCGGTAGTCGAGGCGATGGCGATCGCCGCTTTCGCAACCGGATGCGAGAAGGGATACATCTACGTCCGCGCCGAGTACCCGCTAGCGCGCAAGCGAATCGAAAACGCCATCGCGCAGGCGCAGAACTTGATCGGTGTCGAGCTCGAGGTCCGCCGCGGCGCGGGTGCGTACATCTGTGGGGAGGAGACCGCGCTGTTCAACTCGATCGAAGGGAAGCGGGGAGAGCCAAGGAACAAGCCGCCGTTTCCGGCACAGTCCGGCCTTTTCGGAAAGCCCACGCTGGTCAACAATGTCGAGACGCTGGTCAACGTCCTTGACATCGTCATCGAGGGAGCGGCCGCGTTCGTGGCCACCGGCACGCCGGAGTCCAGTGGCAGCCGCCTGTTCTGCCTTTCGGGACATGTCCGCCGGCCTGGTGTTTACGAGGTGCCGATGGGCACGTCGTTGCGCGCCCTCATCGACCTGGCAGGCGGAGTGCGCGAAGGTAGGAAGCTGCAGGCTGTGCTCCTGGGCGGCGCGGCCGGTTCGTTCGTGAGCGAAGCCCAGCTCGACGTGCCGCTCAGCTTCGAGGGCACGCGGGCGATCGGGGCGACGCTCGGGTCCGGCGCCGTCATCGTGTTCGACGACACGACAGATATGAAGCCAATCCTCTTGCGCATCGCGCGGTTCTTCCGCGACGAATCGTGCGGACAGTGCGTGCCGTGCCGCGTGGGCACGAAGCGACAGGAGGAGATCCTCGAGCGGATGCTGAACGAGCGCAACGGCGATCGGCAGGCCGACGTCATGCTGCTGAGCGACATCGCGCAAGCGATGCGCGACGCGTCCATATGCGGCCTGGGCCAGACCGCAGCGAGCGCGATCCAGTCGGCGGTGATCCAGCTGAAGGTGCTCAATGGCTAGTCCGGTGTTCGTCGGCCTACCCAGGCGGATGCTGCAGATGAGCATCGACGGCCACGACCTGCAGGCGATGGAAGGGACGACGATCCTCGATGCCTGCCGGCAGCTCGGGATCGATACACCCACGCTCTGCACCCTGGAGACGCTCACGCCTGTGAACGTGTGCCGCGTCTGCGTCGTCGAGGTGGAAGGATCGCGCGTGCTGGTGCCGGCGTGCTCCCGCAAGGTCGAGGCCGGCATGAAGGTCCTGACCGACTCGGAGCGTGTGCGCCACAGCCGCCGGCTCGTGCTGGAGCTGCTCGCGTCGTCGGTCGACATGTCCCTGTGCGCGCCCGAGGTGCACGGTTGGATGGCGCGGTATGGCGCACAGCCGCAGCGCTTCGGGCCGGGCGCCGCCACCGTGGCCCAGCCCGTGAAGGTCGACAACGAGCTGTATGTGCGCGACTACTCGCGCTGCATCCTTTGCTACAAGTGCGTCGAAGCCTGCGGCGTCGATGCGCAGAACACGTTCGCGATCGGCGTCGCCGGTCGAGGCTTCGATGCGCACATCTCCACGGAGTTCACGGTCGAGCTCCCCGACTCGGCGTGTGTCTACTGCGGGAACTGCATCGGGGTCTGCCCGACCGGGGCCCTCATGTTCAAGAGCGAGCACGACATGCGGCAGGCGGGCACATGGGACGAGAAGCGGCAGTCCGTGACCGAGACGGTTTGTCCCTACTGCGGCGTCGGCTGCATGCTCGAGCTGCACGTGCAGGAAAACTCGATCGTCAAGGTCACCTCACCTCTCGACCACAGCGTGACCTCGGGCCACCTCTGTGTGAAAGGACGATTCGGCTTTCAGTTCGTGCAGCGGCGAGGTTAGCTTTAGCTCAGGCGGCGGACAGGACCAGGATCGTCAGGTTGATGTGGTCCTGGAGCACTGGCAGCCACGGAACCGAGGGCTTGACGCTGATGTCGACGCTCGTGCCCGGGGCCAGCAGCTCGAGCTGCTGCCGGGCCGCGTCGACTCGCATGCCCCTGATGCGAGCAGCGAGCTCGCCGGCGGTGACATTCGGCACGATGACGCCGGTCCCGGTGCCCTTGATGGTGATGTCTCCGTTGGCAGTTGGTTTCTGGACCTGGTAGATGGTCTGGATCGGATCCGCCGTGAGCTGGAAGCCTTTGGGAAGCTTCTGGTTGAGGGCGCCGCGCATGAGCGTGTCTGCCTGGGCCTGCGAGAACGCCACCGCGCTCAGCGTGGCCGTGATCGTCATGTTGAATGTCGCCACCTGGTCGCCGACCTTGTGGTCGGCGGTCACCTTGAGGGCCGGCTGTCCGTCGACCAGATAGTTCAGGCCTTCCGCCTGAGCTTTCAGGGCGGCGTCGAGGTCCTGGGTGACCTTGGCGGTGAGGGCCAGCTGGACCCGGTCGAGGTCCGATTGCTGGATCACCTGATTGCTGGAGGCGTCGGTTCCGCCCGTGATCGCCTGTGGGTTGGTGACTTTGACGTTGGGTATCGGCTTGTCGATCACCGTCACGGTGTTTGCCGCCGTGTTGCCGGCTTTGCCGGGCACCAGTGCGCGGATTGGTACCTGCACGAAAGTGTGCGGAGGGACGATCGAGGCCGGCGCCACGTCGTAATGGATCCCGGCCGCCGTCGACACGGTCGTTCCGAAAGGTATGGGCATCTCGTTGGGCGAGCACGGGCTGCACGTAAAGGTGGCCAGGCCGGTCGCCGGGATCGCCGCCATCTGCAGCGTGCTGGCCGTGCCTTGCGCGCTGTCGCTGACGTCCGCCTGGATGGTCGTGGTGACGAGGTCCTGGCCGTGCGGGCCGCCCTTGAGAGTCACGTTGGCCACCAGCTTCGAAGCGGGGACGACCACCTTGACGGTCGCGGTCTCCATGACCACTAGGCTGCCGAGCACAGCCGCCACAACCGCGATCGCGCTTAGGGCGTAAGCAGGCAGAAGTGGCTGTTGGGACTCCATGACTAGGTAACGATAGACGAGCCGTCCCGGTTATTCGCCGGGCATTATTCTGGGCGTATGCCGATCGTCTGGACCGATGTGCCCGAGGCCAACGAGCTCCTGGAGCAGGACCCGCTTGCGCTTCTGATCGGCCTGGTCCTCGATCAGCAGGTGAAGATGGAGAAGGCGTTTCGCGGGCCCTACGATCTGAAGCAGCGGCTGGGCGGGCTGGACGCGCGCGAGATCGCCGCCATGGACCCGGACAAGCTGGTCAAGATCTTCCGGGAGCGGCCCGCGCTTCACCGTTTCCCGGGGAGCATGGCCAGGCGGGTCCAGGCGCTGTGCCTCGCGATTGTCACCGACTACGGGGGCGACGCCGCCGCGGTGTGGAGGGAGGCGCGGGATGGGGACGATCTCGCCGCCCGGATCAAGAAGCTCCCTGGCTTCGGCGACATGAAGGTCAAGATCCTGGTCGCGGTGCTGGCCAAGAAGTTTGGGGTCAAGCCGCCGGGGTGGGAGAAGCACGCGGCGCACTGGCACACGGTCGCGGACGTCGATTCGGAAGAGTCGATGGCCGAGGCGCGGGTGGTCAAGCGGGAGATGAAGGCGGGCAAGGGCAAGCACATCCTGGATTCGTAACGCGCGGACGGTCGCGATTCCGCACCTCTGGCGCCACCGGCGCCCTTGCGCGCTTCCGATATGGCGCGGCTGGCGCCAGCGATGCGTTATCGTTCACGTTCCGGCCCGGACGCAGGACCCGGGCGGAGAGTCGAGACCAGCGCAGATTGGAGATGAGATGAGTAGAGAGTGCACACCCACCCGGGAGGAATCCCGGGCCCTCGCCCAACACCACGCCCTCATCCCGCTGTACCGGGAGGTGCTGGCCGACATGCTCACCCCCGTCCGCGCGTACTCGCTGTTGTGTCCGCAGGACGCGCCGGGCTTCCTCCTCGAGAGCGTCGAGGGAGGTGAGCGACTGGCCCGCTATTCGTTCATCGGCTACCAGCCGAGGCAGCTCGAGCTCGGCGACGGCGACCCGCTGCCTGCCCTGCGGTCGGTCGCAGCCGAAGCGACGATGCCTGGCATTCCGAGGTTCCATGGCGGCGCGGTCGGCTATCTCGGCTACGAGGCGGCGCGACACTTCGAACGGCTGCCGGTCGCGGCCGGCGCACCGCCCCCGATGCCCGAGTCCGCGTTCCTGCGCGCGGAGGACCTGGCGATCTTCGACCACGTCACGCGGCGCCTCCGCCTGCTCACGATTCACCGGCCCGGCCGTGAGGACTATGGCGACGCGGTGGCTCGCATCGAGGAGATGGAGAGGCGCCTTGCTGCGGACGCGGCTCCCGCTTCCGTGACCGGGCCTGATGGCGGGCGCTGGGAGCCGAACATGACCCCCGGCCAGTTCCACGCGATGGTCGACGCGGCCCGCGAGCACATTCACGCCGGCGACGCCTTCCAGGTCGTGGTTTCGCAGCGCTTTCGCAAGCACCTGGCGGCCAGCCCATTCGACGTCTACCGCTGCCTGCGCGCGATCAACCCTTCGCCCTACATGTTCTTTCTCGCGCTCGGCGGCGATCGCCACGTCGTGGGGACGTCGCCCGAGAAGCTCGTGCAGGTCGAGGGTGAGCACGTCGAGACGAGGCCGCTCGCGGGCACGAGGCGTCGTGGCGCCACCCCCGAGGAAGATGCTCGGCTGGAGAAAGAGCTGCTCAGCGACCTCAAGGAACGGGCGGAGCACGTGATGCTGGTCGATCTCGGCCGCAACGACGTCGGCCGCGTGGCGCGGCCCGGAACGGTCAACGTCGATCGGCTCATGGAGGTGGAGCGCTACTCGCACGTCATGCACATCTCTTCGACCGTGAGCGGCGAGCTGAAAGATCGCTGCACGTCGATCGATGCGCTGCGGGCGGCGTTTCCGGCCGGCACAGTCTCGGGCGCCCCCAAGATCCGCGCCATGGAGATCATTGCCGGCCTCGAGCCCGACCAACGAGGCGTGTACGCCGGCTCGCTGGGTTACGTGAGCTTCGGCGGGAACCTCGACATGGCGATCACGCTGCGCACCATCGTTGTCGCCGGCGGCGACGCCTACGTGCAGGCGGGCGCCGGGGTGGTCGCCGACTCGAAGCCCGAGCGCGAGTTCGAAGAGACCCTGGAGAAGGCCGGCGCCATGTTCAAGGCGATCGAGATGGCCGAGGAGCTGTGATGGTCAATGGTTCTTCGCCAAAGCTGGCGGTCATCGACAACTACGACTCGTTCACATACAACCTCGTCCAGTACTTCGGCGAGCTCGGGGTCGAGCCGGCTGTCTTCCGCAACGACGAGGTCACCGTCTCCGAGCTGGCCGGCTACGACGGCATCGTCATCTCGCCCGGCCCTGGCACGCCTGACGACGCAGGCATCTCGAACGAGGCGATCAAGGAGCTTTCCGGCAAGATCGCGATCCTCGGCGTCTGCCTGGGCCACCAGTGCATGGGCCAGGCATTTGGCGCTCGCGTCGTGCGCAACGAGCCGTCTCATGGCAAGACCTCCTGGATCCGCCACGACAACTCGGGCGTGCTGGCGGGCGTCGCCGATCCGTTCGAAGCGACCCGGTATCACTCCCTGATCGTGGAACGGGCTTCACTGCCGCCCGAGCTCGTGGTGACCGCATGGACCGCCGACGGGACGGTCATGGGGCTTCGCCATTCCCGGCACCCGACCTATGGCGTCCAGTTCCATCCCGAGTCGGTGCTCACGAAGGAAGGCAAGAAGATCCTGGGCAACTTCATCAGGCGCGCCAAGCAGTGATCGAGGTCATCGCCAAGCTCGTCAAGCGCGAGTCGTTGAGCGAGGCCGAGGCCGCCGCCGCCTTCGAGACGATCATGCGCGGCGACGCCACACCCGTCCAGATCGCCGGCTTCATGGTCGCGCTGCGTATGAAAGGAGAGACCGTCGAGGAGCTGACCGGGTTTGCCCGCACCGCCAGGGCGCTGGCGACGCCGATCGACGTCGACGGGGCGCTCCTCGACACGTGCGGCACCGGCGGTGACGGCCTGGCCACATTCAACATCTCGACGCTCGCGGCGATCGTGGCCGCGGCCTGTGGAGCGAAGGTCGCCAAGCATGGAAACCGCGCGGCGTCTTCTTTGTGCGGGTCGGCCGACGTCCTCGAGCAGCTGGGGGTGAAGATCGACCTGGCCCCGGATGGTGTCGCGCGCTGCATCGAGCAAGCCGGCATCGGGTTCCTCTTCGCGCCGATCTTTCATCCTTCGTTTCGATTCGCGGGCGTGCCTCGCCGCGAGCTGGGTGTGCGCTCGGTGTTCAACATCCTCGGCCCGCTTTGCAACCCTGCGGGCGCCAAGTACCAGGCATTGGGTGTGGCAGATGCGAGCCTGGCGGCGAAGATGGCCGACGTCCTCGCGCGGCTCGGCGTCGAGCGCGCGATCGTCTTCCATGCGGGGGACGGAATGGACGAGCTGTCTACGAGCTCGCCCTCGCTCGTGATCGAGATCGACGGCGGCCGCAAGGAGTATCAGCTCGACCCAGCCGAGGTCGGCCTCAAACCAGCCGACCCTCTCGCCGTGCGCGGTGGCGGCCCGGAGGAGAACGCGCGCATCGCTCGCGAGGTGCTCGCAGGCGCCGGCGGGCCGCGCCGAGATGTTGTCCTACTGAACGCGGCTGCCGCCCTGCGAGCCGCGGGCCGGGCGAAGGATTGGCGGGACGGGATCGGCATGGCGGCGGAGGCCATCGATTCCGGGCGTGCCGCCGAAGTGCTTCAGAACTGGGCGACAATCTCCCAAGAGTGACTGCTCCGGACCTCCTGGCCCGCCTGGTCGCCGACGCCAGGCTGGACCTGGAGCGGCGGCGCGCGCTCATCAAACCGGAAGAGCTCGAGCGCGCGATCCAGATCTACGAGCCCAAGGATTTCGTGGGCGCGCTGCGAAAGCCGGGGCTGGCCGTCATCGCGGAGATGAAACAGCGGACTCCGACCATGGGGGTCCTGGCCGAGGACTACAAGCCGGCTGACCTCGCCCGAGCCTACGCCGCCGGCGGTGCGTCCGCGATCTCCGTGTTGACACACATGGCCGGCTTTGGCGGCCGTCCCGAGCACATCGAGAAGGCTCGGGTGGCGACCAATCTCCCGATCCTCCGTAAGGATTTCATCACCGACCCCTACGAGATCGGAGAGGCCCGCGCGACCGGCGCCGATGCCGTGTTGCTGATCGTCGCCGCGCTCGACCTGCCCGAGTTGCGGCGCATGCTCGCCGTGGTCAGGAGCCGAGGCATCTCGGCCGTGGTCGAAGTCCATGACGAAAGCGAGACGAGGGTGGCCATCGAAGCCGGGGCGCAAGTGGTCGGGGTCAACCATCGCGACCTCCGCACGTTCGAAGTCGACCTGGGCCTGACGGAGATGCTGCGCCCCTTGATCCCCGATTCTGTGCCGCTCGTGGCCGAGAGCGGCATCCACTCGACGGACGACGCCCGGCGAATGCGCGACGCGGGCGCCGACGCGATCCTGGTCGGCGAGATGCTCATGCGGGCGTCCGACCCAGTCGCGTGCCTGCGCGAGTTAGCCTCCTTGTAGCGGAGACGAAATGGTCAGGGTGAAAATCTGCGGAATCTGCGACTTTGACGGCGCCCAGGCGGCGGTGGAAGCGGGCGCCGACCTGCTCGGGTTCCATTTCTGCTCGTCCGACCGGCACGTCAGCCCCGAAGAGGCCAAAGCGATCGTCGACGCCCTGGCCGTGCGGCCGAAGATCGTGGGCGTCTTCATCGACCAGGACCCCGCCGAGGTCAGAGAGATCGGGGACTTCGTGGGCCTCGACCTGCTGCAGCTGCACGGTTCGGAGCAGCCCGGTTTCGATGCCGGTCGCCCGGTCATCAAAGTGTTGAAGGTCCGGGAGGGCCAGGTCCCCGACGCCGCCGCGTGGCCGGACCCGATCATGCTCGATTCCTGGTCTCTCGACCAGCGCGGCGGCACCGGACAAACCTGGGATTGGGATCTCGCGCGCGAGCTGATGGCAACTCGAAAGGTATTCATCGCCGGTGGTCTTGAACCGGGTAACGTGGGCAAGGTCGTGAGCCAGTTCAAGCCCTATGGAGTCGACGTTTCGAGCGGTGTCGAGGCGTCCGTGAGGGTCAAGGACCACGACAAGGTGCGGGCCTTCGTCCATGCCGTACGTCTTGCTGAGATCCTCTCTTGATCAAGCATCCGGTTCGTGGCCGCTTCGGCGCGTATGGGGGCCAGTACGTGCCGGAAACGCTGATGGGCGCGCTGGACGAGCTCGAAGGCATCTGGCATGAGGCCAAGGCCGACGCCCAGTTCCAGCTCGAGCTTGCCGGCCACCGCCACGCCTTCATCGGCCGCCCGACGCCGCTGTATGCGGCGACGCGCCTGGGCGACCATTTCGGCGGCGCGCACATCCACCTCAAGCGCGAGGACCTCTGCCACACCGGCGCCCACAAGCTCAACAATGCGGTCGGGCAGGCGCTGCTGGCGATCCGCATGGGCAAGCCGCGCCTCATCGCGGAGACCGGCGCCGGCCAGCACGGCGTCGCCGTCGCCACGGTGGCCGCTCGCTTCGGCCTCGAGTGTGCGGTCTACATGGGCACGGAGGACATGCGCCGGCAGTCGATGAACGTCCGGCGCATGAAGCTGCTCGGGGCCGAGGTCAGGGAGGTCACGAGCGGGACCAAGACCCTGAAGGACGCGACCTCCGAGGCGATTCGCGACTGGGTGACGAACGTCCGCACCACCCACTACATCATCGGGTCGGTCGTGGGCCCGCACCCCTACCCGGAGATGGTCCGCGACCTGCAGCGCGTGATCGGCGACGAGGCTCGCGATCAATACCTGTCGGTGGACGGGAAGCTCCCCGACGTGGTGGTCGCGTGCGTCGGAGGCGGCTCCAACGCCATCGGCATGTTCACCGCGTTTCTCGACGACAAGGACGTTTCATTGGTCGGGGTCGAGGCCGCCGGCTCGGGGATCAGGAGCGGGAAGCATGCGGCCTCGCTCGTGGCCGGGCGTCCGGGCGTGCTGCACGGCGCCTACTCGTACCTCCTGCAGGACGGCGACGGCCAGGTCCTCAACACGCACTCGATCTCGGCCGGGCTCGACTATCCCGGCGTCGGTCCCGAGCACTCCTACCTACGAGATCTCGAGCGCGTGGACTACGTCGCCGTCGGCGACAAGGACGCGGTCGCGGCGTTCAAGCTCTGCACCCGGCTGGAGGGCATCATGCCGGCGCTCGAGCCCTCGCACGCGCTGCACCAGGCGGGCGTGATCGCCCGCGAGCTCGGGCCCGGCGGACGAATCCTCGTCTGCCTCTCGGGGCGCGGTGACAAGGACATGGACTCGGTCGAAGCGCAGGGCGCCGGTGAAAACTGAAACCGCTCGGCTGGAGGCGGCGCTGCGGGCGAATGGCGACCTGAAGCTGGTCGGGTACATGATGGCCGGCCACCCCAACAAGAAGAAGTCGCTCGAGGTGGGGAAGAAGCTGGCGACCTCGGGCATAGCGGCGCTGGAGATCGGCATCCCGTTCTCGGACCCGCTGGCGGACGGGCCGGTGATCCAGCACGCGGGGCAGACTGCTCTCGAGCACGGGATGACGGTGGGGGCGTCCCTCGAGCTGGCCGCCGCGATCGCGCGCGAGGGCATCCCCATCGTGCTCATGACCTACATCAACCCCATCCTCTCGCACGACCCTCGGCGATTCGCCGCGGAAGCCGCCCAGGCGGGCGTCGCCGGCGTCATCGTCCCGGACCTGCCGATCGAGGAGTCGGAGCCGGTCGCCGGCTGGCTACGCTCGGCCTCGCTCGACACCGTGTTCATGGTGTCTCCGACCACGTCGCCGAGCCGTATGGCGTCCATCTGCGAACACTCGAGCGGATTCGTCTACTGCGTGACGGTGACGGGGATCACCGGGGCGCGCAGCGAGCTGCCGTCCGGGATGAAGGACCTGCTGGAAGAGGTCAAGAAGCACACCGACCTGCCGGTGGCGGCGGGATTCGGCATCTCACGCCCGGAGCACATGAAGACTTTGCGCGGTAAAGCTGACGCGGCCGTGGTCGGCAGCGCCATCGTCTCCGAGATCGACAAGGGCGCCGACCCCACGATCCTTGTCAAGGAACTCTTGAAAGCATGCCGGTGAGGGGGATCCGCGGCGCCACGACAGCGACGTCGAACACCGAGAGCGCGATCACGGAGGCAACCGAAGAGCTGCTCACGGAGCTGACCGTCCAGAACGACCTGGACATCGCCGAGATCTGCTTCGCCTATTTCACGACGACCCACGACCTCACCGCCGAGTACCCCGCTTACGCGGCGCGGCGCCTGGGCTGGCTCGACGTGCCGCTGCTGTGCGGCCACGACATGGACGTCAAGCTGCCCAACCCGCGTGGCGTTCGGATGTGCATCCGCACCCTGGTGCTCTACAACACGCCGAGGCCGCAATCGGCCATGCGCTTCGCGTACCTGCGCGGCGCCGCCGCCATCAAATCGGATCTCGACTCACTTCGGAGCCCGCTGATCCCGTGATCATCGTGATGGCGCATCAAGCCACGAAGGCCGAGATCGATGCCGTCGTCGATCGGGTGCACGAGATCGGCCTGAAAACCGAGATCTCGCGTGGCGAGGAACGGACGCTGGTCGGGGTCATCGGCGGCAACGCCTATGCGTACAAGGAAGCGTTCTCCCACCTCGGCGGGATCCACGAGATCATGCAGATCACCAAGCCGTTCAAGCTCGCGAGCCGCGAGTTCCGTCCGGTCGACACGGTCGTCGACGTCGGGGGAGTGAAGATCGGGGGCGACGAGGTCGTGATGATGGCCGGCCCGTGCTCGGTCGAGGGCGAGGAGATGCTGCTCGAGACGGCCCGCCACGTGGCTGCCCAGGGCGCGAAGATCCTGCGTGGCGGCGCATTCAAGCCGCGCACGTCGCCTTACTCGTTCCAGGGCCTGGGCGAATCGGCGCTCAAGATGATGGCTCTTGCGCGCGCTGAGACCGGGCTCAAGGTCGTGACGGAGGTGGTTTCGCCGAGCGACGTGGAGCTCGTGGCACGATACGCGGACATCCTCCAGCTCGGCACCCGCAACATGCAGAACTACGCTCTGCTTCAGGAGGCGGGCAAGTCGGGCAAGCCGGTGCTGCTCAAGCGCGGCATGTCCTCGACGATCGAGGAGTGGCTCCTCGCCGCTGAATACATCCTTTCGCAGGGCAACCGCGACGTCATCCTGTGCGAGCGCGGGATCCGGACGTTCGAGACCGCCACGCGCTTCACACTCGACCTCAACGCCATTCCGCTCGCTCGGGAGCTTTCGCACCTTCCGATCGTCGTCGACCCGTCGCAGGCGACAGGCCGCTGGTCCCTGGTGCGACCGATGGCGCTGGCAGCCGTGGCTTCGGGCGCTCATGGGCTGCTCGTGGAGGTGCACCCGACTCCGAACCAGGCCCTGTCGGATGGCGCGCAGTCGCTCGACTTCGCGAGCTTCGACCGCCTGATGCAGGACCTGCGCAGGCTGCTGGGCGCGCTGGCCAAGCAGCTGGCCTGAATCGTGCCCACTGTTGGGGTGGTGGGCCTGGGCCTGATGGGCGCCTCGTTCGCGCTGGCCGTCAAGAAAGCGCGGCCCGAGCTCACAATAGTCGGCTTCGATCGCGACGCCGCGACTGCCCTCAAGGCTATGGACCGCGGGATCGCGAGCGCGGCGGGCACCGACCTCGACGTCATCGACATGGCGGACGTGGTGGTGGTGGCGGTCCCCATCCTCGCGATGCAGGACGTGTTGATGAGCTTGCGCACCCATGCCGCGGGCAAGGTCGTCACGGACGTGGCGAGCACGAAGGGCAGCGTCATGGAATGGGCCTCGGGTGCGGGCATCGACCTGGTGGGCGGGCACCCGATGTGCGGGCGTGAGTCATCCGGCATCGACGCCGCGGACGCCGGCCTGTTTGGGGGCGCGCCGTGGATCCTGACGCGCCGCGACGAGACTGTGATCGGGCTGGTCGAGGCTGCTGGCGCGCACCCGCTGGTGATGGACGCCGCCACGCACGATCGCCTGGTGGCCGGGGTCAGCCACGCGGCGCTCTTGCTATCGGTCGGCTATGTTCTGGCGCTCTCCGGTCGGGCGGACTGGCCGGAGGCCTCGAAGGTGGCGGCGTCGGGGTTTCGCGACATGAGCCGGCTCGCCGCAGGCGACCCAGCGATGTCCGCGGGCATCACGCGCACCAATCGCGACAACCTGCTCGATCAGCTGGATGCGATCAGCCACTCGCTCGCCCGCTTGCGCCGCCATCTGGAAGCCGACGACCCGCGCCTGGTCGAGCTTTTCGAAGAAGCGCGCTCGGTCCGTGAACGTTGGTCCACGGACGCTGCCAATTCACGCCCCACTCCCCGACCCTCTCCCCGCAGGGGAGAGGGAGGTTCCCCATGATCGCGACCGTTAGAAGGGCCCGTCGTCTGGATGCGGATATCACGGTGCCGGGCGACAAGTCGATCTCGCACCGGGCGATCATCCTGGGCTCGATTGCCGATGGCGAGAGCCGGGTTCGCGGCTTGTCGAACGGGGCCGACGTCAGATCCACCTCTGATTGCATGCGCGCGCTCGGCGTGGAGATCGAGGATCCGGTGGTTCGTGGCGTGGGCATGCATGGCTTGCGCGCGTCGGCCGAAGCGCTCGACTGCGGAAATTCGGGGACGACGATGAGGTTGCTTGCGGGACTGCTGTCGGCGCAGAAGTTCGCCTCCGAGCTGCGTGGGGACGAGTCGCTGACCACCAGGCCGATGGATCGCGTGGTGGCGCCGCTGCGCGAGATGGGCGCGCGAGCGACATGGCCGCCCCTCGAGGTCGGAGGCCACGTGCCCCTGCATGGGATCGAATACCGGCCCAGCGTGCCCAGCGCGCAGGTCAAGTCGGCCGTGCTGCTGGCCGGCCTGTTCGCCGAGGGCCCAACCGCAGTGCTGGAACCGGTCGCCACGCGCAATCACACCGAGCTGATGCTGGCCGCGATGGGTGCCGACGTGAAAGTCGAAGGCCGTCTCGTCGAGATCCGGCCCGCGGACCGCCTCTCGCCGCTCGACATCGAGATTCCGGGTGACCTGAGCGGCGCGACCTTCTGGCTCGTAGCCGCCGGCCTCGGGCGCGGGTCGCGACTGCGCATCCGCAGCGTAGGCACCAACCCTACCCGTACCGCCGTCATCGATCTCCTACGTGGGTGCGGTCTCGCGATCGCCGTCAACGCCGAGCGGTCGGAAGGCGGCGAGCCGGTGGGCGACCTCGAGGTCGGACCGGCATCAGCCCTCCGGTCTCTGTCCGTCAGCGGTGGCATGGCCGCCGAGATGATCGACGAGCTCCCGGTGCTCGCGGTCCTGGCGTCTCAGCTTCCAGGCACGAGCCGGATCACCGGCGCGGCCGAGCTGCGCGTCAAGGAGTCCGATCGCATCACCGCGATGGCCGAAGGGTTGGCCGCCATGGGCGCGGAGATCACGGCCCTCGACGACGGCTGGGTCATCAACGGCCCGCGCCCGCTCGAAGGGGCGCGAGTCAGCTCCCATCGGGATCACCGCGTCGCGATGGCGCTGGCGGTCGCCGGCCTGCTCGCAGACGGCACGACCGAGATCGAGGACGCGGACTGCGTCGAGATCTCGTACCCGGGCTTCTTCGACCAGCTGGAATCGCTTTGCTGACGATCCGCTGTGAGCTGGACGTCGACGTGCTGGCGCTGGAGCTGTATGAGCTCGAGGTCACAGAGCCCCGCGATGATTTCGAGCTCGAGGTGGCGCGCGCCATGCAAGCGGCGCGCACGAATCAGATCGGCGACGCCGGCCGTGCGCGGGCGCTTTACCGCCGCTTCGGAATCGACCCCACCCGCGTGCGCCCTTCATCGGAGGCGTTGCTGCGGAGGCTGAAGAAGGGTGAGCCGCTGCCGCGGGTCAACTCATTGGTAGACGTGGCCAATGCCATGTCGGTCCAGCTGCAGGTGCCAGTCGGCCTGTACGACCTCGACCAGGTCCGCGGCGACGAGCTGGTGGTCAGGCTGGGCGTCGAAGGCGAGAGCTACACCGGCATCGGCAAGGAGCGCGTGAACGTCGCCGGACGAATCTGCGTCGCGGACGCGGATGGACCGTGTGGCAACCCAAGCTCCGACTCAGCGCGGACGATGATCACCACCGCCACCGAGCGTGCCGCGTGGATCTACTTCCTACCCGTCACCGACGACGATGTCGATCGCACTGCCGAGCTCATCGCGGTATTCGGGCGCGGCCTCGTGCGCATGGCCGTCGCGCCGGCCTAAGTGTCCCGCCCCCGAAGTTCCTGGCATCTTCGCGGCCTAGTCGGCCGGGCGCCGTCTCACCCCGTGGAATCTAGCGATTCCGCGGGGGCCCCGAGAGAGGCGCTGAAGCCTGCGTCAGGGGGCCCGGCGCAGCGTTGTCACGCATCTAGCGATGCGTTCCTAGCTGCGCCACCCCTTCCTCGGCTCCGGCCGCCGATGCCGCGAATCTGCTGGCGGACCTCGGGGTCGAGACACTAGCATGCGTGCGCTTTCGGAGCAGGTGCTCTGCGTCAGGCGGGAGGACATCTTCCCGGATGGGGCGTGGCACGGCTTCATCAGCGATCAGCTCGAGCGGCACCAGTCGGTGATCCGCGAGCGCCACCTCTTCATGGTGCGGGCCGAAGTCGAGGATGACCCCAGCTACCAGCAGATCATCCCTTACGTCGTGTTCCGGCACGGCGATCGCTACCTGCTCACGCATCGCCTGCGTGCTTCATCCGAGCGGCGGCTGCGAAAGCAGTACTCGCTTGGCGTCGGCGGCCACATCAATCCGGGCGATCTCGAAGGCGGCGATCCGATCCAGGACGGGCTCAAGCGCGAGTGGGAGGAGGAGGTCATCTATGAGGGGCGCTTCGAGGCGAGGCTGCTCGGGCTGCTGAACGATGAGTCGTCTCCCGTCTCGAAAGTGCATCTCGGGGTGGTATTCCTCGTCGATGGTGACTCACCGGACATCGCGATCCGCGAAACGACGAAGCTGGCCGGCCAGCTGCTCACCCTCGACGAGATGAGGATCTACTACCTGGAGATGGAGTCGTGGTCGCAGATGGTCTACGACCGACTGCTGAAGGATGAAGCGTGAAATACGTCGAGGTCGGAGGCGCTCGGATCTCCGCCATCGGGCTGGGCGCCTGGCAGTTCGGGTCCTTCGAATGGGGATACGGAGAGGACTACGCGCGCGGCGAGGCGTTGAAGATCGTGCATCGCGCGCTGGAGCTCGGCGTGAACTTGATCGACACGGCAGAGTTCTACGGTTTCGGCCGCTCTGAACGAATCGTGGGCGAGGCGATCAAGGGCCATCGCGACCAGGTGTTTCTCGCCACCAAGCTGTTCCCGGTTGGCCTTCCGCTCCAGGTGGCATCGAGGGCACGCGGCAGCGCGCGCCGGCTGGGAGTCGACCGGATCGACCTCTACCAGCAGCACTGGCCGAGCCCGGTATTTCCGCCAGGGGCGACCATGCCGAGAATGAGGAAGCTGGTGGAAAGCGGCCTGGTGACCCATGTCGGGGTCAGCAATCATTCGCTCGCGCAGTGGCAGGCGGCCGAGAGGTCGTTCGGTGGCCCGGTGCTGTCGAACCAGGTGAAGTTCAACCTCCTGGAGCGCGGGCCCGAGCGGGACCTGGTGCCCTGGGCTCGTGAGAGCGGCCGCGTCGTCATCGCCTACAGCCCGCTGGCGCAGGGGTTGCTGTCGGGCAAGTACCTCGAGACCACACCGCGCAACCTGCGGCGGCTGCGGCCGGCGTTCAGCGCGTCGTCGCGTGCTCGCCTGCGGCCATTGATCGCGGCGCTCGGCGAAATCGCCACTCGGCATGGGGCGACCCCGGCGCAGGTCGCGCTGGCCTGGCTGATCCGCAAGCCCAACGTCGTTGCGATCCCAGGAGCGTCGAGCGTCAATCAGATGGAGCAGAACGCGGCCGCGGCCGACATCGATCTGAGCGATGAGGAGGACGCGAGGTTGAGTGGCTTCGCGTCGGAGCTGAATATATGAAGCTGGAGGAGGTCGAGCTGCGCCGGATCCGGATTTCCCTGGTGGCGCCGTTCGAGACGTCATTCGGGACCCAGTCCGAGCGGGACATCCTCATCCTCAAAGCGATCACCGATGCGGGGGAGGGCTGGGGCGAATGCGTCGCGGGTGAAGAGCCGGACTATTCGTCGGAGTACGTCGAGGCCGCGCAGCACGTGCTGGTGCACCACCTGCTGCCGCCCCTGCTCGCGCGGCCGAGCCTGGCCGCCGCCGACGTGGCTGCCGTGCTGCGACGGTTCCACGGGCACCGAATGGCGAAGGCGTCGATCGAGATGGCCGTTCTGGATGCGGAGCTGCGTTCGAGGGGCGAATCTTTCGCGCACCGTTTCGGCGCTGTGCGCACCGCGGTCGACTGCGGGGTGTCGGTCGGCATCCACCGTTCGATCCCCGACCTGCTCGTTACAGTCGGCGGCTACCTGGACCAGGGCTACCGCCGGGTCAAGCTGAAGATCAAGCCGGGCTGGGATGTCGAGCCCGTCCGCGCGGTGCGCGAGCGTTTTGGCGACGTGCTCCTGCAGGTGGACGCGAACACCGCCTACACGCTTGCCGATGCCGGGCACCTGGCTCAGCTCGACGCATTCAACCTGCTGCTGATCGAGCAGCCGCTGCCCGAGGACCAGGTTCTCGCGCATGCCGAGCTCGCGAAGGTCATCCGCACCCCGGTGTGCCTCGACGAGTCGATCACCTCGGAACAGGCGGCGGCCGACGCCATCCAGCTCGGGGCCTGCTCGATCATCAACATCAAGCCCGGACGGGTGGGCGGCTACCTGGAGGCGCGGCGCATCCACGACCTGTGCGCGAAGCACGACGTGCCGGTGTGGATGGGAGGGATGCTCGAGACCGGCCTGGGTCGAGCGGGCAACGTGGCGATGGCGGCGATGCCCAACTTCACGCTGCCCGGCGACACCTCCGCGTCCGACCGCTACTACCACCGGGACATCACCGAGCCGTTCGTACTTATCGATGGGCGCCTGAATGTGCCTGACGGGCCGGGCTTGGGCGTTAGCGTCGACGTCGCGTACCTGGAGTCGATCACGACGACGTCGCAGGTCGTGCGATCCGGCCCTGCTGACTAGCCGCCGAGCCGGCTCATAACCGGAAAGTCAGCAGCAGGTCGTTCATCGTGTTCGCGTGCGCAGCCTCTCCGAGACGCGGCAGCCCGAGGCGGTCTTCGACCGAGGCGAGGAGTGAGTAGTGGTCATAAGAGCGTGAGCTCGTGTGGATGAGGGTGCCGGGGTGAATGGCCAGGGTGAGCACGTGGTTGGCGTTGTCCTCGCCCTCGTCCCAGGTGATCAGCAAGAGGCCGCCGTTCTGCCAGGCGGTCGTCGCCAGGATCTTGGGCACCGTCCCTGAAAGCCAGGTGTCCGCGACCTGGGTCGAGCAGTCGTGGCCGTCGTGGCACAGGTCGGGGGTGATCCAGACGAAGTTCGGCACCGTCCCGGTGATGTCCCGGTCGAACTGGGAGAAGGGGACGATCTGCTCCGGGCAGCTGGTCCCGTAATAAGGAAAGGGGTCGTGCTTCAGCGCGTACGGGTACACGCTCTTCGTGCAGCTGCCGGACATGCCTTCCATGTAGGCCCGCCAGCTGATGCCCGCGGCGGTGAGCTGCGCGCCGAGGCCGCCGGCCGGGAGCGGGTGCCATCCGTCGTCGGCGATTCCCCACGTGCTGCCTGAGGTCAGGGCGAGGTAGTTGGGCAGGCTCGGATGCGACACGCCGTGGTAGTTCGTCGCCACCGCGTACTTCGTCGCGAGCTGGGCCGTGTAGGTGCCGGTGATCGCCTGGTCGTAGCTGCGGTTCTCCATCACGATCAAAAAGACGTGGGGTTTGTTCGCCGGTGTCGGTGACAGAGATGGAGTCGCGACTTGGGTCGGCGTGGGCGAGTTGGACGGGGAGGGACTCGGAAGATGGGTGGCGGTGCGCGGCGCGCAGGCCGACAACACGCATAGAGAAATCGCTCCTGCCAGGAGAGGCCTCACTCCTCCAGACACTACGATCCGAGGCGCTGTGAAGTTGCGGAGTGGCGTTTGGGAGATGGAGATCCAGCCCAAGCACGGCGGGCGCATCATTTCGCTTCGGCTCGCGGGCGAGGAACTTCTCGACCAGGGCATCGGAGTTGACGATCCTTCCCAGGCTGGATTCGTAGCCGCCGGGGCGCGCGGGTGGGACGAGATGGTGCCGTGCGTAGATGCGTCCCGGTACCCAGGGCCGGGATCGTTCGAGGGGGTCGAGCTGCCAGACCACGGGGAGGCCTGGCGGCTGGCGTGGACGGTGCTCGACGATGCCACGCTCGAGTGCGCGGGCCGAGTGCTGCCATGGAGGCTGCGGCGTCGCGTTCAGTTCGGCGAGCACGCGGTGCGGCTGACGTACTGGTACCGCAATGACGGAGCGGAGCCGCTGCTGGCCTACTGGTGCGCTCACCCCTTGTTTCGCTATGAGGCTGAAATGAACGTTGAGGTGACAGGTGACGTGCCCAGGCCGCAGGCAGGGAAAAGTCGCAAGGTGTTTTTGAAGCGCGGGTCTGTGGACCATGCACGCCTGCAATGGCAGTCGGGGTCTGCGATTGAGCTGGCTTGGGATAAACGCTTGACACCGTATGTCGGGGTGTGGGTCTGCAACGGCGATTTGGGCGGATACCACCACATCGCGATCGAGCCCGCCACTGGTGGGGGCGACCGGCCCCACCTTGCGGCGCCGCCTCCTTTGCTTGCCCCCGGCAAGGAGCTGACGTGGTGGGTCGAGGTTCGCGACGCCCGAATTCCGCACGTCTGACGCCAACGGGGCCTCTCCCGCGCCGAGATTACGCACGGTTGGCGCCAGCGGCGCGGAATCCTATAGCCGGAGGCGACCCGCTGACTTGTCGACTCGTGCGCCCATAAGCCCACTCTAAACTGACCACATGGTCAAGCTCCTGGGGTTGCGCTGTCGCGAGTGCGGGGCGGAGTACGAGCTCCAGGCGACACACGTCTGCGAGATGTGCTTCGGCCCTCTGGACGTGGTCTATGACGAGGCGGCGCTGAAGAAAATAGTGAGCCGGCAGCGCATCGAGCAGGGGCCGGCCTCGATGTGGCGCTATCGCGACCTCCTTCCGGTCGAGGACGACGTCCCCGTGGTCACCCTCGGGGAGGGATTCACCCCCCTGGTCAAAGCGGATCGGCTCGGCGCCGAGCTGGGGCTCCGCAACCTGTATCTGAAGAACGACAGCATGAACCCGACCAACTCGTTCAAGGACCGCGTCGTGTCGGTCGCGATCAGCTGGGCGCGCGCCTACGGTTTCGAGACCATCGCCTGCGCGTCCACGGGCAACCTTGCCAATGCCGTTGCCGCCTACTCGGCACGCGCAGGCCTCGAGTGCTTCGTGTTCATCCCGGTCGACCTGGAACCGCAGAAGGTCGTGAGCATCAGCGTCTTCGACCCGAACGTGGTCGCTGTGCGGGGCAACTACGACGAGGTCAACCGGCTCTGCAGCCAGCTCCTCGAGTCCACGCCGTGGGCCTTCTGCAACATCAACATCCGCCCCTTCTACGCGGAGGGCTCCAAGACACTAACCTTCGAGACCATCGAACAACTCGGGTGGAAGCTGCCGGACGAGATCATCATCCCGATCGCCAGTGGCTGCCAGTTCGTCCGCCACCGCCAGGCCGTCCGCGAGCTCATCGATTACGGGCTCGTGCGCGACGATCGCGTTCCCGCGCTGACCGGGGCCCAGGCTCTTGGCTGTGCGCCGGTGTACAACGCTTTCAATTCCGACACTCCCGAGCGAGTGCTCCCGGTCAAGCCCAATACGATCGCCCGCTCCATCGCGATCGGGAATCCGTCGGACGGAATCTATGTGAACCGGATCGCCCTCGAGACGGGCGGTGTCGTCGAAGCGGTCACCGAGGATGAGATCGTCGCAGCGATGCGGCTCCTCGCCCGCACCGAGGGCATCTTCACCGAGACGGCCGGAGGCGTGACGATCGGCGTCCTGGCCAAGCTGGCCCGAGCGGGCCGCTGGAAGGGCGATGAGGTGGTGGTCGCCTACGTCACCGGGCACGGCCTCAAGACCGCCGATGTCCTCGCCTCGGTCGACGGCCACGCTCGCAGGGTCGAAATAGAACCGACCCTCAAGTCGTTTCGGGAAAAGGTGAATATCTAGTGTCCCGCCCCCGAAGTTCCTTGCATCTTCGCGGCCTGGACGGCCGGGCGCCTTCGGCGCTGAAGCCGGCGTCGAGGGGCCCGTCGCTGCGTCGTCACGCATCTAGCGATGCGCTCCTCCTAGCGACACCCTCTCCTTGGCTCCGGCCGCCGATGCCGCGAAATATGCGGCGGCCCTCGGGTGCGAGACACTAAAGCCGTGCCTCAATTTCGCATCCCCGGACCGCTTCGGCGCCTCTCCGAGGGCCAGATGACAGTCACCGTCGAAGCCACGAATCTCGGGGCGGCGATCGACGCCCTCGACACGCGCTATCCAGGCTTCAAGGACCGGCTGCTGGACCAACAGGGCCAGCTCCGGCAGTTTGTAAACGTCTACCTGAACGACGAGGACGTCCGTCTGGGCGCCGGCCTTGCCGCCAAGGTGTCCGAGAAGGACGAGATCTCGATCGTGCCGGCTGTGGCCGGAGGTTCCTAGCTCACGCCCCTCTCGTTCAAAAGGGGGGAACTCTCCCCTTTGGGCCCCGGGCCTGGCGAAGCCAGATCCCGGCGCACCCCTCTGCCAACCCTCCCCCCGAAGGTGGGAGGGGGTGCTTAGACTCACCGTATGGCGAGGCGGCGTCTCAAGCTGATCTTCGGCCCGGACATGGTCAAGGAGCCGGTGATCTACCAGCTCGGGAAGCAGTTCGAGCTGGTCACCAACATCCGGCGCGCCGACGTTTCCAAGGACCAGGGCTGGGTGCTCCTCGAGGTCACGGGCGAACCCGACGAGCTGGATCGGGGTGTCGAATACCTCGAGTCTCGCGGCGTCAAGGTCGAGCCCGCCGAGGGGGACCTCGTCGGCTAGGCTCGCCTGACCACCAGACGCGCTCCGCGGAGCGGTTTGGTGCCTGCCGGCAGGCTGTCGATGATGTCGAGAAGACGTGGCCCGACGTCCCTGGTTTGGGTGCGGAATGGAGCGAACGTGTCGCTTCCAGTTGGGTGGGCGCGGAAGTGGAGCTCGACTTTGCGGCCACCGCGCGCGGGCGCATGGGAGGTGAGTCGGTTGAAATCCGGCGCCGGCACCAGCCACCACACGACAGGCGCAAGTTCGAGCACGAGCACCACCACATATATCCACGACGGCTGGCTCGGGATGGAGTTCGGAAAGTACGTGGCGTTCGACTGCACGAAGCCAGAGGCTCCCAGCTCGAAGCACGCCTTGGCCTGGAGCGACGCGAACGCGCTCTTGCCCTTTGCAACGACGACCAGATCGCGATGGTCATCGTCGGCCACGACCGAGAAGGGGACGAGAGTGCCGCCCGTCGTCAGCATCGCGTATACCGACAACAGGTATTCGCCGATGCGTCCCGCCTGCACATCGCTGAGCTTGGGCACGGGCGCAGCTTAGCTGCCGTTTAACATTGGCCGCCGGATGATCGAAAGCGTTGACGTCGCCGTCATCGGCGCTGGGCAGGCCGGGCTGGCGACCAGCTGGTACCTGACCCAGGCGGGCGCCGACCATGTCGTGTTCGACGCCGGCAGAGTCGCCGAAACCTGGCGCAGCCGGCGCTGGGATTCGTTCTGCCTGGTGACTCCGAACTGGGCCGTGAAGCTCCCCGGCGCCGCGTATGCAGGCCCCGAACCGCACGGATTCATGTCGCTCGCGCAGCTCATCGCCTTCTTCGAATCCTGGGCGGCGTCATTCGAGCCTCCGGTCATGAAGAACACGCATGTTTCGCGGGTCGAGGCGGACTCGGACGGGCGGTTCTTGCTGAGCGTGGGTGACCGCCAGGTCCGCGCGCGCACGGTGGTGGTGGCCTCGGGCTCGTACCACAAGGCGCACCGGCCGGCTGGCGCAGAGACCCTACCGGCGACTCTCCACCAGGTCTTCGCTGAGGAGTACGGCAGCCCAGCGAAGCTGCCGCCCGGCAACGTCCTCATCGTCGGCAGTGGCCAGACCGGCTGCCAGCTGGCGGAGGAACTGCATGAGGCAGGTCGGAAGGTCTTCATTGCCTGCGGCCGCTGCCCATGGGCTCCGCGCCGCATCGCCGGCCGCGACCTGTTCTGGTGGTTGGCCGAGTCCGGCTTCACGGAGCGCACCCCGGACCAGCTCCCATCGCCCGCGGCGCGACTGGTCGGTAATCCGCAAGTCACGGGTCACGGGGGCGGGCGCGACCTCAACTACCGCACGCTGCACGAGATGGGCGTCGAGCTGGTCGGGCGGTTCATGGGCGCGGAGGGCTCGACGCTTCACTTCGCCGACGACCTGGCCGCCAGCGTCGACTTCGGCGATGCGCGCTGGGCGGATATCAGGGGATACATCGACGCCTGCTGCGTGAGGACCGGCATGCCTCGGCCGATCTACGACCTCCCGCCCCCGATGCGGATCGAGACCCGCAGCGAGCTCGACCTTGCTCGCGAAGGAATCGGAACCGTCATCTGGACCAGCGGCTATCGACCGGAGTACGGCTGGGTAGAGTTTCCGGTGTTCGATGACATGGGCTTCCCGATCCAGACCGACGGCCGAACTTCGGTGCCAGGGCTCTACTTTGTCGGTGTGCACTGGATGAGAAAGCTCAAGTCGGCGATCCTCGCCGGCGTGGGCGAGGACGCGGAGATTGTGACGCGGCAAATTGTGGAGAGCCGAACGTGAGGGTTGCGGTAGCGATGTCGGGAGGCGTCGACTCATCGGTCGCCGCTGCATTGCTGCAGGCGCAAGGTCATGAGGTCGTCGGCATCACCCTCCAGCAATGGCCGCGAGGCGAGACCGAGGAATCGGCCAAGCACGGCGGCTGCTGCTCCCTGTCCGCGGTTGAGGACGCAAGACGCGTCGCGACCGTGCTCGACATTCCTTATTACTGTTGGAATCTGGAGGCGGAGTTCGGCGAGCGCGTCATCGAGCCATTCCACCGCGACTACCTCGAAGGCAGGACGCCGAACCCATGCGTTCGCTGCAACGCGTTCGTCCGCTTCGATCTCATGCTCACGCGAGTGCTGGAGCTCGGCTTCGAGAAGCTCGCCACCGGGCACTACGCGCGCATCGTCGACGGCGAGCAGGGGCTGGAGCTGCATTCGGCCATCGATCCCGCCAAGGATCAGTCCTACATGCTGTATCACCTGGACCGCGATCGACTCGCGAGCATCGCGTTTCCGCTCGGGCGCATGACCAAGCGAGAAGTACGCGAGCACGCGCGAGAGTTCGGGCTGCCTGTCGCCGAGAAGGCGGAGAGCCAGGAGATCTGCTTCGTGCCTCGCGGCGAAACCGCGCGATACCTGGCTGAGCGGCTGCCGGTGCGGGCGGGCGCGGTCGTCGACTCGTCGGGGCGCGAGCTCGGCAGCCACCGGGGCACGCCGCTGTACACCGTGGGGCAGCGGAGTGGGTTCGGCGACCTGCGCGAGGCCGGGCCGTGGTACGTGATCAAGATCGACGCTCCTGGCAACCAGTTGGTGGTGGGGCGCAGGGAGGAGCTGGCGGTGCGCGAGGTCGAGCTTCGCGACGTGAGCTTCATCGCCGGCGCATTGGACGAGCCGGTCGAGCCGGTTCGCTGCGAGGCGCGGCTGCGGTATCACTCACCGTCGGTGCCGGCCACCTATGCGTCCGGCCGCCTCACGCTCGACGAGCCTTTCCTCGGCGCTGCGCCGGGGCAGGCCGCGGTGCTTTATGCAGGCACGAAAGTGCTCGGCGGCGGGACTATCGCCTCGGCCGA
>Ga0207646_10000948_pt1 | contig 37329 bp, 41 predicted proteins | sample KBSK5502metaG_FD_184343 | JGI IMG/M metagenome (GOLD analysis project Ga0207646, IMG submission 184343) | Corn, switchgrass and miscanthus rhizosphere microbial communities from Kellogg Biological Station, Michigan, USA - KBS K5-50-2 metaG... | ecosystem: Host-associated > Plants > Roots >... | reverse complement strand
AATCTGGGTGTTGGTCAGCAACTTGTTGATATGAGGCCGTTTTCTCGCTACGCGCCTTGGAGCGGAAACTTAGCCTGCTTCCAGGCGTCGACCCCTCCGGCCAGTGCCTCGGTTCGGAATCCCTGCTCGGAAAACTTCGCCGCCTGACCGGCGGCCGTCGCCTCCTTGGGTCACGCGCAGTAAAAGATCAGCTCCTGGCCCTTCGGCAGCGAGGCCAGTCGGCGCTGGAGCTCATGCACGGTGATCGCGCCCTCGAGCGCCATTGAGCGGCACTTGCTATCGTCCTCGTACCCGCACACGAGCAGCGCCTGTCCCTGTTGCACTCGGCGCCGCGCCTCGGCCGGCGAGATCCTGGGGACGTCCATCGTCTTCTCCTTCTCCGCAGATTCGGCCATCGGGACCCCGGAGGGGCTGCATGCCCGATGCCGTCAGCGACGTCGCACGCTCATCGCCGCGGCTCGGCGGGCAAGATCCCGGACTTGGACAGCGAGTCGGGCCGGCGGCGCGTCCAGCGGCCCGCGTCGACCGCAGTGATGAAGTCGATCACAGCGGCGTTGAAGGCCGCCGGCTCCTCGAGGTTGACCGCGTGGCCGGACTTCGGCAGCACCACGAGCGCGGACGTCGGAATCTTCCGCTTCATGAACAATCCGGGCTCCAAGCACGGCTCGTCCTCGTCACCGGTGACGATCAGCGTCGGCACTTCGAGCTTCGTCAGGCGTTCCTCGAGCGAGTACACCGTGGGGCGCCGCATCTGGACGCCGCGCATCGTGAGCGCGTGCCCCTTGGCCGAGCCCGCGCACAGCCGATCGCGGAACTCCTGCCAGCCGACCGGGTCCTTCTCGAGCAGCTGCACGCGCGACGGGCCGTGCGCGTAGAAATCACCGGTCTTCTCCATGCCCTCGGTCTCGAAGCGACGGGCCACCTGCTCGACGTCCTTCCGGTTGCCCTCGGGGTCGTCGCTGCCGTAGCCGGCGCCCGCGACGACGAGCGACAGCGCGCGATCGGGATAGGAGAGGCCGAAGTGCAGCGTGGCGAGCCCGCCCATCGAGAGACCGCACACGTGGGCGCGCGCGATCCCGAGGCCGTCGATCACGCCCTTGATGTCGTCGGCGGCCTGCTGCTGCGAATACGCCTCCGGATCGTCGGGCACGTCGGAGGGCGGATAACCGCGCGCGTTGAACGCGATCGCGCGATAGCGACGGCTGAAGAACGTCGTCTGCAGGCGCCAGCTCTGCGCGTCACCGGCGAACTCGTGGACGAACACGAGCGGCGTGCCCCGCCCCGTCTCCTCGTAATAGAGCTTGACGCTTCCGACCGCCACCGTTGGCATCGTCAGGTCTCCCGTTGACTTCGCGTACGCTCGAGCATCGCGCGAGCGGCGGCGCTCGCGGGCTGGCCCAGCGTAACACCGGCCCGTCGCGCCGTGTCGTTCATCGCGGAGATCACGCCGTCCGTCCACGTGCTCTCCGGATCGCCGATGCGCGCGCGGCGCGCGTCCACGGCGGCGGCCGCCACGTCGGCCGCATCGAGCAGCGGCAGCCCGCTGATCCCCGAGCTGTCGCGCGCCCCGCCGCCGTCGTTGAACAGCGCGCCGCGCGGGCCGATCTCGAGCGCGCGCGCCATGTTCACCCGCCCGCCGTGTGAGCCGGCACAGACGACGTCGTGACGATTGTGAGGGCCCGCGAACAGCATGGAGTCGACGAGGACCACGCGGCCGATCGTGGTCTCCAGCACGATCCGCTGACGGCGATCCACGATCGGCTCCGGCGACGGCGCGCCGGGTGGCGCGGCCAGCATCGCGAAGGCGGCATCGGCCGCCTTCTGGCCGATCACGATGCCGAGCGCGGCGGCGCGCCGGTTGACGTGGCTCACGACCCCCTCTCGGAACACGCTCTCGCCGTCGCCGATCCGTGCCGAGTGTGCCGCGACCGCGGCCGCCGGCACGCCGAGGACATCGGCGAGCGGCAGGCCGGAGACGCCCGCGGCGTCGCGGCCGACGCCCGCGTCGTGGGCGATCAGGCCGCGCACGCCGATCTCGAGCGCGAAGCCGAGCGACATGGCGCCGGCGAACGAGCCGACGACCACGACGTCGCGTGTGCCGGTATTGCCGTCGCAGCGGGTGATGGTGTCGAGGATGACGATGCGGCCGCGCGAGTCGTGATCGATGGTACGCAGGGCGCTTCCCTCCCGAGAGCGCCCATTATCGCGCGCTCAGTCCTTCTCGTCCTCCTCGGGAGGCCCGTCCTCGTTGGGACGATCGCGCCCGGCAACCTTGTCTCGTCGGGGTTGACGTTGTTCTTGTGACTCACTTGGCGCAATCAAAACGCCAGCGATGTCGTCATGCTATCTTCGCGATATGCCTCCCAAGACGATGCGGGCGTCCTTTTATGAGGGGCCGGGGCGATTTTCGACCGGCTCCGTGCCCGTGCCGTCGCTCACACACGGCGAGGCGCTGCTGCGAGTCCGTCGCGTCGGTATCTGCGGCACCGACCTCCACATCTTCCAGGGCCACCTCGATCACCGCGTTCCGCGCGGCGGCGTGATCGGCCACGAGACGTTCGCCGAAGTCGTGGAGGCGCCGAAGGACAGCGGCTTCGCCGCCGGCGATCGCGTCGTCGTCGAGCCGGTCGTCCGCTGCGGCACGTGCCGCGCGTGCCGGATGGGCGCCACGTATCTTTGCTATCAGCTCAAGGTGCTCGGCGTGGACCTGCCGGGCGGCATGCGCGAGTACTACCCGGTGACGACGGATCACCTGCTGAAGGTGCCCGATGCCCTGGGCGACGACGCGGCGGCCGTCATCGAGCCGCTGGCGGTGGCGACCCACGACGTCACACGCGCCGGGGTCAAGCGCGGTGACCGCGTGCTGGTGTTCGGCGGCGGCCCCATCGGTACGCTGATCGGGCTCGTGTGCCTCGAGCGTGGCGCCGAGGTCGTCGTCGCGGAGATCAACGACTTCCGCCTCGGCCTGCTCGGCACGCTGGGGCTGCCGACGCTCGGCCCCGGGCGCGATCCCGTCAAGTTCGTGAACGAGTGGACCGACGGCGTCGGCGTCGACGTCGCGTTCGAGGTCACGGGGCATCCCGCCGCCGTCCGCGCGATCACGGACGTCGTGCGCGTGTGGGGCACCGTCAGCATCGTCGCGATCCATTCGGAACCGATGGCCGTGAACCTCTACCAGATGTTCGCGCGCGAGCTGACCATGCACGGCAGCCGTCTGTACACGCGCGCGGCGTGGGAGGAAGCGATCCGGCTCGCCGCCAGCGGCGCGGTGCCGCTGGCGCCGCTCGTGAGCCGCACGATTCCGCTGGAGGCTCTCACCGAAGGCATGCAGGCCGCGCTGGGAGGCGCGAACGTCATGAAAGTGCTGGTGGCGCTGTGAGAGCGATCATGATCATCGCGGCGGCCATCGTCGTGGCCGGATGCACGACGCGCTTCGACATCGGCGGCGGCGACTGGACGAAACCGGGCGCACAGATCGCACAGACCACGTTCGACGAGATGGAGTGCGCCCGCGTCGCCGTGGATGCGCGGCCGTTCCCGGACACGATCGTCGGCGGCCTCGCCGACGTCGTCGTCGCCAAGATTCAGGACGTCAAGATGAGCCGCGACTTCGACTACTGCATGAGCGGCCGAGGGTACCAGCCTCGGAGCTGACGCTCAGGCGACGCGGTCGCGAAGCCCGTGCTGGCCCGCCATGCGCGCACAGCTGGCGCAGCAGAAGAATCCGTTGCCGGCCTCGACGCCGTGGCCCACCACCTTGCAGCCGCAGTGCGCACAGGCCGGCGCCATGCGGTGAATCGCGCACTCGAAGCTGTCGAACACGTGACGCGCGCCCGCCGCCACCACCTCGAAGGATTTGTCATAATCATTGCCGCACACTTCGCACTTCGCCATGGTGGTTCCCTCCTCGAGACCGGCTCGTGCAAGCCTGACGCCGCCCAGACGCGGGTGGCGTGAGCCTCGACCTGGCGCTGGCGGCGGTCGTCATCGCCGGGGCGTTCCTCGTCCTCGGCCTGGCCGGGTTCGGCAACGGCCTCGTCGCGCTCGCCTTCCTGCCGCTGGTCATGTCGCCGGTCGACGCGATCGTCCTGTTGACGCTCTACACGGTGCTCGCAACGGTCGTCATCTTCGTTCCGCTGCGTGCCGACTTCGACCCGGCGGGGTTACCGGCGCTGCTGATCGGCTCCGTGCTCGGCACGCCGCTCGGCGTGTGGGTGCTCGCCGCGTTGCCCGCGAGCACGCTGACGCGGTTGATCGGCCTCGTGCTGCTCGCGATCGTCGCGCTCGAGTGGCTGGGTGTCTACCCCGAGCGCTTGTCCGGCCGAGGCTGGGCGCTGGGGGCCGGCATCGCCGCGGGCTTCCTCGGGGCGGCCGTCGGAACGCCGGGCCCGCCGGTCGTGTTGTACACGGCATCGCAAGGATGGTCGCCGCGCACCATCAAGGCGAATCTCCAAGTGTTCTTTCTCGTGAACCAGGCGGTCATCGTGATCGGTTATTGGTGGGCGGGACTCCTCACGCCGCAAGTCTGGCGTTACACGGCGCTGTTCCTGGTCCCGGCCGCGCTCGGACTTCTGCTCGGCATGGCGCTCTTCACCCGCGTGGATCAACGGCGGTTCCGACGCATCGTCTTCGCGATCCTCTTCGCCTCGGGGCTGCTGCTCGTCGTCCGCGGCTGACCGGCGTGTTATGGTTGCGCCACCCGAACGATCCCCATCGAAAGGACCCCGTCATGAGCGTCAAGCGCCACCAGGTTGGACCCCGCATGAGCCAGGCCGTCGTTCACGGCAATACCGTCTATCTCGCCGGTCAGGTCGCCGGCGACGAGCCCACGACGAAGGCGCAGACCGAGGCCGTGCTGAAGAAGATCGACGCGCTGCTCGCGGCCGCCGGCACCAACAAATCGAATCTGCTCTCGGCCACGGTGTATCTCGCCGATATGAAGTCGTACGACCAGATGAACGCCGCGTGGGATGCGTGGGTCGATCCGGTGAACACCCCTGCACGCGCCACCGTCGAGGCCAAGCTGGCGCAGCAGAAGTTTCTCGTGGAGATCTCGGTCGTCGCGGCCCTCTGAAACGGGCGGCGTCTCGCGCGCGCCGTTCGCCGCCTCTCAGCGCCGAGTGAACGGCCACACGAGCTGCGCCGCGTAGCCGCGCGGCACCGGGTTGCCCGCGATTCCATATGTCGCCGGAAATTCCCGCGGCATCCAGTACGTGCCGAACACACGATCGATGATGGGCAGGTGGATCGCGAAGTTCTTGTCCACGGGCGCCATGGCATGGTGCCAGTGGTGGAACTTCGGCGTGCCCAGCACGCGCTCGACGAAGCCGAAGCGGAAGCGCACGTTGGCGTGGACGAACACCGCGTGGAACGAGACGAACACCAGGTACGCGTACACCGGACCCGTGGCGAAGCCGAGCACGTAGAGCGGCACGAAGGCCAGCGCGCGCGTGACGATCGCGTCCACGAGGTGGATGCGCGAGCCCGCCAGCCAGTCCATGGCCTCGGACGAGTGATGCACGGCGTGGAAGCGCCAGAGGAACGGCACGGCGTGGAACAGCCGGTGCACGGCGTACTCGGAGAGATCGGCCACGAGCACGATCTCGGCGAACTGCAGGAGCGACGGTTGCCAGGCGACCGCATTCTGAATGCCGGGGTGCACCGCCCACTTGAAGAACATCGCGGCGGGCACCAGCGTGAGCAGGACCGTCACCTGCACGAGGAGGTGGCTCACGCCGAAGTGAAACAGGTCGGTGAGCCAGCCGCGGCGCAGGACGGGCTGCTCGGGCAACCGCGCGAACACCCGCTCGAGCGGCACGAAGAGCATCGCGAGCACGAGGATGTTGAGCAGGAACCAGTCCAGGCCGAGGAAGCGCGGCGAGTCCAGCGCGCCCTCGATCGGCACCTGCGAGCCGCCGAGCAGCGTGGCGGCCACCACGCAGCCCACGGCGATGAGGCCGAGCCGGCCGCGGCGGCTCAGCACGATCGAGAGCACGCCGAGGCCGAAGGCGGCGACGAGGAACAGGTGGATCAGGAAGCGGAACGTCTCGACGGGATAGTAGCCGCGCGCGTCCGGCGTGGTGAGCACCGCCGGAAAGCGCAAGCACAGCACCCCGCCCGCCGCCAGGACGCCGAAGGCGACGGCGAAGACGCCGCTGATGAAGCCGCCGCCGAAGCGGGTATCGTAGCCGAGCGAGCGCTCGGCTAGCGGCACGAAGCCTCTAGTTGCACGCCTCGAAGAGACCGGCCGCGCCCTGGCCGCCGCCGATGCACATCGTCACCACGCCGTAGCGCGCCTTGCGGCGCAGCATCTCGTTGGCGATCGTGCCGACCATCCGCGAGCCCGTCATGCCGAACGGATGGCCGATGGAGATCGACCCGCCGTTGACATTGAGCTTGGCGGGATCCAGGCCCAGCGTGTCGCGGCAGTAGACGACCTGCGAGGCGAACGCCTCGTTGAGCTCCCACACGTCGATGTCCTCGATACGCAGCCCGTGACGCTTGAGGAGCTTCGGCACCGCGTACACGGGACCGATGCCCATCTCGTCCGGCTCGCAGCCGGCGATGGCGAAGCCGCGGAAGATGAGCTTCGGCTTGATGCCGAGCGCCTTCGCGCGGTCCATCGACATCAGCAGCGTGGCCGAGGCCCCGTCGGAGAGCTGCGAGGAGTTGCCGGCCGTCACGCTGCCGTGCTCCTTGTCGAACACGGGCGGCAGCTTGAGCAGGCCCTCGAGGGTCGTGTCGGCGCGGTTGCACTCGTCCTTCTCAACGTAGTACGGCTCCTCGCCGGCCTTCTCGCCCGTCTTCTTGTCGAAGACGGCGCGCGTGACGTGCATCGGCGCCAGCTCCTCCTTGAAGAAGCCCTCCTGCTGCGCGCGCGCCGTGCGCTGCTGAGAAAGAAGCGAGTACTCATCCTGCGCCTGCCGCGTCACCTTGTAGCGCTTGGCCACGACCTCCGCGGTGTCACCCATCGTCATGTAGATGCCGGGCAGGTGCTCCTTCACCCACGGGTTGGGCGCGCTGTCCCGCTGCATCATCGTGATCGACTCGACGCCGCCGCCGAAGACGACGTCGGCGCCGTCGTTGATGATGTAGTTCGCCGCGATCGCGATTGCGTTCAGCCCGGACGAGCAGAAGCGATTGATGGTGAGCCCGGCGACGCTGACCGGCAGCCCCGCCCGCATCGCCGCCACACGCGCGATGTTGTGGCCCTGTGCGCCGTGCGGCTGGCCGCACCCGAGGATCACGTCCTCGACTTCCTTCTTGTCGAGCTGCGGCACCTTGCCGAGCGCATCGCTGATGCAATGCGCGGCCAGGTCAGACGGCAGGGTCACGTTGAACGATCCGCGCTGCGACTTGGCAAGCGGGGTGCGGCTGCTGGCGACGACCACGGCCTCTCTCATGGCGCGTCCTTTCGTTGCTCCGCGTCTGGAGCGTGGCGCAAGTGTAACGCTAATCGGCCTGCCGCGGCAGCAGCTCGGGCACCGCGTCCAGGCTGCGGAGCTCGTGATCGGGTTTTGGAACGCCGGGCGCCAGGACCAGGCCGCGCCGATTGATCCACGCCACGCGAATGCCGAGCGGCTTGGCGCCGACCATGTCGGTGTGCTGCGATTGGCCGCAGTGCAGCAGCGCGCCGGCGTCCGCGTGGCCCTGAGCCAGGAGGAAGCGGAAGAGCGTGCCGTCCGGTTTGTAGCCCCGCGCCCGCTCGGCGGTGCAGACGACGTCGAAGCCTCGACCGAGATCCGTGGCCGCGAGCAGATCGTCGTCGATATTCGAAACGACCGCGATCCGGAGGCGACCGACGAGCCGATCGAGTGTCTGATCGACGTCGGGAAAGCGCCGAAAGCGCGGGAACGCGTCGAAGTAGTGGCGAATGAGATCGGGATCGCCGCGGACACCGAAGCGCCGAAACGTTTCCTCGAGCGACGCGCGGCAGATCTCGCGATAGGGGCGATAGGGGAGCCAGTAGCGGCGAATGTTCGCCGCCTCCCACTGTTCCCAGAATTCCAGTACGTCGACGCGCGCCGCGCCGGCCTCACGCAGGATGCTGACGAACGCGTCCCGTGAGCCGCTGCGGACGTCGACGAGAGTGCCGTAGACGTCGAAGGACACGAGACACGGCCTCGACCAAGGTCTCACATCTCCATTCTGGTAGTCCTGTCCACGATCTTGGCTCGGCCAGCACACGCCACCACCTTCGACTTCACCTGGGAATCGCAGGCCTGGGTGAGAACATTCGACAGCGCGACCGGGTTCAGCGTTACCGGACCGTTCGACCTGTCGGGCCACGGAACCGTGACGTTGGCCGATCTGGCCGGCGGCGGTCGCTCCCTGCAGTTCGATGGCAGCTTTGGGGGCACGCTGATCGCCTCGGGTGACGGAACCTTCAACGGCCCCATGAGGTTTCCGACCTCGGTCGACCCGCGCTCCGGTCTTGGTGTCCTCACGCCGACGTCCGACGGGTTCACGCTCGTGGTGCATCGCGCGGCGTCCGGGCCAGATCCGGGCGCCGCATTCTCTGGTGTCGCCACGCCGTTGAGCCCCTCCGAGAATCCGACCGCGACGGCACCCGAGCCCGGCGTGTTGGTGATGCTCTCGGTGGGCCTCGCCGCCGTGGCGCGGCTGAAACGGTGGCGACGCGACTGAGCCGGGTCTGAGGACTAGCGGCCGCCTGGCGGCGCACCGGCGGCGTAGGCGGCCGCGACGTCCTTGCTCGTGTCGCGCTGGAACGTCGGCGACATCACGATCTCCTCGATGACCGTGCGCTGCGGCATCGTGCAAACCATCAAAATGGCGCGCGCGACGTCGTCGGCCTGCATCATCGTGGAGCGAGCCTGCGCGTCCGGAACGAGCGGACGCTTGTCGAGGATCGGTGTGTCGACCTCGGCCGGCAGCACGGTCGTGGCCCGGATGCCCTTGTTGCGCAGCTCCGTGTGCAGCGCCTGCATCATCGCGCGCGCGCCGGCCTTGGCCACGCCATAGGCGACACCGGAAAAGCCGCCCGGCCGCAGCGCGGCCATCGACGCCACCGTCACGACGGTGCCCGCGCCGCGCTCGAGCATCGAGGGCAGCAGCGTCTGCGTCAGCGCGTACACGCCCGTGGTGTTCACGCCGAGCACGGAGTCCCACTCGTCCTGGCCGATCCAGCGGATGCTGCGCGCGTGACTCGACTGGCCGGCGTTGTTGATCAGGATGTCGACGCCGCCGAACGTCTTCAGCGCCCACGCGCCGAGCTCGCGCGCCTCGCGCGGCTTGGTGAGGTCGCACGTCGTGCTGACGGCGGTGCCCTTCTCGCGCTGGATCTCGGCGACGACCTGCTCGAGCGGCTCCTTGCGGCGACCCGCGAGCGCCACGCGCACGCCCTCGGCGGCGAGCAGCAGCGCGGTGGCGCGGCCGATGCCCGAGCCACCGCCGGTGACGAGGGCGATCTTGCCTTCGAGGGCCTTCATCGCGGCAGCCGCGACGTTTCGGCGCAGACGCGCTCGACCTCGTCGACGGTCTTGGGCGTGCCGGCCGTCAGGATCTCGCGGCCGGCGGCGGTGATGAGCACGTCGTCCTCGATGCGCACGCCGATGCCGCGGAACTGCTTCGGCACGGCGTGAGTCACCTTGGGCGCCTTGGCCTTCTCTTCCTCTTCCAGCTTCCTGGCGACGGCGATCCCGAGGCGGTAGCGGCGCTCCCACTGCTCCTCTTCGCTGTACTCACGCAGCGAATAGGTCACGCTCTCGCGCTCGGGGTCGATGTAGAGCCCGGGCTCGACGGTGAAGACCATCCCCGGCTCGAGCGCACGCGAGGCGCCGTGCATGCGGTAATCGCCGACGTCGTGCACATCCATGCCGAGCCAGTGCCCGGTGCCGTGCATGTAGAACTCGCGATAGTGATGCATCGCGAGCGAGTCGGCGACGCCGCGGGGCAGGAGCTTGAGATCCACGAGGCCCTCGGTCAGCACGCGGCGGGCGGCGTCGTGGACCATCTCGTAGCGCACGCCAGGCTTGGCCGCCTCGATGCCCGCCAGCTGGGCGCGCAGCACCACGTCGTAGATCGCGCGCTGCGGCCCGGTGAAGCGGCCGCTCACGGGGAAGGTGCGGGTGATGTCGGCGGCCATGTAGCCGTACTCGCAACCGGCGTCGATGAGCAGCAGGTCGCCCGCCTCCATGCGCCGCGTGTTCTCGACGTAGTGCAGGATGCAGGCGTTGGCACCCGACGCGACGATCGACGGGTACGCATTGCGCGCCGAGCCGTTGACGCGAAAGACGTACTCGAGCGCCGCCTGCACCTCGTACTCGTGCATGCCCGGCGCCGCGTAGCGCATGGCCTCCGCGTGGGCGTCGCGGCTGATCGCGCACGCGCGGCGCAAGCGCACGAGCTCGGCCTCCGTCTTGCGCAGCCGCAGATCGTGCAGCAGCGGGCCCGGATCCTCGATCCTCACCGGCGTGGCGAAGCCGCGCGCCCGGGCCCCGCGCAGCTCGGACACGAGGCGCGTGATGCGGGCGTCCAAGGCGGCGTTGCCGAGACGGTAATAGAGGACGGGACGCTCGACCGCGTACTCGCGAAGCTTGGCATCGAGCTGGTCGATCGTGTACGCGGCGTCGGCGCCGAAGGTCGCGATGGCGCCCTCCGTGCCCGCGCGCCGGCCGTTCCAGATCTCCATCTCGCGGTCGCGCGGCCGCACGAAGAGCACGAAGCGCTCTTTCGCGTGCGCCGGGTTGATGACGGCCACCGCGTCGGGCTCGTCGAAGCCCGTGAGGAAGAAGAAGTCGCTCGCCTGCCGGAACTCGTAGTGCACGTCGCCGTTGCGGAGGCTCTCGACGCCGCCGGGCACGACGGCGAGCCCATCGCCGAGCGCGGCGGCGAAGCGCTGGCGGCGCTCGAAGAAGGGTGCCAGGTCAGGGCTCATACGCACTTGATACCATACCCGACGTCCGATGACCCGCCTCAGCGTCCTCGACCAGTCGCCCGTCCGCAGCGGCGCCGCACCCGCCGATGCGATCCGCGAGACGCTCGCGCTGGCGCGTCGCTGCGATGAGCTGGGCTACACGCGCTACTGGCTGGCCGAGCATCACTCGACGCCGGCGCTCGCCGGCTCCGCGCCGGAAGTCCTGATCGGCCAGGTCGCCGCGATGACGTCGGGCATCCGCGTCGGCTCGGGCGGCGTGATGCTCCAGCACTACAGCGCCCTGAAGGTCGCCGAGAACTTTCGCGTGCTCGAGACGCTCTATCCCGGCCGCATCGACCTCGGCATCGGCCGCGCGCCCGGCAGTGATCAGCTCACGGCGCGCGCGCTGGGCGGCGGCGCGCCGGAGTTCTTTCCCCGGCAGGTGCAGGATCTCGTCGCCTTCGTGCACGGCGAGCTGCCGCCCGAGCATCCGTTCGCGAAGGTGCGGGCCATGCCGACGGGGCCGACGGCGCCCGAGTTGTGGCTCCTCGGCTCGAGCGATCAGTCGGCGGCGCTGGCCGCGCACTTCGGCGCCGCGTTCTCGTTCGCGCACTTCATCAACGCCGACGGCGGCGCCGAGATCATGCGCGCCTACGCGCGCGAGTTCAAACCCTCGCCCTGGCTCGCCACGCCGCAGGCGAGCGTCGCCGTCTTCGTCGTGTGCGCCGACACGCACGCCGGGGCCGAGCGTCTGGCGCAGAGTCGCGACCTGTTCGTCGCGCGGCTGTACACGGGGCGTGGCGGCCGCTATCCGACGGTGGCGGAGGCGGAGGCGCACGAGTACACGGCGTGGGAGCGCCAGATCGTCGAGCATGCACGCGGCCGCCGCCTGGCCGGCACGCCGGCCGAGTGCCGCGAGCGTCTCGAGGCGCTGGCCGCCGACTACGGTGTCGAGGAGATCGTGGTGGTGACGATCACCGAGACGGTCGAGACGCGCCGACGATCCTACGAGCTGCTCGCCGAGGCGTTCGAGCTGACGCGACGATGAGCCGCGCGGTGCCCGAGTTTCGCGAGCCGAGCGGTATCGAGCGCGTCTTCAACCGGCTGTTCGGTGTGCTCGTCGGCCTGGGCCTGGCCCCGCGCTACAACTATCTGGTCGAGGTGCGCGGCCGGAAGACCGGCCGCGTGTATTCGGCTCCGATCAACATCGTGGACGTCGGGAGCCGACGATTTCTCGTGGCTCCGCGCGGCCGAACACAATGGGTGCGCAACGCCGAGGCCGCCGGCGACGTCGTGCTGAAGCGTGGCGCGAGCCGCCGGCACTTCCGAATCCGTCCCGTCTCGGGTGACGAGAAGCTCGACATCCTCAAGGCCTATCTCGATCGCTACAAGCTCGCCGTCCAGCGGTACTTCACGGTGCAGGCCGGCTCCGACGCGCGTGCGTTTCGCGAGGTCGCCGAGCGGTATCCCGTGTTCGAGCTGCTGATCCCGGACGAGAGGGCCCCGGGCTAGACGCGCCTGACGTCGGGCCGCCCGAACAGTCCGTACGGCCGGAGGAACAACGCCGCCAGCAGCACGAGATAGGACGCGATGTTGCTGAAGCCGCCGCCCAGCAGCGGATCGAGATAGCCCGCCGCGAGCGATTCGAGCGTGCCTACCGTGAGCGCGCCGACGATCGCGCCGGCGATGCTGTCCAGCCCGCCGATGATGACGATGGGAAACACTCTGAGCCCCACCAGCACGACACCGAAGCCGCCGCCCCCGACGAGCGTCCACAGCGTCCCGGCCAGGACCGACACGACCCCCATCACCGCCCACGCGATGGCGAAGTGCAGATGAAGATCGATGCCGGCGGACATCGCCGCCTGCTGGTCGTCGGCGATCGCGCGCAACGCCACGCCCGTCCGGCTGCCGTGGAAGAGCCACGCCACGATCGCGGTGCAGAGGACGGCCACCACGGCGGCCGCGAGCTTGTCCGCGGCGACGGCCACGCCGCCGATCACGAACGGCTGCGCGAGGGCCGGCAGCACGATCCGTGACGGGACGTCCGCGAACGCCATGGCGGCCGCGCCGCGCACCAGCGCGCCGAGCCCGAGGGTCACCATGATCACCGAGATCAGCGGTTGGCCGACGAGACGGCGAAGCACGATGCGGTTGAAGGCGACGCCGAGGCCCGCCATGCCGGCGCAGCCGGCGACGAGCGCGCCCGGCAAGCCGAGACCGACCGCGTGCAGCCCGAAGGTCACGAGACGCGAGGCGAGCATGACCCACTCACCGACGGCGAAGTTGATCATGCGCGAGGCGCGATACACGACGACGAACGACAGCGCGACGAGGGCATAGAGCGCGCCGGTGAGCGCGCCGTCGACGACCAGCGCGACGAAGAAGCCCATCGCGTCGGTATAATGTTCTCACCGTCGCATCAGCACAAGGAGATGTCCATGGCAGACGCCGTCATCGTTTCCACCGCCCGCACGCCGATCGGCCGCGCGTACCGCGGCGCGTTCAACAACACGCACGGCGCGACGATCGGCGGCCACGTCATCGCGCAGGCGGTCAAGCGCGCGGGGCTCGAGCCGGGCGCGATCGAAGACGTCGTGATGGGGGCAGCACTGCCCGAAGGCGCCACCGGCCAGAACATCGCCCGCCAGGCCGCCCTGCGTGCCGGACTGCCGGTCACGACGGCGGGCACGACCATCAACCGCTTCTGCTCGTCGGGCATGCAGGCGATCGCGGTCGCCGCGCACCGCGTGATCGTCGATCGCGTGCCGATCATGGTCGCCGGCGGCCTCGAGTCGATCAGCCTCGTGCAGACCGAGCACATGAACCTGCATCGCCTGCGCGACGAATGGCTCGAAGAGCACAAGCCCGAGATCTACATGACGATGATCGAGACGGCCGAAGTCGTCTCCAAGCGCTACGACATCACGCGCGAGAAGCAGGATGAGTACGCGCTGGTGAGCCAGCAGCGCATCGCCGCCGGGCAGAAGGCGGGCCGCTTCGACGCGGAGATCGTGCCGATGCCGACGAAGAAGATCGTCGTCGACAAGGCGAGCGGCGAGACGCGCATCGAGGACACGCTGCTGCGGCAAGACGAGGGCAACCGGCCCGACACGACGCTCGAGGGCCTCGCTGCGCTCAAGCCGGTCACCGGCGAGAAGGGCCACATCACCGCGGGCAACGCCAGCCAGCTCTCCGACGGCGCGTCCGCGTGTGTGGTGATGGACGCGAAGCTCGCGGAGCGCCGCGGCCTGCATCCGCTCGGCATCTTCCGCGGTTTCGCCGTCGCCGCGTGCGAGCCCGACGAGATGGGCATCGGGCCGGTGTTCGCGGTGCCGCGCCTGCTCGAGCGCACCGGCATGAAGATGGACCAGATCGATCTCTGGGAGCTGAACGAGGCGTTCGCGGTGCAGGTCATCTACTGCCGCGACAAGCTCGGGATTCCGATGGAGAAGCTCAACGTCGACGGCGGCGCCATCTCGATCGGCCACCCGTACGGCATGAGCGGCGCGCGCATGGTCGGCCACGCGCTGATCGAGGGCAAGCGCCGCGGCGCCCGCTACGTCGTGTGCACGATGTGCATCGGCGGCGGCATGGGCGCCGCGGGTCTGTTCGAAGTCGCCTGAAACGTGGGGGGCCCCGAGATGGCCCCCCGCGCAACGGGGATGCCGCCAACGTGTGTTACCTGGTGGTTCCGGGGGGCGCGGACGGCGTGGCCACACGGTCCCAGCGCGGCGCGCTCTCCAGCTTCGCCTGCTCCAGCGTCGCCACGTTTCGCTTCCCGTCCGACGCGATCTTCAGATCCGTCCATGGCACGACGACCTTCTTCTCGCCGACGCCCATGAAGCCGCCGAGGCCGATCACGACGTAACTGATCCGGCCGTCGTGCGTGTCGATCAATAGATTGTCGATCTCGCCGACCTCGCGCCCCTGCTCGTTACGAACGGGCATGCCGAGCACGTGCCGCATCTCGCTCAATCCGAGCTCGCGCCAGACCGGCTGCGGCGCGCGTGGCGGTGCCGGCGTCTGCGCCGAGACGACGCCCGGGACGCAGACGAACGCGAAGGTCACGAGCGCCACGCCTAAGTCTTTCATCGAGGGCCTCCGAACGAGACGAGCGCCCCGGAGAGTCCGGGGCGCTCGCGGCTCGCGAAGTGCTGGGCGACTTCGTCCCGCACACTTCGGTTGGGGCTATTGCTCCGGTTGGGCTATTGCTTGTTAGGGTTGTACGGCGTCGGTGACGTGGTGGAAGGACTGGCCGACGGCGAGCGCTCCACGCCTGCACGTCGCTCGTAGCGCGGCGCGCTCTCGAGCTTGGCCTGGTCCATGACGACGGCATTCTTCTTGCCGTCGGCCGCAGGCGCAGACTTCAGATCCGACCAGGGCACGACGACCTTCTTCTCGCCCACACCCGCCAGGCCACCGAGGCCGATAACGACATGGCTGACTTTGCCGGTCTGGGTGTCGATCAGGAGCTGGGCGACCTCGCCGAGGTCCTTGCCCTCGGCATTCTTGATGCGGGTGCCGATGATGTCCTTGGTCTCATGCAGAGCGGCAGTGTTCTTCCAAGCCGGCGCCTTGGTGTCGCCCGCCGGTCGGTCGGCCGGACGCGTGGTCTGAGCGGAAACGACGAGCGGTGCGGTGAACAGCACCGCGACAAAGCCTGCGAGTAACTTTTTCATGCGTTGGCCTCCTCCTATGCTACGACCATGGAGGCACGGAGCAACGAGGATGCCAGCGTTCGCTACCGCCCGGACTCCACGAGGCGCCAGCCGGCCTCGGCCAGCGGCCGCGCGCGCTCGCCACGCTCGCGCGCGTTGGGATCGTTGGCAGTGCCCGCAATCACCCGACCCATGATCCCCTGCGCGATGGCCGCAAGCCGAAACTCCGCGAACGCGATGTAGAAGTCCCAGTGCTCGATGGCCGGACGCTTGGTGCGGCGACAGTAGGCGGCGAGGTACTCGGCCTCGGTCGGGATGCCGAGGTCGGATAGCGGGGCGTCACGCAGGCCTTCCCACTCGTTGCCGAGGTGATACGGCATGCAGTTGTAGGCGAGATCGGCAAGAGGATGGCCGAGCGTCGACAGCTCCCAGTCGAGCACCGCGGCGACGCGTGGCTCGGTGGGATGCATGATCATGTTGCCGGGCCGGTAATCGCCGTGGACGAGCGTCGTCTCGGCGCTGGCGGGAATGTTCTTCGGCAGCCACTCCATGAGCCGTTCCATCGCGTCGATCTTCTCGGTCTCGGAGGCGCGGTACTGCTGGCTCCACCGGTGGATCTGCCGCGCGTAGTAGTCGCCCGGACGCCCGAAGTCGGCGAGACCGACGGCCTTCCAGTCGACCAGGTGCAGGCGCGCGAGCACGTCGTTCAGCGAGTCGTAGAGCGCCCGGCGCTCGGCGGGCGTGGCCCCCGGCAGATTCGCGTCGCGAAAGATCCGTCCGTGCACGCAATCCATCACGTAGAAGATCGTGCCGATCACGCTGTCGTCCTCGCAGAGGACGTACGGCTTTGGCACGGGCACCGTGGTGTGGGCGGCGAGCGCCGCCAGCACGCGGTACTCGCGGTCGACGGCGTGCGCGGACGGCAGCAGCTTCCCCGGCGGCTTGCGCCGCAGGACGTACTCGCGGCCGCCGGCGGTCAGATAGTAGGTCGGATTGGACTGCCCGCCGCGGAACTGGCGTACGGTCAGCGGCCCGCGAAATCCGTCGATGTGTTGCGCCAGGTAGCGCTCGAGCGCGCCGACGTCGAAGCGGTGGACGTCACGGACTTCGGCGGTGCCCTCGATCATCGGGCGTCGAGCATACCATCGCGCGACCCGCGGTATACTCCGAGGCCGTGAGTCCCATCGACGGCGGCGAGCTCGACGGCCGTGTGGCCATCGTCACCGGCGGCGGCCAGGGCATCGGACGCGCCACCGCGCTCGAGCTGGCGCGACTCGGCGCCGACGTCGTGATCGCCGAGCTGAACGCGCAGGGCGCCGAGCGCACGGCGAAGGAGGTGCGCGGCCTCGGACGCAAGGCGCTCGCGCTGCCGACGGACGTCACGCGGCGCTCCGACCTCGCGACCATGGCCGATCGGACGCGCGCCGAATTCGGCCGCATCGACGTGCTCGTCAACAACGCCGGCATCTATCGCGCCGCCGCGTCGCTCGACGTCACCGAGGAGCACTGGGACGCCATCATGACGATCAACGCCAAGGCGGTCTTCTTCGCCAGCGTGGCCGTGCTGCCCACGATGATCGCGGCCAAGCGCGGCAGCATCGTCAACCTCGCCTCGATGGCCGGCAAGATCGGCAGCAAGACGAACCTGCCCTACAACGCGAGCAAGGCGGCCGTGGTGAGCATGACCAAGAGCCTGGCCCTCGCCCACGCCGCCGACGGCGTGCGGGTGAACTGCGTGTGCCCCGGCTTCGTCGAGACCGACATGTGGACGAAGGTCGCGCGCGAACAAGGCGCGCTGCTCAACATGTCGGCCGAGGAGTTCACGCGCGCGCGCGAGAAGGCCGTGCCGCTGGGCCGCATGGAGCGGCCCCAGGACGTCGCGGCGGTGATCGGCTTCCTCGCCTCCGATCGCGCGGGGTACATGACGGGCCAGGCGCTGAGCGTGGACGGCGGCCTCGTCATGCACGGCTGAGGTCGGCGTGGAGTTCGATCCCGCCGCGCTGCCGCCGAACGGCATGTACAAGCTGCTCATCAGCTCGGTGGTCCCGCGCCCCATCGCCTGGGTGTCGAGCGTCGACGCCGCGGGCGTGCGCAACCTGGCGCCCTTCTCGTATTTCATGGCGATCACCGACGATCCGCCGACGATCGCATTCTCGTGCTCGTACCGCGGGGCGGGCGCCGACGGCAGGAAGGACACGCTGCGCAACGTGGAGGCCACGCGCGAGTTCGTCGTCAACGTGGTGGACGACGAGCGCGCCGCCCAGATGAACGTCACGTCGGGCGACTACCCGCCCGAGGTGGACGAGTTCGAGGTCGCGGGGCTCTCGGTGGCACCCGGCGCACGCGTCAAGGCACCGCGGGTGTCCGACGCGCCCATCGCCATGGAATGCCGGCTCGATCGCATCGTGCCCGTCGGCCGCGCCAACCTCGTGCTGGGCCGTATCGTGTACGTCCACGTGCGCGAGGGGCTCTACGATCCGGCCACCGGTCGCGTCGACATGCACCGCCTGCGGCCGGTCGGCCGCCTGTCCGGCAATCTCTACACACACGTGCACGACATCTTCGAGATGAAGCGCCCCAACCCGGACTACCGCGGCTGACGCGAGGCGCAGCGTGCACGACCTCGTGATCGACAATGCGCTCGTGATCGATGGCCTCGGCGGCCCCGCGCGACCAGGTGGCGTCGCCGTGGCGGACGGCCGCATCGCCGCCGTCGGCGCCGATCTCGGCGCGGCGCGCCGGCGTGTGGACGCGCGCGGGCTGACGCTGACGCCGGGCATCGTGGACCTGCACACGCACTACGACGCGCAGCTCACCTGGGACTCGTTCGCGACGCCCTCGACCGCGCTCGGGGTGACCACCGTCGTCATCGGCAACTGCGGCTTCACGATCGCTCCCTGCCGCCCCGCCGATCGCGATCTCACGCTGCGCGCGCTCACGCACGTGGAGGGCATGTCGCTCGAGGCGCTGCGCGCCGGTGTGCGGTGGGACTTCCAGACCTATCCCGAGTACCTCGACGCGCTGGAGCGGCGCGGCGTCGTCCCCAACGTGGGCGCCTTCGTCGGCCATTCGTCGGTGCGGACGTTCGTGCTCGGCGCTGACGCCACGAAACGCGCGGCCACCGACGCCGAGATCACCGAGATGCGCCGGATCGTCCTGGAGGCGATGCGCGCGGGGGCCATCGGCTTCGCCACCTCCACGCTCGAGCAGCACAACGGCGAAAACGGCATTCCGATGCCCTCGCGGCTGGCCGACGCGCGCGAGCTGCTGGCGCTCACGGGAGCCTTGGGCGAGGCCGGGCGCGGCGTCTTCATGCTCACCAAGGGCAGCACGACCACGGTACCGTGGCTGGAGGAGGTCGCCGCGAAGAGCGGACGGCCCGTGATGATCGCGGCGATGTTCGTCGACCCCGGGGATCCCACGCGGGTGTTTCGCGAGGTGGCGGAGATCGAGGCCGCGCGCGCCCGCGGTCGCGAGCTGTGGGCGCAGGTCGGCTGCTTTCCGCTGGGCATGGAGTTCACCCTGCGCCATCCGTATCCGCTCGAGGCATTCCTGGCATGGCGCCCGGCCATCGAGGCCGCCGACGAGACGGCATACCGCAGCGTCCTCGCCGATCCGTCGTTCCGCAAGCGCCTCAAGGACGAGGCGGCGATTCCCGGCGTGCCCAACCGATTTTCGAACAAGACGTGGCCGCATCTCACGATCATGTCGGTGGAGCGCGCCGAGCATCGCGCGCTCGTCGGCCGGACGATCGGCGCGCTCGCCGCGGAGTCCGGGCGTGACCCGTTCGACGTCTTCCTCGACTTCGGCCTCGACGGCGAGCTGGACGCCATGTTCGACTGCCGCCTCTTCAACACCGACGAGGACGAGGTGCGACGGCTCCTGCAGCACCCGCACGCGGCGGTCGCGCTCTCCGACGCCGGCGCGCATCTGTCGTTCCTCTGCGACGCGGGCTTCGGGCTGCACCTGTTCGGTCACTGGGTGCGCGAGCGCGGCGACCTCACGCTGCCCGAAGCCGTCAAGCGCGTGACGAGCGACGTCGCGGCCGCCTATCGCATCGGTGATCGCGGTCGCCTGGTACCCGGCGCGTGCGCCGATCTGCTGCTCTTCGATCCCGCCACCGTCGCGCGCGGCAGCAAGCGCCGGGTGCGGGATCTACCTACGGGCGCCGCGCGTCTCGACACGCCCGCGGTCGGCGTGCACGGCGTGTGGGTGAATGGCGTGCGGACCGTCGACGACACCGGAATCATCGCGGACTGCGGCCGTCCCGGCCGCGTGCTCCGCGATTTTCGCGACTGACGCTCCAACTTTGCGCTCGGCCCCGCGACGGGGCACTTCGCGCGCGGGATGCGCGCGCTCGCTGGCGCTCGCTTTGCAATGATACTCTTCGATCATGCGGATCGCTCAGGTCGCGCCGCTCTATGAGCCCGTTCCACCGCGCCTCTATGGCGGCACCGAGCGGGTCGTCTCCTATATTACCGAGGAGCTGGTGCGGCGCGGTCACGAGGTGACGCTCTTCGCGAGCGGCGATTCACGGACGGCGGCGCGACTGGTCGCGGTGACCGAGCGCGCCCACCGGCTGGACGGCAGCAGCCGCGAGGTGCTCGCGGCGGACTTCAGCCGCGAGCTCGGCCGCGTGTTTCGCCACGCGCGCGACTTCGACGTGATCCACTGTCACGTCGACTACCTCGCGTACCCGTTCGCGAGCCTGATACGGACGCCGACGCTGCACACGCTGCACGGACGGCTGGATCTGGCGTACCTTGGACCTGTGTTCCGCGAGTTCCCCGAGGTTCCGCTGGTGTCGATCAGCAATGCGCAGCGCGCGCCGCTGGCGTCGCTCGACGTCACCTGGGCGGGCACCGTGTATCACGGCATGCCGCTCGATCGATCGCCGTTCGTCGCTCAGCCCGGCGAATACCTGGCCTTCCTCGGGCGGCTGGCGCCGGAAAAACAGCCCGAGGTCGCCATCGAGGTGGCCAAGCGCGTCGGAATGCCGCTGCGCATCGCCGCCAAGATCGACGCAAACGATCGCGAGTACGTGGATCGCGTCGTCCGGCCGCTCCTCGACGATCCGCTGATCGAGTTCATCGGTGAGGTCGAGGACGACCGCAAGGCCGCGTTCCTCGGGGGCGCGCGGGCCCTGCTCTTCCCCATCGACTGGCCCGAGCCGTTCGGCCTCGTGATGATCGAGGCGATGGCCTGCGGGACCCCCGTCATCGCGCGGCCGTGCGGCGCCGTCCCGGAGATCGTCGAGGACGGCCGGACGGGCCTCATCGGCGACACCGTCGACGAGCTCATCGAAGCCGTGAAACGGATCGACACGATCGACCGCGCCGAGTGCCGCCGCCGTGTCGAGCAGCGATTCAGCGTCCCGCGCATGGTGGACGACTACGAAGCGCTCTACCGCCGCGCGTTGACCGCGCGGCAGGCGGCATGAACGAGCGACTACCCAGCGACGACGTGCTCATCGGCGAGCACTACTACATCCTCGCCTCCAGTCTCGCCGCCGATCTGCCCAAGCTCGTCCTCAAACACGACGACGCGTTCCTGGTGGCCGATCGCCGCGGCGATTTTCCGAACGTTGCCGGTGAGTTTGGCTTCTTCGTCGGCGACACGCGCTTTTTGTCGCTGCTCGAGCTGCGGCTGCACGGCCTGCGCGGTATCGCGCTGAACGCCGGGGTCTCCGACGACGCGCTCGAGGCGGCCATCGACCTCACCAATCCCGACATGCCGCTGCGCCCGCAGGTGGTGCTCCCCGGGCGCTCGATGCGGCTGGCGCGCCGGCTCACGATCTACGGCCCGCAGCTCTATCACTGGATGGCCGTGGAGTCGTTCGTCCACGAGCGCCACGACCTCGTACTGACGCTGTCGTTCGCAGCCGACTTCGTGGACGTCTTCGAGGTGCGCGGGCATCCGCGCCCGCAGCGCGGTCAGATGCTGCCGCGCGAGGGCGACGCGCGCGTCGTGCGTCTGGGCTATCGCGGTCTCGACGGCCTCGTGCGCACCTCCACGCTCGCCTTCGATCCGCCGCCCGACCGGCTCGACGCGACCGGCGCCGATTACCGCTTGTCGCTCACGTCCGGCGACCGCATCGAGCTGTCGCTGGTCGTGACCGCCAACGTCGAGCCCGCCGTGCCGCGGCGCGCGCTGACGTTCCACGACGCCGGCCTGCGGCGGCGGGCGCCCGTGGAGCGCCTGGAGCAGGAGGCCACTCGTATACGTACGAACCACGACCTCTTCGATCACTGGCTGCAGCGGTCGCGGCAGGATCTCCATCTGCTGTTGACGGAGACGCCGGACGGCTTCGTGCCGTACGCCGGTATTCCGTGGTACGTGGCGCCGTTCGGCCGCGACGCGCTCATCACCGCCTCGCAGCTTCTGCCGTTCGAGCCCGAGGTCGCGCGCGGCACGCTGCGCTATCTGGCCCGCATGCAGGGCACCGTCGACGACGCCTTCACCGACCAGGAGCCGGGCAAGATCCTGCACGAGTACCGTCGCGGCGAGATGGCGACCTGCCGCGAGATCCCATTCATCCCGTACTACGGCAGCGTGGACGCTACGCCGCTGTTCGTCATGCTCGCCGCCGAGTATCTGAAGTGGACCGACGACCTCGACTTCACGCGGGAAATGTGGCCGGCGGTCGAGCGGGCGCTCGGCTGGATGCGGGCGACGGGGGAGGCGCAGGGGCGCGGCTTCCTCACGTACGCGCGCCGCTCGCCCGTGGGCCTGCCGAACCAGGGCTGGAAGGACTCCCACGATTCCGTGATGCACGCCGACGGCCGGCTGGCGGAGCCGCCCATCGCGCTGGCCGAAGTGCAGGGCTACCAGTACGCGGCGCTGCTCGGCGCGGCGACGATGGCGGAGGCGCTCGGCCGCGACGCGGAGGCGCCGGCGCTACGCGCGCGGGCGCGCCGACTGCAAGAGAGGTTCGAGGCGGACTTCTGGATGCCCGACCAGGCATTCTACGCGCTGGCGCTCGACCGTGAGGGCGCGCCGTGTCGCGTGATCTCCTCCAACCCGGGCCATTTGCTGTGGACGCGGATCGTCAGCGACTCGCGCGCGCAGATCGTCGCGCGGCGGCTGATGCAGGACGACATGTTCACGGGTTGGGGCCTGCGCACACTGTCCAGCCGCGAGCGTCAGTACAACCCGATGAGCTATCACAACGGCTCCGTGTGGCCGCACGACACCGCGCTGGCCGCCGTCGGCATGCGCAATTACGGAATGACGTCGCAGTTCACCATCCTCGCCACGGGAATCTTCGAGTCCGTCCTGCAGTTCGACGACATGCGGATGCCCGAGCTGTTCTGCGGCTTTCCGCGGGTGTCTGGACACGCGCCCACACGCTACCCCGTCGCCTGCTCGCCGCAGGCGTGGGCCAGCGGCGTGGTGTTCCTGCTCGTGGGCGCCATGCTCGGGCTGCGGCCCGAGGCGGCGGACAATCAGATCACGCTCTCACGGCCGACGTTGCCGGGCTGGCTCACGTGGATCGACGTGCGGGGACTGCGCGTGAGCAAGTCACGGCTGGCCGTGCGCGTCTCCCAGGGGTCCGACGGCGCCGCCGTGGAGCTGCTCGCGCGCGACGGCGACGCCGAGCTCGTCGTGCGCCGCTAGCTCGGACCTCTCACCGTTCGCTCAGCCGCCGACGTTCAGCAAGAACCCACACACGAGCGCCGCGACCAGCGCCGCGCAGATCACGGCGTATTCGCGATCGCGCAGCCGCACGAACTCCGCCAGCGCGACGAGCAGTGCCGCGCCCGGCGTGGCGAGGAGCACCACGATGCCCGCGGTGATGAGGGCCACCGGATCGGGCGGCCGGCGCCCGAGCGTCCGCGCGAGCTGGGGCAGCGAGACGAAGACGTCGGCCGACCGCCCGGCTTCGCGGTTCTCGACGACGTGCGCGACGTCGAGCGGGTGCGCCGTTCGCGCGGCGCGGACCTCCAGCGCCACCAGGCCCACGAGCATGAGCGCGACCGCGAGCGACCCGCCGAGCAGGAGAATGCGCGAGGTCGCACGCTCCACACCACTCACCCGAGCACTCCGAGGCCTCGCAGCAGCATGGAGATGGCGAGATAGATCACGATGGGCAGGAACAGCTTACGCACGGTCGTGTTGCGCAGGTGCCCGATGAGTCGCGTCCCGCCGTAGGACCCCACCAGAACCCCGAGCGCGACCGGCGTGGCGATCACCGGATGGATGTCGCCGCGACCGAAGTACACGCCGGCGCTGGCCGCCGCCGTCAGCCCGATCATGAAGTTGCTCGTGGCCGTCGAGACTTTCATCGGCAGGCGCATGAACGTGTCCATGGCGAGCACCTTGAACGCGCCGCTCCCGATGCCGAGCAGACCCGACAGGAGTCCTGCCCCGAACATCACCGCGACGCCCGCCCGCACGCGCACGGCGCGATAGGCCACGTCGCGGCCGAGCAGGTGATCGTAGTACACGCCGTCGAGCGCGAACCGCTGGGCGAGCGGATCGGCCGTGAGCGACTCCGCGACCTCCACGTGGAGCTGCCGGATCGTCGTCAACGCCGAGTAGCCGAGGGCGAGCCCGAAGAGCGCCTGCAACGCGCGGGGCGGCACGATGCCGACGAGACTGGCGCCGGCGAGGGCGCCCGTCACCGTGAACAACGCGAGGAAGAGGCCGAGGCGGATGTTGGCCAGTCCGGAGCTCAGGTGGCCGGCCGCGGCGCCGCACGAGGTGGCGATGACCGACACGATGCTGGCCCCCATGGCGTAGGGCAGACTCACACCGAAGAACAGCGTGAGGATCGGCACGAGCAGGATGCCGCCGCCGAGGCCGAGGAGCGCCCCGAGCACCCCCGCGCCCGCCGCGGCGCCGAGCAGCGTGAGCAGAAACGGGACGTCGCTCACGGCTGGCGCTCGATGACGATCGCGCGGCCGTTGAGTCGCTCCAGCAGGCGCTCGGCGCCCGCCTCGTACCACGCGCGAAAGATCCCGATGTCGCCGGGCGCGCCGATGCGCCGCGCGTCGCGCGCGAAGAGCTCGGCGGCCACCGCGCGCGCGAGCGCCGCGCGCCCGTGCACGCCGCGGGCGGTGATCAGCTCATGCACGATGCGTGTCTCCTCGCTGTCCGGCACGCATCGCTCGCTCCACGAGACACGCTCGTGGCCATTGGGTGTCGACATCGCGGTCCCCTCCCATGTCTCGGTCGTTTCGACGGACGGACCCGGCGGAAACGAGCGACTAGACGCGGGGAGGCACGAACGGAGCGGCGAGGCCGAGCGCCGACGGGCGATCGGGCGAGGCCGACACGGCAGATCCGGCGAGCGCCGCCGGCGGCAGCGCGGCCAGCGCGCGTGCGACGGCGGCCATTCGCGCCGGCGCGGGCGGGGTGCGCGGCGCGTGTTTGAGGGCGGCGGCGTGACCATCGTCGGACGGCGGCGAGGCATGCTGCGCGGCCGGCAGTATGACGAGCACGGCGACGAAGAATCCAACGAGTACACGCCATGTCATCCGCGGTCATTGTACCCACCGCCGCCGCATTGACGCACGGGGGCACCGGGCGCTACGCTCGGCGGCGTTCGGAGCCCCGCCCGTCTCTCTCAGGCCACCCACGGCCGAGGCGGACGCGACGCTCCGATACAGAGGGAGCCACACGCGTCTCTCTCAGGCCACCCACGGCCGAGGCGGACGCGACGCTCCGATACAGAGGAGACTTCGCATGCACGTCGGAATGGCGTCGGTCTTTCAGAATCCGCAGAAGAGCCGTACCGACCGTGACGTCTATCGCCACGAGCTGCGGCTGGCCGACCTCGCCGAGCCGCTGGGCTTCGAGTCCGTGTGGGGCGTGGAGCACCACTTCACCGACTACACGATGTGCCCCGACGTGCTGCAGTTTCTCACGTACGTCGCGGGCCGTACCGAGCGCGCACAGCTCGGCTCCATGGTGGTCGTGCTGCCGTGGCACGATCCGATGCGCGTGGCCGAGGAAGTGTCGATGCTCGACCACATGTCCGACGGTCGCCTCATCCTCGGCCTCGGTCGCGGCGCCGGCAAGGTGGAGTTCGACGGCTTTCGCCTCTCGATGGACGAGTCGCGCCAGCGCTTCGTGGAGTCCGCCGAGATGCTGCTGCAGGGACTCGAGAGCGGCTACTGCGAGTACGCCGGCACGTTCGTCAAGCAGCCGCGCGCGGCCATCCGGCCCGCGCCGTTCAAGTCGTTCCGCGGCCGCACCTATGCCGCCGCCGTCTCGCCGGACTCGCTGCCGATCATGGCGCGGCTCGGCGTCGGCATCCTCATCATTCCGCAGAAGCCGTGGCACGAGGTCGCCAAGGAGCTCGAGACCTATCGCGGCGTCTACCGTCAGGTCAACGGTGTCGACGCGCCGCCGCCGATCTCGGCGGGGTGGACGTTCTGCGATACGAGCACCGAGCGTGCGCGCGAGATGGCGCGCCGGTACATCGGCGGCTACTACCGCACCGTGCTCGATCACTACCACTTCGAGGCGGATCACCTCGCGAAGACCAAGGGCTATGAGTACTACGGCAAGATGAGTGAGAAGATCGCGGAATATGGAACCGACGCGGTCATCGACTACTTCGTGAACCTCCAAGTGTCCGGCACGCCGGAACAGTGCTACGAAAAGATTTTGGACATTCATCGGCGCACCGGCAACAGCCACTACGTCGGGGTCTTCTCGTACGCCGGCATGCCGTACGAGGACGCCGAGCGCAACATGCGGCTGTTCGCGCGCGAGGTCATGCCGCAGCTCAAGACGCTCGACGTGACGACACCCGCCGCGCCCGAGGCCGTCGCCGCCGCGGGCAAGGACGTGCGGGCGCTCGGGTTTTGATGGCCTTCGAGACGCTGCTCTACGACGTCGCCGACGGCATCGTCACGCTCACGCTCAACCGGCCCGAACGGCTGAACGCCGTCAACGGCACGGTCATTCGCGAGCTCGTCGAGGCGTTCGATCGCGCGGATGCCGACGACGCGGTCCGCGCCGTCATCGTCACCGGGGCCGGTCGCGCCTTCTGCGCGGGGGCCGATCTCGGCGGCGGCGGCAAGACGTTCGACGGCCGCGGCGAAAATCCCGCAGCGCATCGCGACGGCGGCGGCCTCGTCACGCTGCGAATCTTCGAGATGCGCAAGCCCGTCATCGCCGCCATCAACGGCCCCGCCGTCGGCTTCGGCATCACGCTGACGCTGCCGATGGACGTGCGCCTGGCCTCCAGCGCGGCCAAGATCGGCTTCGTCTTCGCGCGGCGCGGCGTCGTGCCCGAGGCGTGCAGCACGTGGTTTCTGCCGCGGCTGGTCGGGATCGCGCAGGCGGCGGAGTGGACGTACACCGGCCGCGTCTTCTCCGCGGAGGAGGCACGGGCCGGTGGCCTGGTCGCCCGCGTGCTCGCCCCCGACGAGCTGCTGCCGGCGGCGCGCGCGCTGGCGCGTGAGATCGCCGACAACACGTCGGCCGTCTCGGTCGCGCTCATCCGCCAGATGCTGTGGCGGATGCTCGGCGCCGAGCATCCGCGCGCCGCGCATCGGCTGGACTCCCTCGGCATGTGGTACACGGGGCGCTCCGCCGATGCCCATGAAGGCGTCACGGCCTTTCTCGAGAAGCGGCCGGCGCGCTTCACCGGACGTCCGAGCAAGGACATGCCGCCGTTCTATCCGTGGTGGACGGACGCCGACGCATGAGCACACCGCTGACCGTCCACCTGCCGTTCAACCGCGACATCCTCGGCCGCGCCTTCACGCCGGCCAAGCGCGGCGCCAAGCCGCCCGTCGAGCGCGGTCACTGGATCCTCGTGCAGGATCAAACCCTGCTCGTGATACCCGAGGCCGGCGGATTTCGCCTGCCCCACGGCGATTGCCCGCTGCCGCTCGAGACGGCGCCGTTCTGGCTCGGCACGTATCGCGACACACCGTGCTGGGTCGTCGCGGTGCCGCCGAACGCGCCGGCCCCAGAAGGTCTCGCGGTGGAGACCCTCGTGCCCATGCGCAACACACGCCTGCCCGACGATCTGCTTTCGCTGGGCGGCATGGCCATGCAGGCGCTCTGGTGGGAATCGACGAGCGGTCACTGCCCCCGCTGCGGCGAGGCCACCGAGCGCATCGAAGGCGAATGGGGCAAGAAGTGCCCGCGCTGCCGCTACGAGCACTATCCCCATTTGCATCCGGCGACGATCGTGCTCGTGCGCGACCGCCAGCGTGTGCTCCTCACGCGCAAGACCGGCTGGGCGCCGAACCGCTACGCGCTCGTCGCCGGCTTCGTCGACAACGGCGAGTCGCTGGAGAGCTGCGTGGCGCGCGAGATCAAGGAGGAGGTCGGCGTCGACGTGAAGGACATTCGCTACGTCGGCAGCCAGAACTGGCCGTTCCCGAGCCAGATGATGATCGGCTTCGTCGCCACCTACGCGGGCGGCGACCTCGTCATCGACACCGAGGAGCTCGAGGACGCGCGCTGGTTCCCGTGCGACGCGCTGCCGAGCCTGCCCACCCGCCACTCCATCTCGCGCTTCATCATCGACCACTACGCGCGGCCGTAGGGGGCGCGTTCACCAGAGCGCGAAGTACCAGCCCCCGGGCCGCCACTGCGCCGCCTGCAGGCGCGTCGACGCGAGCTGCAGCGTGCGATAACTCTCGAGCGTCGGCGCCTCACCGGCCTCCCACCGCCGCAACAGCTCCTCCACCGTGCGGCGGTCGGCGGCGAGCGCCCGGCGCAGCGGCCACGGAAACCGGCCGCTCGTCTCGACCGCCGCCGACATTCGCAGCAGGCTCCGCGCATCGGCGCGCGGGTCGGCGACGAAGTCACGCCACTCGAGCGTCCCGCCGGCCTCGGCGGCCTGCATCGCGAGCACGGTGACCCAGGCGGTGACGCGCGCGAGCTTGGGATAGTCGAGCGTGTCGGGCGTGTCGCGCGGGGTGTGATACGTCTCCGTGCGGCCCGTGGACAGGAACACGAACGGGCGGCCAAGCTGCTCGCGCAGCCCGTGATAATCGCTGCGCGCGAAGCGCCGGTGCGGCACGTACGGCATCGCCTCGATCATCGGCAGGCTGAGGAAGACCGGCGTCACGCCGTCGGTCGCGGGCAGCGTCCGCGCGAAATTCGCCACCCCGCGGCTCGCCTCGGCGCCCAGGACGAACACCGCGCTGCCGAGCCCGGCCGCCTCCATCTCCGGGGACGCGCGGCCGCCCATGAGATCGAGGACGACGGCCAGGTGCAACCCCGCCGCCGGCAGCGGTAGATGACGCCAGAACCACGACGAGCCCATACGCTCCGTCCGGATGTCCGGCGGCTCCTCGGCATCGGGAAACAAGAAGACGACATGACGGCGAAGCCGCGGCCGGCTGCGACCGAGCGAATCGGCGAGCGCCAGTAGCAGCGCGACGGAGCTGGCGTTGTCGTCCGCGCCCGCGTGCACCGCGCCGTCGACGACGCCGAGATGATCGTAGTGTGCGACGAGCACGATCCACTCCGCCGCTGCATCCGCGGCGCGAAAGAGCGCTCCCACGTTGGTGGCGTGCCGCGCTGGCGGGGCGTCGGCGCTCTCGGCGTACGTGGCCTGCTCGAACGAGCCGTCGAAGAGGGGTTCCATCCCCGCGCCGCGCAGCCGCTCGATGATGTACGCCCGGGCGCGAGCGGTGTCGTCGGTCCCCCGCAGCCGTCCGCGCAGTTCTGGCGCGGCCAGGACGCGAACGTCGCGCTCGAGCGTGGCGACGACCAGCGCGCCGCGGACGGCAGCCGCGGCCGCAGTCACCGGCGCGGCGGTCGGCAGGGGAGCGGAGAGGTGATCGACGAAGACATACCGCGGCGCCTCGGCGGCGGCCGGCGCCGGTGGCATGACGATCGTCGCAGCGATGACGAGCCGCGCGAACGGGCGCGCGACGCGGCGGAGCCGCGGCTTCAGGCTCACTCGAACGCACGCCTTCAATCGGACGCGCCCCTGAAGTGAGGCGGGTCACACCAGCGACGCACGGCGCGGATATCGGGCGCTGCCAGTGGATGCAAGACACCGATGGCGTATGCGACGTCGAGGCGCTCTCCGAGCCAGCCGGGCATTGACGTTCGCGGGTGAGTGTCGAGGTTCTCGTGGCTCGCTCGCAGCGTTTCGCACGGCGCGGCCAGCACTACCGGCGTCGCCGGGACTTCAGGCAGTAGCCGCCCGTCCGGCCGGCGGAAGCAGAGCTCACCATCGGGCTGTCGTTCCACCTGGAATCCCTCTTCGTGGACCGCGCGATGGTGCCGCCGACAGAGCATCGCGAGATTCGAGAGCGTCGTCGGGCCTCCGTGCGCCCAGTGCCGGATGTGATGGCCCTGACCGAACGGTAGCCCGCAGCCGGGGAAGCGACAGCCGCGATCGCGATGCTGCAGCGCGCGCCGGAGCGCCGGCGGGATCGTCCGTGTACGGGCGCCGACCTCGGTGATCCGGCCGTCGGCATCGTGTCGCATCACCACGCGGCTGGCATCGCACGCCAGGCGCTGGGACGTCTCCGCGGGAACGCGCGCGCCGCCCTCGAGCACCGACTGGCCCGGCATGTCGCCATCCGCCAGGACCTGTGCGTCGATCTGGTAGCGCTCGCCCGGCGTGCCGGGATTGATCCCATGGTGCAACGCGGCCTCGGCGACGAGGGCCAGTGCGTCGGCCTGCTGCTGCTCCATGGTCGGCGCCTCCGGCGAGCCGTCGACGACCGACGTTCCCGCTGGAACGGGTACGCTCGATGTTCCCGCGGGAACGTTTTTCGTCTGCCGGCGGCGATACAGGGCTTCCCTGGCTGCGGTCAGCGCCTGCATCACGACGGCCCCGACCTCGGGCTCCAGCCGCCCGCGAATGACCACCATGCCGTCTCCATCCGGATACACATGAAGGGCGCGGTCTCGGTGACGGCGCGTCGTCTCCTGCGCTTCGGCCTTGCGATCCATGCGCCGCCAGCCACGGACGATCATCTCGACGTGCTCGGCGGTGCCGGCTCGGCCGACCGCGAGCAGTCGCTCTTCGGTCTCTGCAGTCGCGACACGCGTCAACGCCCGGATCTTGGAGTACGACAGCTCGCCGCGGGCGAGGGCTTGCGCCAGCCGCGGCAGCGTGCCGAGCGCACGCGCGACGCGGACATGTTCGCGGGCGGCGCCCGGCTCGAGCCCGACGCGCCAGGACAACCACGCCGCGCACGAGCGAAAGCCATTGCCCCAGCCGCCGCGCGCGTCGAACTCGCGGATCAGATCGAGCAGCCGCGCGGTGGCGGCATCGAGATGCGCGGACAGCTCGGCAATCTGATCACCGAGGCGTTCCAGCTCGGCAGTGGAACCAACGACAGGAGCGATGACCGGCGCGAGACTCACACATGAGTCGGTGTTCATCGGCGCTTCTCCTTTTGTCTTCTGCGCCGACTCTACACCGCGATTTTCGAGGCCTCGGGAAGCCGCCAGGAGGCGCGATTACACCCCGATTCGATTTTTTTCGAGGGACCGCTGTCCGCGAGCGCCCTGGCGTCTCCACGGAACGCTGAACGCGATTTGGCCCATCGATGGCGCGCAGAGACGTGGTGCGTTCCGAAAACGCGTCAAGAGTGGAAATTCAGATGCACCAGACGAGACGGATACACGCTGCGCGACGCACAACCCCACGCGAGGCGACACCACGCTGCGCGCGCCGCCCCCCTCACCCCGCCGTATACCCTCCGTCCACCGGCAACGAGACGCCGGTCACGAAGCTCGCCTCGTCACTGGCCAGATAGAGGATGGCGGAGGCGACCTCGTCGGCCTGCCCGAAGCGCTGCAGCGGATACTTCAGCAGCACGGCCTCGCGAAACGCGGGGTCGTCGAGCAGCGCCCGCGTCATCGGCGTCTCGATCATGCCGGGACACACGCAGTTGACGCGCACGCCGGGCGCCCACTGCATCGCCATCTGGCGCGTGAGGTTGACCACCGCGCCCTTGGACGCCGCGTAGGCGGGTGAGAGCGAGCCCCCAACCATGCCGTAGACCGACGACAGGTTCACGATCGCGCCCTTGCCGCTGGCGCTCAGCGCGGGAAGCGCGGCACGCGAGGGAAAGTACGTGCCGGTGAGGTTGGTGTCGACGACGCGGTCCCACTCCGCGGGCGCGGGGGAGCGGTCGCGGCCCTCGGGGCGGACGCCGGCGGAGTTGACGAGCGTGGTGAGCACGGTGAAGTGCGCGACGACCTGGTCGACCATGCGCTCGCACGCGGCGGCGTCGGTCACGTCGGTCTCGATGGCGAAGGCCTCGCCGCCGGCGACGCTGATCACGCGCGCCGTCTCCTTCGCGCGCTCGCCCATGCGATCGACACAGGCGACCTTCGCACCCTCCGCGGCGAACCGTTTGGCCGTGGCGGCGCCAATGCCCGAGCCCGCGCCCGTGATCAGCGCCACCTTGCCACGCATCCTGCCTGCCATGACTTTGCTCGCCGCGGAGGATACAATCGGGCACCCGACAACGCCAGAGGGGGCCGTCATGGATTTCGAGTACTCGAAGAAGACGAAGATGTACTTGGAGCAGATCACCGACTTCATGACCAAGTACATCTACCCCAACGAGCACGTCTTCCACGAGCAGCTCGACTCCGGTCCGACGCGCTGGCAGATCCCGCCGATCATGGAAGAGCTGAAAACCCAGGCGCGGGAGCGCGCCCTCTGGAACCTCTTCCTGCCCGAGAGCCAGCGCGGCGCCGGCCTCACCAACCTCGAGTACGCGCCGCTCTGCGAGCTCATGGGCCGCTCGCATCTCGCGCCCGAGGTCTTCAACTGCTCGGCGCCCGACACCGGCAACATGGAGGTGTTCGAGCGTTACGGTACCGAGGAGCACAAAAAGCAGTGGCTGCAGCCTCTGCTCGAGGGCAAGATCCGCTCGGCCTTCGCCATGACCGAGCCGAAGGTCGCGTCGTCGGACGCCACCAACATCGAGTCCTCCATCGTGCGCGACGGCAGCGACTACGTGATCAACGGCCACAAGTGGTGGACCTCGGGCATCGGCGATCCGCGCTGCAAGGTCCTCATCTTCATGGGCAAGACGGACCCCAAGAACCCCGACAAGTACAAGCAGCAGTCGATGATCGTGGTGCCGCGCGACTCGCCCGGCATCACGGTCAAGCGAATGCTGACCGTGTTCGGCTACGACGACGCGCCCCACGGCCACGGCGAGGTCCTGTTCGAGAACGTGCGCGTCCCCGCCTCCAATCTCCTGCTCGGCGAGGGGCGCGGCTTCGAGATCGCGCAGGGTCGTCTCGGCCCCGGCCGCATCCACCACTGCATGCGCCAGATCGGCGTGGCCGAGCGAGCGCTCGAGCTGATGTGCAAGCGCTCGATGAGCCGGGTCGCCTTCGGCAAGCGCATCGCCGACCACGACGTCACGCTCGAGCGCATCGCCGAGGCGCGGATCAAGATCGACCAGGCGCGGCTGCTCGTGCTGCACGCCGCGTACATGATGGACACCGTCGGCAACAAGGCGGCCAAGCAGGCGATCGCGGAGATCAAGGTGGCGGTGCCGAACATGACGGGCCAGGTCGTCGACTGGGCCATGCAGGTGCACGGCGGCGGCGGCGTGAGCCAGGAGTTCCCGCTCGCGTTCATGTGGGCGCACTCGCGCACGCTGCGCTTCGCCGACGGGCCGGACGAGGTGCACCGTCGCCAGATCGGCCGCCTCGAGCTGCGCAAGCATTCCTGAGCGCACCGTGGTGATTTCCGGACGTCGCGTCGCGGCCGCGCTCGCGGTGGTCGTCGCCGCGGGCTGCTCGACGGCGCCGCGCGCGCCGACGCCCATGCCGCGCGCCACCCGAGCGCCGCACACGCTGATCCTCTACGCCATTCTCGATCGCGACGTGCGGCTGGCCCATCTCGGCCACACCGCGGGTCTCACCGACGCCGCGACCGTCGTCAGCGCCGGGCGCCCGGTCGGTGAAGTCCAGCCGCTGCCCGCCGTGTTCTCGGACCACCACCAGACGGCGCTCGTCGAGGCGGAGCGGCTCTACGGCAACCAGAACTACGTCATGGCCGTCGCCACGCTGGAGCCGGCGTATCGTGACGAGCCGGACAATCCGTTCGTCCTGGAGGCGTACGGACGCGCGCTGTATCGGCAGCGCGAGCGCGAGCGGGCGTTTGTCGTGTATCGCAGGCTCGTCGACCTGCTCGACGCGGAGTGGGCGTCCGACGCACCCAACGTCGTGACCATCGATCTCTGGTTCGTGGACGCCTACTGGAAGGTCGGGACGCTGCACATGGACCGCTCGGAGTGGCAGCGCGCGGCCTTCGAGATCAGCCGCGCGCTCGCGGGCGGCTTCATGTGGGAGCGCCTGGCGGTGGACCAGGCGCTGTCGTATCTGGCCAAGGCGTATGCCGAGATGGACCGGCGCGACATCTCGAAGTACTACGCGGAGCGGGCGCTCGAGCGCAATCCGCGCAACACGTTCGTGAAGCGCTACCTCGACCCGCTGTCGCGGTAGTGGCAGTGCGAGTCGCAGGACGTCGCGGGGCTGGGGCCCCGCCGTCCGAGACGAGCCTATAAGTGGCAGTGCGAGTCGCAGGACGTCGCGGGGCCGTAGTGCGAGCCGCAGCCGCAGGCGAGGCGAGTCTGCGTGAGTCCCCGCCGTCCGAGACGAGCCTATAAGTGGCAGTGCGAGTCGCAGGACGGAGTGCCGACCCTGTCGGCCCGTTCGAGGCGAGCCTATAAATAGACAAGGAGCGATGAGACCATGGCACGGATGACCGGCGGTGAGGCGCTCGCCCGACAGCTCGTTCGCGAAGGCGTGAAGGTCGTGTTCGGTCTGCCCGGGGTGCAGCTCTACGGCGCCCTCGCGGGACTGCGCGACGAGCGCGTGCGATTCATCACGACGCGCCACGAGCAGGCGACGACGTACATGGCCGACGGGTACGCGCGCGCGGGCGGAGCGGGCGGCTTCGGAACGGCGCTCGTCGTTCCCGGACCCGGTCTGCTCAACGCCGCGGCCGGCCTCTCCACCGCCTACTCGGCGTCGTCGCCCGTGCTGATGTTGTGCGGCCAGGTGCCCAAGCGCTACATCGGCCGCGACGTCGGCGTCCTCCACGAGGTCAACGACCAGATGGAGGCGATCAAGCCGGTAACGAAGTGGCGCCGCCGCGTGCTCGAAGTGTCCGACGTGCCGGGCGCCGTGCGCGCGGCCGTGCGCCAGCTCAAGAGCGGGCGCCCGCGGCCGGTCCATCTGGAGTTCCCGCCCGACGTCCTCGAGGAAGACGGCGACGCGACGCTGCTGCCGCCGGCTGAGAGCGACCGGGTGGCGGCCCCGGAGGCGCTCGTCGTGCGCGCCGCAGAGATGCTGCTGGCGGCGCAGCGCCCCGTCATCTACGCGGGGGGCGGCGCCGTCACCGCCGATGCGCACGAGGCGCTGGTCGCCGTGGCGGAGCACCTGCAGGCCGGCATCGCGACGACGGCCGAGGGCAAGGGCGTGGTGAGCGACGCCAACGACCTCTCGCTCGGCGCCGGGCTCTGGCCCAAGAATCCGCTGCGGCGCTGGCTCGACGCGGCGGACCTCATCCTCGTGGTCGGCTCGCGGCTGCAAGTGGCGGGGTTCCAGCCGACCCAGCAGGTCATCCAGATCGACGTGGACGCCGACGAGATCGGCCGCAGCCACGGGCTGACGTTCGGCCTGGTCGGCGACGCGCGGCTCACGCTGGAGCGACTGCTCGAGCGGTTGCGCGCGCTGGCGCCGCGGCTGTCCCGCAAGGCCGAGCGCGAGGCGCTGCGCGCGGAGATGGCGGCGCTCGACACCACCGAGCCCAACGCGCCGATTCTGAGATCGCTGCGCGCGGGAACGCCGGAGGACGCGATCGTGATCGCCGGCATGACGCAGATCGGCTACTACTCGCGGCCCTTCTGGCCGGTCTTCCGGCCGCGCACGTACATCAACTCCTCGTACTCGGGCAACCTCGGCTTCGAGTACCCCACCGCGCTCGGCGCCAAGGTCGCGCAGCCCGACCGCGCGGTGATCGCCATCTGCGGCGACGGCGGCTTCATGTACAACGCGCAGGAGATGTCGACGGCGGTGAAGTACGGCATCAACGTCGTCGCCGTCGTCTTCAACGACAACGCCTACGGCAACGTCGCGCGCGACCTCGACGAGGCGTGGGGCGGCGCGTGGGAGGCCGACTTCCGCAATCCCGATTTCATGACGCTCGCCGAGGCCTACGGCGTGGCGGGCATCCGCGTGGAGAAGCCAACCGAGGTCGGCGACGCGGTCCGCGGGGCGCTGGCCCTGAATCGTCCCGCGCTCGTCGAGGTGCGCGTGGGCCGCATGCCACGCCCGCCGTTCTTCATGCAGCTCAAGGCGCCCGACAAGTACAAGAAGTGATGGACGCGCCCGACCGCGTGCTCGAGCTGATCGGACGCGCGATGGGGCGCTTCGCGATGCTGCGCTCCGGCGACCGCGTGGCGGTGGGCGTGTCGGGCGGCAAGGACAGCCTGTGCCTGCTCGACGCGCTCCTCGCGTATCGCACCCGCGCGCCGTTCGCCTACGACGTCGTTGCCGTCACCATCGAGCAGGGAAAGTTCAAGAGTGACATCCGCGCGCTGCAGACGCAGATCGCCGGTCTGGGCGTCCCGTGGATCGTGCGGGAGGAGCCCGCCACGCTCGCCCTCGTGAAGGACGGCGTCGTGCACGGCTGCGACGTGTGCAGCCGTCATCGCCGGCGCGCGCTCTATCGCGTGGCCGCCGAGGTCGGCTGCACGACGCTGGCCCTGGGCCACACCGCCGACGACTGCGCGGAGTCGTTGCTGCGCAACATTCTCTTCAACGGGCGCATCGCCTCGCTGCCGCCGGTGGCCGCCTCGCGCAGGGGCACGCTGCGGCTGGTGCGTCCGCTGGTGTTCGTGACCGAAGAGCTCACCGCCGCCTACGCCCGCGCGCGCGGCCTCACCACCATCGGCTGCGTCTGCGGGGACAAGGCCAGTGTCCGGAGCGAGATCCGCGCGTTTCTCACGACGCTGCGCGCGCGGCATCCGGGCGTGGCGGAGTCGGTCGCCGCCGCGCTGGGGAACGTCAACCCCTACACGCTGTTCGACCCCGCGCTCGAGAAAGCAGGCGCCGACCTCTCGCCCGCGTTCGAGCCGTAACGGCCTCTCACTGGCGTGGCGCTTGCGTAACGTCCCGCGACGTTCGCATCAAGGAGGGGCGCCATGGCAAAAGATCCGCGCGAGCAGCCGCGTACGGACGCTGAGCGCATTCCGGACGACGGACCGGGCCGGCTGGACACCGACGTCGATCGGGTGGAGGACGTCGAGGTCGACGAGACCGACGACGATCTGGAGCTGGACGCCGAGGACCTCGACGACGACGAGGACGACGACAAGGACCTCGAGGAGGTGTGAGACAGCGACGCCCCGGGCGCTCGGCCCGGGGCGTCCTCTCACAACCGGCCAGGGATCTTATGCGGCCCGAAAGGGCCGGCCCGACTGCCCGCCGGCCTCTTGACCGCCGTCGTTGACCCGCAGCTCGTTGTGCAGCGGGCAGACACCGCTGACCTGCTCCGCGAGGTCCACGCGCACCTCGACGTCGCTCGCGTCGACGAATCCGTGCTCGCATAGCCGGTCACAGACGTCTTCGCGGATGCGTTCATCGGAGCGCGTGTCGCCGCGCGGCCCGCGTCCCGCGTGCGGGCCGACGTCTTCGTCACGCGCACTCCACGTGCGCCTCTTCGACATACCCAGCCGGCGCGATCGAGCAACCACTGTGCCGACGACTCGTACTCGGCGGCGCGTCGCGGTAGGCTTTTCACGGCATGACGATCGTCGACGTCGTCGTCGCCATCCTGATGCTGGCCGGGCTCGTGGGCGCGATCGTGCC
>Ga0207646_10000947_pt1 | contig 37351 bp, 28 predicted proteins | sample KBSK5502metaG_FD_184343 | JGI IMG/M metagenome (GOLD analysis project Ga0207646, IMG submission 184343) | Corn, switchgrass and miscanthus rhizosphere microbial communities from Kellogg Biological Station, Michigan, USA - KBS K5-50-2 metaG... | ecosystem: Host-associated > Plants > Roots >... | reverse complement strand
TTTACCGGGCACGCGCGCGGAATACCAGCCTGTTTCTGACCCTACCTCTCTGGACAGGGTTCCCCTGGCGGGCGACCATAAAGGCCCACCCTTCCCGACCCTGCTGCCCTCGCCCCTACTGACTGAGGACGACGTTTCCGCTAAACCTGAGGGCGCATGGGCTCTGGACAGGGTTCCCCTGGCGGGCGACCATAAAGGCCCACCCTTCCCGACCCCGTCTCCCTCGCCCCTACGGACGGACAATGACCCTACCCGTGTAGGGGAGCATCAGTGGCCCCAGGAGGGTGCCAGGGCCACTGATGCTAGATCACCCCTTGTGCGTTCCTGGTCCTACCTTACAGCTATTTTGCCGTATGCTGTGATCGCAATCGTGCTTGCCGGGACAATGTTCCAGGGCCTGGCGCTGCTCAATGTTTATAGCCAGCCCGATACACGCATTCAGGCTTCACGCTGGATATACAGCCATTTGCAACCTGGAAGTGTACTGACTTATGAGCAATGGGATGATCCGCTGCCTGTGGCCGTCGATAATCATGATCCTTCAATCTACCAGCAAGCCACCTATCTTGATACGAATGGGCAGCCGCAGACGGGCCTGGACCTGTATGGTGACGATACCACGGCAAAGGCGCAGCAGCTCGCGCATATTTTGCCAGGCGTGAATGCCATTACTATGGCGACTGATCGGCTGGATAAATCTATTCCGCGCATGCCATGCCGCTATCCATTGACCATTCACTATTATCAGCTGCTCTTCAGCGGACAACTGGGCTTTCACCTGGCAGCGCAGTTCGAGAATCATCCGAACCTCTTCGGCATTGTCCTCGACGATAGTAACGCCGATGAGAGCTACTCCGTATTCGATCATCCAACTGCGCGTATCTTCGTGCGTGACAATCCCTATCCCTACACCCCGGATCAGCTCTTTCACAAACTGCTGCAAGGTGTGCAGTTGCCGCCCTCTTGCACCGGTCTCGCCGGTGCCCAGCATTCCTTACTGCTCAGTCCTCAACAGATAACCGACGATCAGCAATCGCCCCCTTTCGGCATCCAGTTTCCGGCAAATAGCCTCTCCAATACGTTTCCTGTAATTTTCTGGTGGCTTGCGCTCACGCTGCTAGGCCTGCTTACCTATCCGCTGGTATTCGCGGCCTTTCGAGGATTAGCCGATCGTGGTTATATTTTCAGTAAGACACTGGGTATACTGTTGCTCGCCTATTTCGCATGGATACTGGCAAGCTTACATCTGGTTGCCTTCAGCCATCTCTCGACGATAATCGTAGTGGTTGTGTTGCTGCTGCTGGCCATCATCCTGTTCTTATGGCAAAGAAGAGCGATCAGTAAATTCCTGCGCCAGCGCTGGCGGCTGCTGCTTATCGAAGAAGGTATTTTTACGCTCGCTTTCCTGTTGTTCGTTGGCATTCGCTCGCTTAATCCTGATCTCTGGCACATCTATTTGGGCGGGGAAAAACCGATGGAACTGGCTTTTCTCAATGCCGTGTTGCGTAGTCCCTCTATGCCGCCCTATGATCCGTGGTTTGCTGGCGGCTACATCAACTACTATTATTACGGCTACATCATCATTGGCGCGCTCATCAAGCTGACGAGTATCGTCCCTACAGTTGCGTTCAACCTGGCTATTCCCACGCTGTTTGCTCTGACCTTTACGGGTGTAGTGGCACTGGTTTATAGTTTCACACAACTTTTCCCGGTGGCATTGCTGGGCGGATATTTTGCGGCGCTCATCGGAAACTTTGACGGGCTGATCCAGCTCAAAAATCAGCTCTACGCTCTACTGGCAAGCATGCCAGTGCCAGCATTTGACTACTGGCACAGCAGTCGTATCATCCCTTTTACAATCAACGAGTTTCCGTTTTGGAGCTTTCTCTTTGCCGACCTGCACCCACATGTAATTGACATGCCGATTGCTGTGCTTATGCTGGGAATCGTAGGGACAATGCTCCTTTCCGGCAATGCAAAGCCTGAAGCCCCTGGCGAACACAGGTGGGGAAACATCCTACTCTACCTGCTTACCGCTTTCGTCTTTGGCACGATTGCGTGTGTAAATCCCTGGGATATGCCTGTGTATGCGCTTATCCTGGGTGCCGTGCTTATCATACGCAAGCTGCGGGAGCGCAGGGGTGAACCCAAAAGAGAGTTGTTTGTTTCGCTCGCATTAACCCTGGCGGCGTTTGCCCTGCTGTGTGGTCTTGGCTACCTTTTCTACTGGCCTTTCTATGCCGCGTACCAGCAGCTCTATGTGAACGGGTTGGGATTAGTCAGCCAGGGGACAGGTTTGGGCGATTATCTCACCATTTCAGGTCTCTGGGTCTTCATCGTCATCAGTTTCTTTCTCTACGAACTCTACCGCTGGTGGACAAAGCGCCAGCATGCCGGGTCCAGGTTTCAGGGAAGCATCAGGCTTGCAAGCGCGAAGTCTTCATCGCGCCTGGTAGCAGGCTATTTGTTGCTTTGTGGAGTAGTGTTGACCTTTGCTGCCTTGCTTGGGCTGAAGGCGCTGCTGGTTCTGCTCATTGTTCTTGGCGTATTTCTTTTCATCGTACGGAGTAGGGATGCTGCACAATTGAAAAATGGCTCTATCGCGTTTGACGTCGGGACGCAGTTTACGTTTCTCCTGCTGCTTGTGGGCTTATGTATCAGCCTGGGGCTGGAAATCGTGTATGTGCGAGATTTTTTAGATGGCAGTATTAATGAACGTATGAACACCGTATTCAAGTTCTCTATACAGGCCTGGCTCTGCTTTGCTATAGGCGGTGCCATAGCGGTACAGCGCTTGTGGAGGCTCATGGGGGGCTTTGGGGGCTTTGTAGTAAAAGGTGCCTGGGCAGTTCTCCTCGTGCTCCTGGTGCTGGGCGGTTCGGTGTTTCTGGCTGCAGGAACAGCAGCTCGTATTCGTGACCACCAGGCCTGGGCGGCTATACAACCACCGCCACAGAGCGCAAATTACACACCTACGTTAGATGGTGCAGCCTTCATACAGGCCTGGTATCCCGGTGACGCCAGGGCTATTGCCTGGCTGAATGCAACTATTGCCGGCTCACCTGTGGTCCTGGAGGCTGTGGCTCCACTCTCTTATGCGTGGTTTAACCGTGTCTCCGTCTATACCGGCTTGCCCGATGTGCTGGGCTGGCCAGATCATGTTGATGAACAGCGCTATGCCAATCAGCCTTTGAATCGCATGGTCGATATTGGCATTATCTATACGACTACCGATTCGGCTCAAGCGCTTGAATTACTGCACTATTATCATGTACGCTATATCTACGTGGGGGATTTAGAGCGGCAGATCTACGCCCAGCAATCAACGGCGGGTTTGGACAAGTTTGATCGCATGGTCGGTGACACCCTGAGTATCGTCTACCGTGCTGGCGGCGTAACCATATACGAGGTGATGCAATAAGACGTATGGGCTTCTATAGTATAAAATAGGAACATCTAAGATACTTTATACGTCTTTCAATGTAGTGGGATAAAGCTCCTGGACATACGTAAAATTGTCTTGTAGAGAGCGTCTTTTACTGTGGGGGTACGCGACCCCGGGGAAAATGCCGTTCCCCGGCGAGTGCCGGATAGTTAACTGGAATCTGTCAGAGAGAAACTATGGTCGAATTATTGCAAATGTGGGCTCTGGTCGAAGTGCTGGGTTTGCTGTGCCTTCCGCTCACTATAACTGTCTTCCACAATCTTCCAGACCGGGGCTGGGCTTTCAGTAAGGCCATAGGCCTGGCTTTGTTGGCCTTTTGTGTCTGGTTACCCTTGATGTGGGTCCAGGCCTTGCCTTTCAGCCGGTTATTTATCGCCGGAGTGCTGCTCATCCTGACAGCTTTCAGTATGATTGGTTTTATACGGGTGCGGCGCGATCTTGCAAAACTGGTGAGTGCCAACATCTTCTATATCGCAGTCTGCGAAGCAATATTTCTGGGCATGGTATTTTTGCTGGGCTGGATTCGCTCCTACGGGCCGGATATTCGCTCCTTTGAAATGTTTATGGACGAGGGTTTTCTTGCAGCGATTATGCGCAGCCCGCATTTTCCGCCCAACGACATGTGGCTCTCAGGGTATGCCATCAACTACTATTATTACGCTCATTTTACGATCGCCACACTGGCAAAATTGCTGGGGCAATCGCCCTCCATCGCTTTTAATACCGGTATCTGTATTTTCTTTGGCTTAACGGCGGTCAATTTGTTCGGCGTTAGTTGCAATATCGTCTCCTGGGCACGCCATCTTCGCAGCAAAAATACCGCGTCTGCCTTTTCCAGGGAGCGGCAATCTGCAGATGTCACCCGAAATAATGAGGTTGGTCCTGACCGGCCCGATACGGTATTTCCACCGCTGGCTGGCGCAATCCCCTATGGTTTGTTCACTATGATCATGGGCCAGGTCCTGGGCAATCTCGCATCGACGCAGCAGTGGTGGAAGTTACATGATGACTTACCGCCGTTGTACTGGTTTGACGCGTCACGCGTCATTGATAAAACCATTAACGAGTTTCCCGCCTTTAGCTTCTTGCTCTCCTGTTTTCACGCGCATGTCTTGACGCTGGCGTTTACGATCCTGGCGCTGGGGCTTGCTTTCAATCTGTTCCTGGAACACGGTGGAGATGGCAGGGGGAGAGGCCTGCGTGTCTTCGGTAGCGGGTGGCGCCTTCCGTTTACCATGGGAACTACCGCGTTGATCCTCGGGGGACTCTTCACGATGAACGGCTGGGATTTCCCAACCGATCTCACTATAACTGTCATATGCATCGCCTTACAGCAATGGCTCGCCTACCGATCGCGCTTTAGTCTCGAGTTGGTACTGGACGTGTTCACCGCGGGAGCATCGCTGGCGGCGCTCTCATTCTTCCTGTATGCTCCTTTCTATCTCAATTTCGTTTCGCCTTTGCAGGGTATTGGCCTTGTAAGCCCTGGAGACCGCTCGCCAATTAGCGATGAAGCGTTGATCTACGGGATGTTTGTATTCATCTTCGTCTCAATGGTTTTCGCTAATCTGCTGCGGCCAAGGCTTTCCGCTCAGGTCGTTGCTATAAAGAATTCGTTAACCGCAAATTCCAACGGGTTAAGCAAACTGGCCGGTACATTCAAGCAGGACCCGGCGTACAGGGACGCGATGGAGGATGCGAGTGTGAGCCATGGTGATGTACAGATTGGGAGCAACTTGAGTACTGCCAGCGGCCCTTACCTGGCTACGCCAGTACGCCAACAGCTTCTCCATCAGCCCGGGGATAGAGATACTACGACTTCAATGGTCGAAGCTACTACTGACCAGTCTCTGGCGGATAGCTCACCTTCTGGCATCCAACCGACGGCGCATACCCGTTCTTCTCGCGCGGGCTGGTTAGATATGCGCCTTATAAGTCTCGTGCTGATTATGGGGGTGGCACTTCTCGCGTTCGCTATCCTGAAGAACGGTTTGACGTTTGCCGTGGCTTTCACTATCGCAGCGCTCGGAGCGGCATTAGCACTCTATCATATCCATGATCGTCCTCGCGCCTTCACGCTTTTGTTAGGGGCGCTGGCTTTTGGCCTTGTTGCCATGACTGAGATTATCTTCTTGAAAGATGTCTTCGCCGCTAGCTATCCGCGCATGAATACCGTCTTTAAGTTCTATTTCCAGGCATGGGCGTTGCTTTCTATCGCGTCTGGCGCAGGTCTGTACTTTATTCTGGATGGCTTTCGTCCGGCCGCAGTTGTGGCCGGGATGCGTCGTTGGATATGGCATGGCGGCCGGGCACTCTGGTCGGTGATGCTGGCCCTGTTCATTCTGGCGGGGCTGGTGTACCCGGTTGTAGGCAGCTACCAGCGCACCAATCAGTTTACGCAGCGCACCAATAGCCTTGATGGGTTAAACTATATGCAATCGTACGACCCCGGTGATTATTACGCTATCCGGTGGCTCAATAGCACTATCCAGGGTGATCCTGTGATCGTCGAGGCTTATGGCCCGCAGGGAGGAGACTACAGCGACTATGGACGCATCTCAGCATTTACAGGTCTGCCCACGCTGATGGGTTGGGCCGGGCATGAGTACCAGTGGCGCGTCAACTGGCTCAACAAGGATTCCAATGCCGCTGATTTCTACCGCCGGGGTTCGGATATTAACTCGATCTATACCGACACGCATCCCGGTGTGGTTTTGGCGTTAATGGCCCATTACAATGCGCAGTATCTTTATGTAGGCCCTTTAGAGCAGATGACATATACCGGAGCGAACTTGCAGCGCTTCAAATCGTTTATGAAAATAGTTTATGCTGCTGATGGCGTGACCATATACCAGGTTCCGTAGGTTATAATATCTGGGTGATGCCCTTTGCCAGTGCAGGAGGGTACCGGCCAGGAGGAGTGTTCCCTTTGAAGAGTTATGAGACTGAGCCAATTGAAGATGCGACAGATGTAGACCAGGTATCGGAGAGACATGAGCTTGTGCGCCTGGGAATGTCGCCAAGTGATACGTCCTCTACAATAGAGGATGAGCCACCTCGACGCCGTAAGCTCTTTCGGCCTCCACCTCCTACTCGCGAACAGTTACTTCTCTGGATTCCTTTCTGGGGCGTGATCCTGCTCGGGGCGATCTTGCGCTTCTGGGTACTGGGAGATAAGCCGCTGCACCACGATGAGAGCCTGCATGCCTACTATTCCTTGCAGTTGTTGCAAAACATGGCACACTGGGGGTGGTGTGTCAATCCTCCTCCCCAGGGCTATAGCTGCTATACCTACACTCCTCTGCTGCACGGTCCATTTCAGTTCCATTTCATCGCGTTGGTTTACAAAATCAGCCAGTTGTTGGGTGCGCCCGACAATGGAGTGAATACCACGAGTGTGCGTATCCTGGCGGCCACTTTGGGCAGCGCGATTGTAGCCTTGCCGTATTTCCTGCGTGACTACCTGGGTAAGGTAGGCGCCTGGCTGGCGTGTTTGCTGCTGGCGGTCTCGCCCAGCATGGTCTACTTCTCACGCTTTGCACGTGAAGATATCTATATGGCGTTCTTCACACTGGTGATGGTGGTTGGTGTGGCGCGGTACGTCCGCGAGCGCAAGATGCGCTGGCTGGTGATTGCCGCTGCCGGCTTCTCGTTCTCGTATGCAACTAAAGAGGCGACTTTCTTGACCATGCTGCTCTTTGGGGGCTTCCTGGGCGCGTTGATCGCCTGGGAACTCGGCCTGAAAATGTCTCTGCGCGCGCGTTTCAATCAGGAATCGCCCTATGTTGCGCTCCTACCAGAGACATTTGCGCCCGTCACCTTGCTGGCATATTTCGTTGTTGCCGGGATAGCAGGGAAGGTTTTGTTTGGCTGGGTGAAGTACCTGTCGGTCTACACGACCGATCCCAAAACGCAGCCTCTTGCTGACCAGTTCGTGCAGAACTTGAAGAATGATACGCTGGCTGTCGTGCCGGTGATTGGTATCCTGCTAGGGGTATTTGTACTGTTCCTCCTCTATCGCGAGATATCGAGGAAGCTACCTGCTCCGGGGCGCCGGGGGCTTGCCAAACTGGTTAACCCTGAAAAGCAGCCTGTACTCGACTCGGTTGTGACCATGCCCTGGACGCACTGGTTTTTTGCGCTCCTATGTGCCTGGACGATCTTCCTGCTGCTGTTTACTGTCCTGTTGACGAATATTCGTGGTGGGATCGGAGATGGTATCTGGCAGGGCCTTTATTACTGGGTACAGCAGCAGCAGGTGGCGCGCGGTAATCAGCCCTGGTACTACTATCTCATGCTGATTCCATTGTATGAGCAGGTCGGCGTGGTGTTCGGCTTGATTGGTATCGTGCGCTGTATCGCGAAGCCGACTCGTTTCCGGCTCTTCCTGGTGTACTGGTTTGTGGGCAACCTGTTCCTCTACTCGTGGGCGGCGGAGAAGATGCCCTGGTTGATGATCCACATTACCATGCCCATGCTGCTCCTGGCGGCTGTTGGCCTGGAACCTGCTGTCGTGAGGTGCATGGATCTTGTGAAGAATCTCTATGCGCGTTTGACCTCGCCAGAGGCGGGGGTGAGCCTGCAAGACAACAATCAGGGCTATCCCCAGGCTCGTCCTAGAGTGGGTGTGTTCGCGGGCAGCGTTTCCATCTTCGGTGTTGTGATGGCCGTCCTGTTACTGCTGCCGACCGTGCATAATATGTACGAGGTGGCGTATGTGCACCCTGCCGATGGGCCACACGAGATGATGGTGTATGTGCAGACGACCACCGATGTGAATATTGTGATGGCAAAGGTTAACGCGCTCGACCAGAAGATGTTTGGCGGTAAGCACCAGATGCTGATTGGACTGACCGCTGATGCGACGTGGCCTTATGCATGGTACCTGCGTGACTATCCCCATGTATGCTTCGACTATCCAGGAGGCTGTCCAGGTGACGTTCCGGTTATCATAGCAGGGGGCGATAATCCATACACTGTCGAGCAGCAGTATGCCGGCAGTCCGAACAGCCCTGGCAAGTACGTGTACCAGGAATATAAGATGCGTACCTGGTGGGACGAGGGTTATAAGCCGCCGATATGTGTGCCCAGTAAAGCCAACGATTGTGCTGGCGAGCCTACATATGGAGGTGTTGGCCTCGGCCTGTGGCTAAGTTATGGTGATAACCCTCCGGCAGGCGCGAAGTTTAACCTGGGCCTGGCTGCTCAACACATCTGGCAGTGGTGGTGGGATCGCCGAGCCATTGGTGATACCGGCGGGGCTTACCTGATGGTGTTGTTTATTCGTAAGGATTTGAGTACAACCGTCGCTCCATAGAGCGTTTCTGATCAGCCTACTCGCTGATCTCAACCTCGGCCTCGATCTCGACCGGGATCCCGAACGGTAATTCTGCCATCCCCACTGCCGAACGGGCATGTTGCCCAACCTCATCTCCGTACAGTTCAATAATCAGGTCGGAGAAGCCGTTAATCACGACTGGTTGGCGGTTAAAGCCTGGCGCCGAATTGACCATGCCGTGAACCCTCAACCAGGCTGTTACCCGGTCAAGATCGCCAAGGGCACGTTTAAGGCTGGCTAATATCGCCAGTGCGGTTAGCCGCGCCGCCTGGTATGCTTCTTCCGCTGACACATCTGCTCCCACTTTACCCAGCGGCCTGGCGAGTGAACCATCGGAGTTCAAAGGTGCATGCCCGGAGATATATGCTCGATTGCCGCGAATTCTCACCCATGAGAACGGTAACAGGGTTCCCGGTGGCGAAATGAACGGCTCAGGTAATATGAGTCCAAGTGCCTCGAGTTTAGCTTCGATCTGCATTTTTTCTACCTCACATAAAGCCTTGTTGTTCCCTAGGTCCTATCTACGGGAGTGAGGGAATATATAAGCGTGGTGCGCAGCCTGCCGCCTGCTGCGCCTATCACGTTGCGCAATCGTCCCTCCAGCACGTAACCCAGGCGTTGGGGGACGGCAGCGCTGCGCACATTCAGTTCATCGCAGCGAATCTCGACGCGATTGGCTGCGAACGCGTTGAAAGCATAATCCGTGAGCAGGCGCACTGCCTCGGTGATGTACCCGTGACCCTCGGCAGAAGCTCGTATCCAGTAACCGATTTCAAAATAACCAATCTCCCAGCTATGAGGGTGCAGGCCGGTACCTCCAAGAAAGCGGCCAGTCGCGGCATCCCAGATACTGAGTACCAGGTCCTCGCGCAGGATCCAGTTCGCCACCTGGTGGATAATCCAATCTCGACTCTCCTCTACCGACTGGTGTTCGTCAGCGAAAGGCAGCCATGGGCGCAGGTGATCGCGCGATTCAGCTACGGCCTCGAAAAGGGCCTGCGCATCACCCTCCCGGTATGGCCGCACCACAATACGCTCGCCGCGCAGTTCCTCAAACAAAGGGATAAGCGTGCGAAATGTTGCGGTGCTCATATGTGCTCCCTCCCCTAATGAGATTAAACGATCAGGCTCCCACGGGTATGAACTAGCCACCAGAATGCACAAGCACGATCTTCCCAATAATCTCTCCCGATTCAAGTATGCGGTGTGCCTCTGCTGCCTGCTCGACGGGCATCGTGTCCGCTATGATTGGCTGAATAGCCTTGTCAGCGATCAGTTGCAGTATACGCTCTTCATTTTCTCTGGAAGTGCGCAGCATGCCTCCGGCAAGAACGTTTACCAGTTTGAGCCGCCAGGCCTGGGTATCGACGGTGGCTTGCTGGCCACCGAGATTGCCTATGAGCACGACTCGCCCACCATTGACGCAGGCATCGATGCTGGCTTGCAGTGTTGTGCCAACCAGCTCGATCACCAGGTTAACGCCGCCCGCGTCATGTACTACCTGTCCCACGTTCTGCTCTCTATGGTTGACCACCATGTCGGCGCCCAGGCGGCGCAACGCCGCAGCTTTCTCGTCGTTGCTCGTCGTTGTAGCTACCCAGCAGCCTGCGTGCCTGGCAAGCTGGATCGCGAGTGAACCTAGACCGCTTGAACCGGCCCAGATCAGGACTCGTTCTCCGGCTTGCAGGTGTCCAATATCAAATAGACTCCCCCAGGCTGTTGAGGAGGTGAGGCCTGCTGCCGCTGCCTGCTCGAAAGTAACGTTGTCGGGAATGCGTACAAGATCGGTGGCAGGTGCGGCTATCTTACTGGCGTAGCCACCTCCGCCCTTAGCTGCCGGAGCGCGGGTCGTCAAAACCCGCTCACCGGCACGAAAGCCCTGGTTGTCAATGAGTACCACGCCTGCGGCTTCCAGTCCAGGCGTAAATGGCAATTTGCCGATTGGCCTGCTGCCAGCGCGTTGAAACAGGTCGAGGTGGTTGACTGTGGTCGCTTTGACCTGGATCAAAACGTCTTGTGACCCGGGAATCGGGTCCGGCACATCATAGACTTGCAGGACTTCGGGGCCACCGTGTTGAGCAAACTGTACTGCTTTCATCGAACCTCCGCTTCTGGAGACCCCTGCGCTTCAGCCAGGGGAGGAAAGAAGCGTTCCTTTTTTTGGGGCAGAGGACACGGGGATCGATGCAAGGGGCACAAGCTTCGTCCTCCACCGTAACACCTTCAGGGGTTTGCAATCCATGACCTTTGCGGATTGCGTGAGTCGCCTGTTCGTAGCGGGGTCGTGCAGACTCAGCGTGCCATCCATCGTTCCGCCAACCGTCGCTTTTCCCCATTTGGGATGGATCACGAGCGTTCCCCGCTTGATCCCCTGAGAAAGCGTCCCGCCATAGGGCTTGCGTTTTCCCCCTTGCTCGGGCTGGAAACGGTGCAATTGGCGGTGATGCCAGACGAACGGAGCCATGCACACCAGCCGCTTATTGTCTGGGGCTGTCTTCCCCCCCACTACACTATAGGCCAGCACCCAGGCATCAACGCAGTGCGCTTCCCAGACCTCGGCCAGCTTCTTGCTCGTTTTCTTCAAGCCTAGCTGCTCCCGCAAGGCTTTCGTCTCGTAGCCTTGCATGATCTGGAGCGGCACGAGTTGCTTGATCTCCTCGTAAAACCAGTGCTTGCCGACTTCTAAGGGCGAAAAGCTCCGGTTCCAGCGCCGTTTGCCCTGCTTCGTTGTGGCGGCAATGTCCTCCACCACAAACACACTGACCGGGAAGATCTGGCAGAGGAACCGGGCCAGTCGCAGTTTCCAAGGCCCTCGTGCCCTGGTCGATGGCGGCAGTTTTTTCTTGCTCTGCTTGCGGTTCTGACGTGGTTTGCGGCAAGGTGTCTTGCGGTTGCGACGAGTCCGACGCATCCTGGTCGAATCCTTTTCCGCATCCTTGACGCCATCCCTGGCCTCGGCCTGGATATTCAGGTAGGTATGCGCGGCGGAAAGGGCACTGTAGCCTTCTCTTTTAGAGCCAGGGTCAATGCCTACGGCGAGGGGTTGAACCACCCGCGCTGACGGCTCTGCGTTCAGCCGGACACAGAAGATTCCGCCTTTCCAGAAAGCCGTCGCTTTGCCACACTTGATCCAGCGTCTTGCGCGAGACGGAATGGTGGGCATCAATGGGTGCTGGCTCTGGTCTACCACAGGAACAAACATGGCGATAAGCCCCTTTCGGGTGAGTATATTCCCTTCGCTGCTGACCACCGAAGCGGAGCGGGATTAGGGAGGCGTCCCATTCGTTCTGTGAGCTGCCATGCCCAGGTGATTCAGCTTCCTTCAGCCGCCCATTGCTGAGCTTGGATAAGCTAGTCTTGCAGTTACCCTCGTTGGCTCTCCGCTGGCAAGGCGGAGCGCTTCACAAGCCCCGGCATTCTATGCCGGGGTGCTTGACCCGCTCTGCTTTCAATAAGCGGACGCAGCGGGCCTTGCCCACGCACCCCCGGTTGAGGGCGCGGTAGGCACGACTGGCAAGCGTCTGGGTTAGCACCGCATCCAGGTGCTCGGCCAGCCACGAGAGACGCAGCCCTTTCGCCAGCTCATGAAAGGCGTATTCGGAAAAGCCGTAGCGCTCCCGCAAGGCTGAAAAGGCAGCCCGCCGCTCCTGCTTGCGCGTGCGGGGGACGGCACGGGCCGCCCGGCCTGGGCCGGATCGGCTCGCATGCGGCGCAGGCGTCGCTGTCCTGCTGAGAGCACGGCGTTGTAGAACTGCCGCCCCACTTCCAGGTGGGCACCTACGCGTGCGGCCTGCCCTGCCTCGACCGCCAGCGGCAGTTCGAGCAGAAACGTTGGCGTCTTCGTTTTCGGAGGTGTGCTTTCCTTGCCTGGCCTGCTCGCCATCGGCCTTGCCTTTCCTGAAAGTAGAACGTCTATTCCAAGCATAGCAGGTCGCATCCTCTCTGTCAAGCAGCTACGTGCGTCGTGCGCTCCCCTGGCCTCCCTCGCACAAGGAACGGCGCTTCATCCCCTGGATGAATCACAGGGGATGAAGCGCTCGGATTGCTGTAATGGCGCGTCCTCTTTCATTGTATGCCCATCATCCTGCGAATGCAACGGGCGGCGCTGCCGCCTGGTTGCCAAACTGAACGGAACCGTTATGAGCAGGCAGGACAAGGCTGGTATTGCCATAACCCAGTTGATGCCGAATAAAGGGATCACTATGCATAGCAAGCAAGGATAATGTCGGACCCGGTAAGATGCTGATAATTCCGGCAGAGATATAGGCAAGGTAGAGCGTATAGAAGAGTAAACGTCGATTGAGGGCGGCCCGATGGTCCATGAGAAAAGTCCTTCGTAGACGATGTGATGTATGCGCAGGCAGCAAGAGGCCTTTTACAACAGTTATTCGTCTCCTCTAAAGTGCGCCATATGCAGCGGAAGTTTGTCTACGTGGGAAGGTGTGTGGATTGCGAAGTTCTTATGTTCCAGTTTTCAGCGGCAAGAAGCTTATGACAACACTGCAGTTTCACCAGGTAGCTGGCTAAGGCAATTGCGCTCTGATGCTGTTGTGAAGATGGTGGAGGTTCTATTCACTATACAGGATTAGTTTAGGACAGGGTAGATAGTGAATACGTCTCAGGTCTCTATGATTACTAATAAAATTGATGAATTACAGCCCTTACCTTCCCCTGCAACTTCCACTCCCGATCCCAATCTTTGCCGTCAATTGAGATTGGCTCCATTTCTGGATTGGACGGCTGTAGGCGTATACTTTTACCGACATGGTAAAAACGTTTTACTGTTGCAGCTCCAAGCTCACTACCAGCCACGTTGAGGTGGGTTGCCACGACGATATCGCCATCCTCAATCTGTTTCTCTGGATCAACAATAATCAAGTCGCCATCAAAAATGCTGTCTCCGACCATTGAGTTGCCTTCAACAGGCAACAGAAAGGCCTTGTTTGCGAAAAGTTGCACGTCTTTCTCAATGACGTTCATGATTGTTCGCTTGGGGCCAGCGGCAACAGGACTCGTCATTGACGAACCATCCCAATACTTCAATACTTTGATACTGCGACTCTTCTTGCCATCGCGTTGAATATATCCCTTCTCCTCGAGAGATTTAAGGTGATAGGCAATGTGACCAAGCGAATCAATTCCTGCCTCATCGCCGATTTCGCGATACGTGGGTGATCTACCGTCATGTTTTTCAGTGTAGTTTATGATAACGGATAGTATACGCTCTCGCACATTACGACGTTTTTTAACCATTTGCGCCATTTTTGAAATCCCTCTTGATAAGTTAGCAATACTTTATACACTTGGAACTAAAGTTCTATTAAGAGTTTAACATTACATTAATTGCGCTGTCAAGGCTTATTCTTATGGAAATAGAACACATGTTTACTGTGTCCTTTAAACAGGGGAGCGCGGGAAGTCCCATCCCTTCAAGGAGATCGGGATGAAAGTGCCGTTCCTTGTGTGTGGCATGGACTGGCCCAGTCCGCTCCGCACTTGACTGGAACGGGTGTTCATGCTACACTGGCTCAGCAGAAAGAAAGGATGATAATAATTTGGCTACTACAAACGCACTGCCAATCTTTGTTGGTCACAACGACACACTACTTCACCTGTACCTTCCCGAGCGAGGTGATGGGCGCAGCTTCTTTACCCGCAGCGATAAGGGGCATATTGATCTACCGCGTGCACGCGAAGGTGGTTTGGGAGGAGGCTTCTTTGCAGTCTTCGTCCCGTCTAATCCGGCAATGCCAGATTCCGGTCTGACTATCACCGAGAATGGCTATGAGGTGCGTATGGCGCCGGCTCTTGATTTGCCCTATGCTCAGCAAGTGACAATTGCAGTTACAGCAGGTCTGTTCAGGCTCGAGGCCGAATCGGATGGGCAGGTCAAGGTTGTACGCTCGACCGGTGAACTGGTGACCTGTTTGCGCGAGGGTGTGCTCGCTGCGATTCTGCACTTCGAGGGGGCAGAGGCCATTGATCCTGAACTGGACGCGCTCGAGGTTTTCTACCAGGCGGGGTTGCGTTCGCTTGGTATAGTATGGAGCCGGCCCAACGCCTTCGCCCACGGCGTCCCTTTCAAGTTTCCACACTCTCCCGACACCGGCCCTGGACTGACAGATGCCGGGAAAGCCCTGGTGCACGCCTGTAATCGCCTGGGCATTATGCTTGATCTCTCCCACCTCAACGAGCGGGGTTTTTGGGACGTGACTGAGATATCTGATGCACCGCTGGTGGCGACCCATTCAAATGCACACACCCTTAGCCCATCGACACGCAACCTGACGGATAAGCAATTGGATGCCATCAAAGAATCCGAAGGCATGGTGGGACTTAACTTCGCTGTCTATGACTTGCGTGATGATGGGCATAATGACCCTGACACCCCGCTCGATATCCTGGTGCGTCATATAGACTATCTTGTCGAGCATCTCGGTATCGACTGCGTAGGCCTCGGCTCGGATTTCGACGGTACCAGGATACCACAAGCGATAGGAGATGTGACAGGGCTGCCGAAATTAATCGCTGCGCTGCGCGAGCATGGCTATGATGATGTATCACTGCGTAAACTCGCTTATGAGAACTGGGTTCGTGTCCTAGATAAGACATGGAATTAGCCCCAGCGAATCAAGCCCATATCGTGTTTGCCCGACAGCGCCGGGTGACTGGGGAGCACGCGCACACCGTAAGCAATGCTGCCGCTCCCGGGAGGTTGCAGCTGGATGTCGTAGCGGTATGACCTATCCAACTCCTGTTTCGTATATGCCATCGGCAGTGCATGTTGTATGACGATTTGCTCATCCCTGGCTTCGCCGTAGACCAGCTCAATCGCAAGATCTTTGGGGCTGAGTCTATCTGTACGAACCCAGGCTCGCACATCAACCCCCTGGCCAAGACTGAGTTGCCCATCGCGCTGCCCTTCCACGTACAGCTCCAGTCTGGGCCAGGCTTGCCTTACTTTGTCCTTCCAGGCAGCCAGGGTACGTGCCTCTTCGTAATTGTTCTGTGCGATTTTTATGCCTTCCTGAATTGCTGGCACGTAATAGCGGGTGGTGTACTCCTTGAGCATGCGTCGCATACTGAAAGCAGGAGCGCATGTCCGAATAGCCTCTTTCATGATCGCAATCCAGCGATGCGGGATGCCATCGTCCCCCCGGTCATAGTAGGACGGAACGATCTCGTTCTCGAGCAGGGCATACAGGGAGAAGCTATCGGCCTCATCCTGCGCGTTCGGATCGTGATATTCGCGTGCCTCGCCAATCGCCCAGCCGTTCCTGCCATTGTAACCCTCGGCCCACCAGCCGTCCAGGATGCTGCAATTTGGCTGCCCGTTGAGCGCTGCTTTCTGGCCGCTGGTACCACTGGCTTCGTGCGGACGTATGGGGTTGTTCAGCCAGAGGTCGGTTCCGGAAACCAGGTAGCGAGCCATCTCGATATCATAGTTTTCCAGGAAAATGACCTTGCCCCGGAATGCATCGCTGCGCGAGAACCGGTAAACCTGCTCGATGAGGGCTTTACCAGGCCCATCGGCAGGATGGGCTTTTCCTGCAAAGATAATCTGCACAGGACGTTCAGGATTGTTCAGGATGCGCCTCAGGCGTTCGGGGTCGCGGAAGATCAGCGTGGCGCGCTTATAGGTGGCGAAGCGCCGTGCGAAACCAATAATGAAGGCGTCGCGATCCAGCATGTATTCAAACTCGGCCATCTGGATGGAACCTTCGCCCAGGCGCAGGTGGTGACGCTTCAAATTGCGACGGGCATAATTGATCAGCGCCTCCTTCCGCTGCAAGTGTGTCTGCCACAACTCCTCGTCAGGAATCTCTGCGACTGCATTCCAGAGATCGGGTTCATCCACGTGATTTTCCCAGTCGTCACCCAGGTAGCGTTTGAAGAGCGTGCTCATCTCGGGTGCAATCCAGGAAGGTGTATGGACGCCATTCGTGATATAATCAATCGGTACCTCGTCAACATCTACCCCTGGCCACAAGAACTGCCACATGTTCCGCGAGACTGCTCCATGTAACGCGCTCACGCCATTATGCTGGCCTGTCAGGCGCAGCGCAAGTACCGTCATGCTGTAGGTAGGACCCCAGCCGTGGTCTTCGCGTGCTACCTCCATGAATTGATCACGTGATAACCCGAGCTGCCCCCAGTAGGAGCCAAAATACTTATCAACCAGGTCGTAGGCAAAGGTGTCATTGCCCGCCGGTACGGGCGTATGTGTGGTGAAAAGCGAATTTGCAGCGACCGCCTCGCATGCCTCGTTGAAGCTCAAGCCGGAGGCTACCAGTTCCCGGCACCGTTCCAGATTTAAAAAGGCTGCATGGCCCTCGTTGAGATGCCAGGCGTCGGGTGAAATGCCCAGGGCGCGCAGTGCACGTACTCCACCGATACCAAGTACGATCTCCTGGGAAATGCGTATCTCGCGGTCTCCACCGTATAAGCGCGCTGAAAGCTCCCGGTCGTTAGGTGCATTGGGAGCCACGTCAGTATCCATCAGGTAGAGGGGAATACGTCCAACCTGCAGCTTCCACAGCTTGGCAAGAATGCGCCTGCCCGGCAAATCGACACTGATCATTACCTCGTTACCATCTGGCCCACAGGCGGGAATAGCCGGCGCTTCGGAAAAATGCAGCTTATCATAAAACGCCTCTTGTACACCCTCGCGTGTAATGCTTTGCCGGAAATACCCCTGTGGATACAAAAAGCCCACGCCCACAAGCGGCAGGCCAAGATCGCTCGCCTCTTTACAGTGATCGCCTGAAAGAATACCCAGGCCGCCCGAATAAATAGGCAAAGACTCGTGCAATCCAAACTCTGCCGAGAAATAGGCTATCGTTCGATTTGCCAGTTCCGGGTAGGTATGTGAGAACCACGTTTCTGTGCGAGGGTGCATGTAGTGGTCGAAGTCGCTGAGAATGCTATCGTAGTGTTGCAGGTAGGTCGCATCATGAGCGGCCTCTTCCAGGAGTTGCGGCTGCACCTCGCTGAGGAAACGAACGGGATTATGCTCAACCTGTTCCCACAGATCGGGATCGAGTTTTCTATAGAGCGCGCGGGCCTCGGGATGCCAGCTCCACCACAGATTATAAGCAAGTTCATAGAGCCTGCTAATACGGGAGGGCATAATGGGAAAGACTGTCATGCGGCCGTAGACTTTCACAGGATTTGGTTCCTTTCTGTATCTTCTCTCCTCAAGTATATCTTGGTAAGAAAGCAAGGTCAATGCAGAAAGAGGGAACCTGGATTTCTGAAATCCGTATCCTAAAAATCCTCTCAGAATGTAACGCCTACTTGTAAGCTACTGTTGTTTGCCCTTTATATCCTTGCGGGTGACTGTCAGGTAACCGACGAAGCCGATGATCAAAATCGTCAAGACCGGGGCCACCTTTCCGTCATTCAGCCCGAGACCACCCAGATACGGTTTCCCCAACCAGTCGGCAAACGAAGCGCCGAGCGGCCGGGTCATAATGTAGGCAAACCAGAAGGCAAAGATCTCGTTCAGACCAAACAACCAATAAGCCAGAGCTGGGAGAGCGAACAATATCGCAAAGAGGACAAACGAGGGAAAGTACCCTAAGCGGAGGGTTGATGCGGTCAGATCGCCTGCAGCGGTGCCAAGTGCAAACGAAGCCATGACCGTAGCCCAATAGAACAGCTCGCGACGACCACTGTAGATCGTATGGATGGAGAGCGTTTTCTCGCTGGCGTACCAGGTCACGAAGATAATGGCGAGAGCGGATACAAAGCATACCGTTGATACCCAATACGGAATACCGAGCACCACGTGTGCGACGTCGGCGACCATGGTGCCGAAGACGGCCACCATGACAACCGCTAACCAGTAGATCCACGGTACATAGCGACGCACCACGAGCTGCAGGATCAGCGCAACAGCCAGGCCAAGACACCCGAGAGCTACCGCAACGTATGGGTTGATCTGGTACACCAGATAGTCCGTCGTTGACTCGCCCATAGCGGTGCTCAGCAATTTAATGATCCAGAAGTAGACCGTAATTTCCGGAACCTTGCTCATGGCTTGCAGTGCGCGATGCATAGGTTGAGTGGCTCCGCTACTGATATCGGAATCAGTGTTGAGTTGGTGTGGTGGTATGGGTTTACTCATATGCTCCTTCCCCTAGTAACAACCATAGCGCTCCATAAGGTTGTCGCCGTAAAACAGGGTGTTCTTGGTAACTGGCTTTGGTGACAGGCTCTCCCCCAGCTCCATTCTATTTCTTAGGCAAGGTTCAAATGAACTTGACAGGTTCTCACCAACAGCAAGGTCCAGCCCTACGGGGTGACTGTTTAAACGGTCAAGGACTTTGCTTCACATTGAACCTTGCCTTAGCAGTATAACATAAGCAGCATGCAGCGCATAGAGGATAGGCCTAGTGGGTTACCAGTTGTCATATTGCCTATACCTATCCAGATCGATATAATAGATAACCAAGGAACACAACAGCACGAACAACAGTCGAAGAGAGGTAGAGTATGGCGAGTCGTAGAGTCACTCGATCTGCTGGAGGGAAGGTCCCAAAGAATACTACATCTTCACAGTCACACAGGATAGGCAAGGCAGTAGGCGGCGCGTTGATAGTCTTCGCTTGCCTCTGGCTTGGATCGCTGCTGCTGTTCCGGCTCGGAGTGATAGGGGGAGCAGCTGGCCTCTCGCTCTTGCCGCTTCCAGCTCATGCTCCGACTGCCACAGTTTCGCCGCTCACCGCCGCAGGCATCTCTTTGGGGCATCCTACGCAGGCGCCCGCGCTTACCAAACAACAGGCTCTGCTGATCGCCAGCCAGCTCGAGTCGGATGCCGCCACCCAGGCCACAAAGACCAGCGCTCAATATGTGCTACTCAACTATGCAGGAACGCATACCTCAACTGCACATGCTGGCTTCAGCAACGTTGCTGCCTGGATGATCATCTATCAACAGATCCCGTTGGCCCCGGGCGATCCGTCGGCGGATCCTACACCTTTTCCCCAGACACACGATGATCTCTATGTCTTTCTGGATGCGAACAGCGGCACAGAACTCCTGGCCATCTGGGTATAGTCGGAGCGGGCTTCAACTATCGTGCATCTTAATCCAGCCGTGACGCAGCGCATGCACGACGGCGGCAGTGCGGTCATTCACCGATAGCTTCTTGAGGATAGACGTAATATGATTTTTCACCGTCTGGTCAGAAATTCTTAGTGATTTGGCAATTTCTTTGTTGCTGTTGCCTCGCGCAATATAGTCCAGAATTTCCACTTCGCGGCTTGACAGGGGGGAGTAGAGGTCTTTGGTGACGGCGTCTTCCTCTTCCACCGCCAGTTCGCGGAATGACTTAAGAACGCGGCTGGCGAGCTGTGGCTTCGAGAGTACATCATCATTGATTAGGTATTCGCCATGACTTACTCTGCGTACAGCGTCCACCAGCTCTTCCGGTGTAATATTGCGCGTGTAATAGGCAGCAGCTCCCACCTTGATAGACTGGAACAGGCGCTCCTCATCGTCAGAGGGGGTGAGGATCATTATCGCCATATGCGGAGCAAGATGGCGCATTTGCCTGGCTATTTCCAGGGGATCAGCGGTAGTGAGACCCGCATCGATGAGCACCACGTCGGGGTTTGCTGTGCGCGACAGTTCGAAAATCTCCTCGGCATCCGTCGATTTACCGATAATGACACAGTCACCCATTTGTTCGAGGGTAGAGCATATACCCTGGCGGAACAAGGGCTGCTCATCAACGACGATTACTCTTATCGTTTCCATTAAATTCCTCGCAGCAGAGCAGCTAGAGCGGGGTACTGCCGCTGTACTGCCTACACTTCTATCGATCAGTATCATCCTAAATAGCGCACCCACCCCTCGGGATGTTTGGGGGAGTATGGTATGGGCGATTGTGCCTTATCTTAGGCACTTGCCCAGCTATTGCATCATTATACACACAAAACACGCGTTGAACAAATGTTAGATAGCCCATCTGGTGGTATCTCTCGTGTTTTGAGGATTTGGCAGTGATAATTTTCTGAATGCAGCCCTTCTAGCTAGAAGTACTTAGAGCATTTGCATGAACCCGCCGGGCAAGCGTTGCGCTCACCCAGCACGATGACATGCTTTAATGTACTACGCGAGTGCCTGCCAATTAGATGCGCTCCAGGCGGCGGAGTGTGGAGTTAATGCCTACACGCAAGCACTCGATCACACCCTTTCCTGTGACTGCAACAGCCTCAAAGCTCGGAACATGGTAAGGGTTGAGGTATTGTTCAAGCACAGAGACGGGTAGGGTATCATGCAGGTCCCGCTTGTTCCATTGTATAACCAGGGGGAAATCGGTGATATCCTTGTTCATACGCCGGAGCTGCTCCTGGAGTTCGTTCCAGCTCTCGATATTCTCTTGCAGCTTGCTGGCCTGGGAATCGACAACAAAAATCACGCAGTCAGCGCCTTTGAGAACAGAGATACGTGTCTGCTGGTACAATATCTGGCCTGGGACAGTATAGAGTTGGAAGCGAATCTGGAAGCCGTGAACTTTGCCGAGTTCAAGGGGAAGCAGATCGAAGTACAGAGTTCGCTCGGTCTCCGTGTCGATTGAGACCATGTCTCCTACGTCTTTGGGGTTGACTGCCTGGTGTATGTAATGCAGGTTGGTGGTTTTGCCGCCCAGACCGATGCCATAGTAGACTATTTTACAGTTGATTTCTCGTTTGGCCATGTTAATTAGGGACATACCTGATTGTTCTCCTACCCGCTGGTACGCGCCACTGCCTGAACGCACTGCTTGATGCTGGAACAGAAACCTTAAGGCGACCGAGAGGTCGCCTTTATTATAAACTAATCCTTGTTGGGGAACAGTATACCGCATTTTGAAGAAAAGTCAAATGAGCTGGGATGCACTGTTAAACCCCAGGCAATGAACTAAACGAAGGATTACATTACTTTTGGGCTATTCCGCGTTTGAGGAATGGGGCTTCTCCGGCCATTGACGAATGGCCTGGAAAGGGCTAGACTAACAGAGAAGCGAAATCAAGACAAGCGTGTTTTAGATACAAAAGGGGAGAGAGGCCAAATGGCTCTGGATACCGGGGTTGCCACCGACTTTGAGGTTGTCATCGGGCTTGAAGTACACGCGCAACTTCTGACGAAAAGCAAAATGTTCTGCACGTGTAGCACGGACTATGCCTATGCTGCGCCAAATACGCACGTATGCCCCATCTGTATGGGGATGCCGGGTGTACTGCCCGTGATCAATCAGCAGGCTGTCGCTTATACTCTTATGACAGCCCTGGCCCTCAACTGTACGATTCCAGAATACTCAAAGTTCGATCGCAAGAACTACTCGTATCCCGACTTGATGAAGGGCTACCAAATCTCGCAATATGATGTTCCCTTGAGCAGGAATGGCTATCTCACGATTGAGTACGAAGGCCAGGCAAAGCGCATCGGCATCACGCGCGTCCACCTCGAAGAAGATACAGCACGCCTACTGCATTTTGATGGGTACAGCCTGATCGACATCAACCGTTCGGGTACACCGCTGATGGAGATTGTCAGCGAACCGGATATGCGCTCACCTGTAGAGGCACGGCTCTACATGCAAAAATTGCGTGAAATCCTGGTCTACCTGGGTGTATCCTCTGGACGTATGGAAGAAGGGAGCCTGCGTTGCGATGCCAACATCTCTGTTCGCCCGCAAGGACAGCAGAAACTGGGTGTCAAGTCCGAGATAAAAAATATGAACAGCTTCCGTTCGGTGGAACGAGCGCTTGCGTATGAAACGGGACGCCAGGTCGCGCTGCTACGAGCTGGGCAGTCCATTCAGCAAGAAACGCGCGGCTGGGTTGAGACAAAGGGCATTACTGTGCCACAACGCAGTAAAGAGTATGCGCATGATTATCGCTACTTCCCCGAGCCTGATCTTCCGCCGCTGATCATCAGTCGCAGCTGGGTTGAGGAACTGCGGGCGCAACTTCCGGAGTTGCCCGAGGCCCGCCGCATACGTTACATAGATGAATATGGGCTTTCAGCGCAGGATGCGAATGTACTGACCGAAGATAAAGCGCTCGGCGACTACTTTGAGCAGGTGGTGGCGGCCTCGCGAACCAGTGACCGCAAGGCACGCGCTAAGGCGGCTGCTAACCTGGTCATCAACGACGTAGTGCGCTTGCTTAAAGCAAACTCTCTTCCTGTAGAGGAGAGTCCCCTGCCGCCAGCGGCTGCGGCAAACCTGCTTGATCTGCTCGACAAAGAGCGTATTACGGGCAGGCAAGCCAAGGATGTGCTGGAGGAGGCTTTTGCTTCTGGTAAATTGCCGGAGGCGATTGTCGAAGAAAAGGGGATCGAGCCGCCTATTAGCGATCAAGGTGCGTTGGAGCGTATAATAGAGGAGGTGATACGTAGTAATGCCAAGGTAGTCAGCGACTACCACGCTGGTAAAACAAATGCTTTGCAGTACCTGATTGGTCAGGTAATGAAACAAACCCGCGGCCAGGCAAAGGCCGATAGTGTACGAACAATACTTATCAGAAAACTGGATGAGACACCATCAGCGTAGTGGTGTTTCGTTCCCTTGCAAGGAGATATGCAGGTATGCACAATGAAGTGAGATCTGCCGCATTGAATCCCTATCATATGGCGGTTCAGCAATTTGAGGCAGCCGCTGATAAATTAAACCTCACTGAGGATATGCGGGAGATTCTGCGACAGCCCAAGCGTGAGCTCGTCGTCAATTTTCCTGTACGACTCGACAGCGGGCGCGTTAAAGCCTTTACGGGCTATCGCGTGCAGCATAACGTCAACCGTGGCCCGGCCAAGGGTGGCATTCGCTACGGTCCCGATGTGACACTCGATGAAGTCAAAGCACTTGCCATGTGGATGACCTGGAAGTGCGCGGTTGTAGGTATACCCTATGGTGGAGCAAAAGGTGGCGTCGTTTGCGACCCCAAGCACATGAGCCCCAGCGAATTGGAACGCCTCACGCGCCGCTATGCGACCGAGATATCAATCGTTATTGGGCCGCATAGTGATATTCCCGCGCCCGATGTCAACACGAACTCTCAAGTCATGGCGTGGATTATGGACACCTATTCCATGCATGAGGGTTACTCTATCCCCGCCGTCGTCACCGGCAAACCTCTCTCTTTGGGAGGAAGCGAAGGCCGTAACGATGCAACTGCCACTGGCGTCTTGTTTGTAACTCGCCAGGGTGCCAGGCGTATCGGTATGCCCTTAAGGGGCGCTCGTGTCAGTATCCAGGGCTACGGTAACGCGGGTGCGATTGCCGCGCGTCTCTTCCATAACGAGGGATGCAAGATTGTAGCTGTGAGTGATACACATGGAGGCATATATAACGAATCCGGGCTTGATCCCGCTGCTGTACTGCGACACAAGCAAGAGCGAGGAAGTGTCATCGGGTACCCACGGGCACAGCGGATTGGTGTGCAGGATGTGCTGGAAATTCCTTGCGACATCCTCATCCCGGCAGCCACTGAAGGCGTGATCACAGCAGAGAATGCTGATCGCGTTCAGGCCCGCCTTGTTGCCGAAGCCGCTAATGGCCCCACGACTCCCGAGGCGGATCAGATTCTCTTCGAGAAAGGGACGCTGGTCATTCCAGATATTCTGGCAAATGCTGGTGGTGTGACAGTTAGCTACTTCGAATGGGTGCAGGACCTGCAGAGCTTCTTCTGGAATGTGGAAGAGATTACCCAGAAGCTCGAAGTAATCATGAATCGGGCCTTTGCCGCTGTTGCAGAAAAAGCCGATCAGTTTTCTTGCGATATGCGACTGGCAGCCAATATGCTGGCCATCGCACGCGTGGCGGAAGCGACGCAGATGCGCGGCATCTACCCGTAACTTTGTTGCGTCGGGAGAGGCTGCCTGGTTATTGAGCCAGCAGCCTCTTTCCTATCTAGTCTACATTTGGGCAGTTCAGAATCCACGACGGTCGCGCTTTGGTTTCTTCACCACTTTCGGCTGTTTGACCGGCCTGCCAGGCTTGGGCTTTTTGCGGCCACGAGCGGCCCATCCATCCTCGTCCTCCTCCTCTTCCTCTTCCTCGTCGTCGAAGTAGTCTTCGTCTTCCAACTCTTCTTCTTCTTCTTCGGGGTTGAGATCGAGATCGGAGATTTCCGCATCTTCAAATGTCTCATCTGCATCAAGAGTGGGCAGTTCCAGATCATCTACAGTGTCTGGTAGTTCGACTTCATCTTGTTCAGGCTCGACGTAATCCTCCTCAGGCTCGACTGCCGGTTCGGCCACGCTTGGTAGGTGTGTTTCCCTGTACCCATCCGCAGCGGTAGCCGTACTGTTGCGCCCGGCTTTTCTTAGAGTAGGTTCCGGTACTGGCGTCTCGGCTTCGGCTTGATCTGCACCGTCTTCGGTTTTAGGTGTGCCGATTACTCTGCGCCCTGCGGCAACATCCAGCCAGAACTGGGAGTAGTAATGTGGTCGTTCTGCTTCTTTCTCGCTGTCTTTCCTTGTCATTCTCCACCTTCTTCTGCAAAGGTCGGTCCCGTAACCGGGTCTGAAGCGTTTGCTGCTCCATTACCATCCCCTGCAAGAATCTCAAGCCATACCACTACAATGATGGTGGTACTTCTGATGTCATAATATGAAGAAAGTGAAGACATGTCAAGATGCTCTCTGATTGGGCTAAGAGCCCCTGTAAAGCGGGTGGAGACCTTGTCAAGTGCTCAAGTGCATGAATTTCTGGTCATAACATTTGCAGGGCTGGGCTTTCGACCGTATAATACGATGAGAATGATTCCCTAAGCCCTCTTCATCACTGGGAAACCAGGGGGTGCCGATCCGTATTGGCATCAACTGCTCGCATTCTGGGGGACGATTCCCATGGTTGGCCGTGGCCTTTTTGGTCAGCACTTATTTTTTTAGTCAGGTACCCGATAGAGGCACCTACAATTGGAGGATACAATTGACGAGGATTCTCGACACCATTGACAGCCCAGCTCAGCTACGCAAACTTTCGTCTGCGCAAATGATAGAGCTGGCAGAGGAGATTCGACGTGAGATCATCGAAAAAGTTTCGGTTAAAGGCGGTCACCTGGCACCAAATCTCGGTGTCGTTGAGTTAACGATGGCTCTACACTACGTCTTCAATACTCCGGACGACCTGTTGGTATGGGATATTGGACACCAGGCGTATGTACATAAATTGTTGACGGGTCGGCGTGATCGTTTTCATACCATACGTCAATTTGGCGGGCTTTCAGGGTATCTCAGGCGCGAGGAAAGCCCCTATGATGTGTTTGGAGCCAGCCACGCCAGCACCTCGATCTCGGCAGCGCTGGGTATGGCGGTAGCTCGTGACTTGCAGGGCCAGAACTTCAAAGTGGTTGCGGTAATTGGCGATGGAGCTTTGACCGGCGGTATGGCGCTGGAAGCAATCAACAACGCGGGCAGTTTAAAGAAAAATCTGATAATTGTGCTCAATGACAATGAAAAATCAATTTCTGATAATGTCGGCGCCCTCCATCATTATTTGAGTACAGTGCGCCACATGGAAACCTCGCCCAGTTATCGTCGCCTGCGCGAGATGGCAAAAGGCTCGATAAAGAGGCTGCCCGTGGTGGGCGATAAGGCGCGTGAGGCTGCGGGCCGTGCAGAAATGAGCTTCAAAAACTTTGTAATGCATAGTAAAAGTGGCATGATCTTTGAAGAGCTGGGCATCAAGTTCTTTGGCCCGTTTGATGGACACGATTTGTCGCTGATGATCGATGTTTTTGAGAATATTAAATATGTCGAGGGTCCAGTTATCGTACAGGTAGTGACGAAAAAAGGCAAGGGCTGGGAGTTCGCAGAGAACGACTCGACCAAGTGGCATGGCCCTGGCGCATTTGATTATAAAACGGGCATCATCACGAAGAACCCCGCTGATCCGCCGACTTACACGGAGGTCTTTGCCAGTACATTGGTGGACCTGGCCGAGAAGGATAAAAGCATCGTTGGTATCACAGCGGCTATGGCCGAGGGTACCGGTTTGAAGAAGCTGCACCAGCGCTTCCCCGAGCGCTACTTCGACGTGGGTATCGCCGAACAACATGGCGTCACCTTTGCCGGAGGGCTTGCCGTCTCGGGCATGCGTCCCGTGGTTGCCATTTATTCGACATTCTTGCAGCGCGCCTTCGACCAGGTCATTCACGACATCTGCGTGCAGGATTTACACGTCGTCTTTGCTATGGACCGTGCTGGCGTCGTCGGTGAAGATGGCCCCACACAACATGGCGTCTACGACATCGCCTTTATGCGCATTATCCCGAATATGAAACTCATGGCTCCCAAAGACGAGGATGAACTGCGCCACATGCTCTACACCGCTATCTACATGGATGGCCCTGTGGCATTGCGTTATGCGCGAGGCAAGGCCGTTGGCGTTCCCCTGGATAGCGAGTTGCGCAAATTGGAGATTGGCAAGGCCGAGCTGCTCAGCCCATCTACACCTGAGGAGGCGGAGCAGCAAGATTGTGCTATCCTCGCTTATGGCACGCCGGTTGCCCAGGCGGAACAGGCGGCGAAAGAGTTAGCTGACGAGGGCATCCATGCTGCCGTCGTCAATGCACGCTGGGCCAAACCACTCGACGAAGAGCTAATCGTGCGCCTGGCAAAAGGCACGCGCCGCATAGTCACTGTCGAAGACCACATGGTTGCCGGCGGCTTCGGCAGCGCCGTGCTCGAACTCCTGGAAGCTCGTGGCCTTCTGCACAATGTCGATGTGCGGCTCATCGGTTACCCTGATAGATTGATTGAGCATGGTGCGCCCTCGATCCTCAAGGAATTGTACGGGTTGACTTCTTCGCATATCAAGGATGTGGCGCGGGAACTGGTGCACTCTTCAATTTCTCTGAGAACTGTGTGAGTGCCAATACAATAGCATCTGCTTGTATTTCGTGTAGCGTCTGTCCTGGGTTAAGCCCTAACGCTTGTATCAACTGAATATCGGCGTAACTCAGGCAGGGGTCAATGTCAGATGTATTCAAGCGTGTATCTCGCACAAAGCCATTATCTGATGCAATATGCATAATGCTGCGCCATGTGCGTGTCGGCAACGCTTGTAAAATGGCTAGTCTATCAGCATGCGGATACAGCCTGCGCAAGCATTCCAGTTCCTCATCTGTCCATGTGTCATGTGTTCCTGACTTGCGGAAGAGATATATCGTAAAATCATTGCGGAACGGGTCACGTAACAACGCATCTATCTGTATGATGTGCGGCGCTACCTCACGCATATTTGCCTTTTCTACCAATAACCGCACGAAACGCCGCTTTCTTTCAAATTTAAGACTATCCCAGCGGTGGAGTGCTTCATCGACCAACGACCTGCATTTAGCCAGTTCGTTCTTTTCACGCTCTGCCTTTTGCGCTTTAGCTTCTAGCGCCAGTTTAGCAGTATGCAGCAATTTTAACTGTTTATTTGCCTCATCTATCCCAGGCTTATATTCCTGTTCTCTTGCTGCTTGCTTATCTAACTCCCAACCACGTATCGCCTTATCAATCTTTGCAAGTTGATCTTCCAGGGTTGTTACCTGTTCGCCCTTTTCCTCTTGCAGTGCGGTTAACTGTTTATACAAGCTATCTTGTAGCCCTTTTTCATGTCGCTTTTCTAAAACTGTCAGCAGGGTAAGCAGGAAATCAGTAAAGACGCTATCTACCAGGCGTACGGGGAGAGCGAGTTGTGTTACCGTCCACCCATCGTTATAGGGGAGCACCTTGTACACCTGATTATACGCAATCACATAGACAGGATTGCCGTCACTTTCTAGTATCCCTTCTAAAAGCGCATCACAAGAAACTCCATAGCGTCTATCTGTCTTTGGATTCTGTTCGTTTACTTCTCCATCTAACGTCGTAGTAGACAGATGATTATAGGCATACATGAAATCGTCTAGCGGGACAATGGCGTCATGTGCTTCTTTACTTACAACCACGCCGCTGTACACATACCAGCCGATATAGACAGGATTGGTCAGGATACTTTCTAGCGCGTCCCGTGTTTTCAGTGGGTAGCCGGTACCATCGAAACGCAGTGCTACACATGGTATTTTCTCTATGCCGCTAAATGCAGGGAATGCGACACCTTTCTCTCTACATTCCCGGCCTAAGCGGGGCAGATTGCCACCTAACTCACGGAACCGCTTAAATAACCAGCGTATAACCTTTGCATGCGGTTCATAGACAACATAGTATTTGCGTTCCCCTTTCTCCCCAACAACAACATAGCCTAGTGGAACCGCACCACCACCGTAGCTTGCATCCTCTTCTATGGCTTGCAGTTTAGCAGGTATCATCTTTTCGTAGATGTGGCGCAAGTAAAACGCGGCTTGTTTAAAGTCTTCCCGTAGCGCGTCCATGTCTTGCTGATCGGTAGGCCAGTAGATACGATGGAATGTGATGTTAGGGAGGTTGTACTTAATACACATCTGGATATAGTCGTTATACCAGATGTGCGTAGGGTCACGCCATAGCCTAGATGCATCATAAAAGGCAATTGCACCTATTTCTCCGTGTTCTGCTTTTCTGTACAGTTCGTCTAGCCCTTCGCGTTGGAAGCGTAGTTTTTGCCCGCTCTTGCCCTGGTCGGCACTAATCGGGATAATGGATGTAAAGCCCATATGTGTTAAGCGTCTGCTTAGCTTTTCATCCTGCAAGATAAATGACTGCTTGTTATACTTTACCTGCATGATGGAAGACTGCCGGATGTACTGGACTACGGGCCTATCTACCGGTAATTGCTGTAGTGTGTCGGCAAGCCCCTGTACTAGCCGCGCATCGGGTCTGATAATTCTACTCACTGTGTCCCACCTTTCTGGTTAAGAAACTAAGATATCCAGATGGATATACATTGCTGGTGGCAGCTTCATATCATCTGCCCAACTAATCGCAACGCTGGAAACGCCTGGTAGCCGCAATAACGCGCTAATAGCATCCTGCTTTGTCTTACCCGCTACCAGACGGATAAGAGACGATTGTACATCACGTGGCTTATATGCTGACGGACTGCAAAATTGACTGACTGTCACTGTAACCTGGGCCGCTTCATCCCCTGTCCGATGATTGCTAGTGGTATGGGTGATACAGGGAACCGGAGTTACCAGCGTTTCACCTGGGGATAAATTTTCATGATGCAATGAAAATTCAGCCTGTACCTGAGCAAGTAAATTGCTAGTAGCGGTAGCAATATCAGTCTTTGTCACTAGCGGGTAGTCTTTAGCGTTGTGCCCGCCTGTAAACTGGCAATTGACAGCCTGGACAAGTAACCGGCAACAGGCACCGTAGATATCATCTGCTGCAATGTTGCCTGCTGGCCCATAATCTATCGCATGCGCCCATACACCGACAGAACCGTTAGTGTTTAAGGTTCCTGCTGGAATATATGCAGTCTGATCGGTTATGATCTGTTCCCCGTCCCTGCCAACTAACAGCGTCCCAGCGTCTACAATCTGCTGCTGGGTACTGGCATTGTAAAAGGTGATGGTGCCGTGTGTCCGGTACCTGCTATAATGGACAAGAGGATAAGGGAGCAAGTGCTCCCGAGAAAGGTACCGGAAAGAGATGGCAACCAAGAAGCGGCAACAGTATACAGCCGAATTCAAAGCGAAAGTCGTGCTGGAGAGCCTGCAACGGGATACGACGATTGAGGCGGTGCGTCAGAAATACGGCGTCTCCACTTCGATGATCCACCGCTGGCGAGCCGAATTCAATCAGAACGTGCCACTGCTCTTTGGCGACAAGCGTAATCCGAAAGCCAAAGCCCAGGCGCAAGGCTACCCGCCGGGTGAATCGCCGGACGACCTCAAGCGCATCATTGGGGATCTGACCGTGCAGAACGACATCCTAAAAAAAGTGCAGGGGCTATTGGATCGCTAAGCGCTGCCGAGAAAGTGGAACTGGCGAGCCAATTGACAGCGCCCAATGGCCCCTATAGCAAACGCCAGGTGGCTCGTGCTCTGAACTTTGCACGTTCAAGCTATTACCTGCCGCGCAAGCAAGCCAAGAAGGATAAGGCGGTGGCTGTAGCGATCGAAGTTCAGCAGGAGCACGATGACACGTTGGGACATCGCAAGCTTGCCGCGCTGCTGCACATGGGCAAAAATCGCATCAAGCGCGTCATGAAGAAGTATGGCTTGACGGCCAGGCGCAAGAAGAAGCGCTACGTCTATCCGGGCAAAGCGGCACAGATCGCTCCCAATTTGGTGCGCGAGCTCGCGGAGGATGCCACCTCAGAAGTCGTGTTCTCCGATATCTTTGAGATCCAGCTGGCTGATGGGTCCAAAGTGCGGGGATGCTTTGCCTTGTGGAAGCGCACGCGCCAGATTTTAGCTCTCGCCTTTGATTATCAGATGAAAGCCGAGTTGGTGGTTTCTACGGTGAAGATGCTGCGCTTCTCGGTTCCCGATATGATCTGGCACTCCGATCAAGGCAGCCAATATGGAGCGGAGCTGACGCGAACAGCGCTCGCGAGAGCAGGGCTTTCAGCTCTCGATGAGCCGGGCTGGCACCCCAACGGACAATGGCTATGCCGAACGCTTTGTGGGCGTCTTCAAGTTGGCGGTAGCTGAGCGGCGACCGTATCAGACACTGGGCGACTTTCTGCGGGCCGCCGAAGCCTGGGTCAACTTTTACAATCGCGAGCGGCCTCATGAGAGTCTGAGGTATCTCTCTCCCAATCAGTTTGCCGAGGAACATCAGTTACAGATTCTCCCTTATTTACCCTTATTTTAGTGTGTAGTGATTCGGGTACTTGACAAAACGCTGTGGGACTGGATGCAACTGCTATTTATACCTGTAGTGCTTACTCTTGGTGCAATCTGGTATACTGCGCGGCAAAGTCATGATCTTCAAATAACACTAGATAACCAGCGTGAAACAGTGCTCCAAACGTATTTCGACAAAATGTCAGAACTTTTACTGCATGAGAACTTACGTACATCAAAACGGGGAGATGATGTTACGAATATAGCGCACGCACGAACGTTAACAGTGCTTCCCAAACTAGACCCAAACCGTAAAAGAAGCATAATCTTATTTTTGGTGGAGTCTGGACTTATTAGCCGTAAAGAATGGATTATTGACATGAGTTACGCCGATCTAAGTGGAGTCGATCTGAGTCATTACTTGAAGCTAGACTCTGTAGCTTTAGATGGAGCCTATCTACAAGGAGCCAACTTTTCTGGAGCCGATATGGGTCGGGCTAATTTGGATGCGACTAATCTGTATCATGCTAACTTATCTGGAACTGACCTATTTGGAGCCAGCCTGAAAGGAGCAAACCTGACCGGAGCAGACCTGACCGGAGCAAATCTGAGCGGAGCAAATCTGAAAGATGTTACTGGCATCACTGTAGAAAAACTAAAGAAGCAAGCCAAGTCACTTAAAAGCGCAACCATGCCTGACGGGTCTATACATCCGTAGTCAGCTATAGCATATACTACTTCGCTTCTTGCACTTCAATAGTCCAATCCCCTGCGGCCTGCATCGCAAGGTATATTTTGCCTCCCTGGTGCATTCCCCGTCCAAGGGATATGAGTTGGCGCATTGAGAGTACGCTCCAGTGGGAATCAATGTGTTCCTCCTACTGGAGCATATTCTAACGAGAAACCACAAGCTCACGCGATAGCCACCGCGCTCACTCCCTCAAGCGTACCCACAAAAATGCGTCCCTGGGATAGCGACGGCGTGGCAAAGTGTGGAACCGCAAAGCCCAGCGAGAGCTCTGCACGCACCAGGCCGGTGTCGATATCGAGAGCATAGAGAGTGCCACCGGGATCAAGGCTGTAGAGCGTGTGACCCCCCACGATGGGCGGGAGATTTATTTGTTCAGCGGCATGCCAATCAACCGCCAGCTTCGTTCCTGCTGGGTCCAGGACCCGTCGCAGGCCGTCGGAGCAAGGCACAAAGACCTGTGAGCCAACCGTGGCAGCTCCTCCCATGGCCAACCCATAGCAGATTTTCACCGTTGCCGCCTGACCCCCTATACCGCCCAGGGCATTGGCATGGAGCAGGTAGCCATCACCAGATTTGCCGGCGATGAAGACGAGGCCGCCCGGCAGCAGCGATGGCCCCATTGAACCAAGGTCTTGATTCCCCGTATCTTGCAGGCGCCACTCGGTAGGAGCAAAGCTATCCTCCAACTGCAGCGTGGGAGAGAGGCGCAGGACGGCATTACTTAAATCCCACTCTCCACTGATGGACTCATCATCGCCCGTCGCTACATACACCTGTCCTGCATCATCTATCGCTGGGCCCGACGGTCCCCAGATACCACCTTGATCCTTGGTGGGGACTTGATAGGAGAGTAATGGCCCCTGCCCATCCGTCCGCGAGGCGACGATCGTCCCATGGTACTGCCCGCAGTCTGGGGCAGAACTACCAAAGGCCATGTAGATCATCCCCTGAGAGAGGGCCAGTGCCGGACGCTGCATGTATATCCGTGGCGGATTCATTGCCGGCACGTCCACCGGGCGGCGTACGCGCAGCTCGCCGGTGTTCACATCGACGCCCACCAGGAGGTGCACGGGACCGGTGACCTCAGCAACCGCAAAGACCAGCCCGGTCGCAGGGTCATAGACGGGGGTGCCGATGATCCCAATCGGATCGACGGTGCCCCTACAGTTTATCGTTGACAAGGGAACGGGATGCCCAATATTGGTATGCCATTGCACCTGCCCCGTGCGAGCATCAAGGGAGTAGAGGCTATCCCCCACGGTGGCGACAATGACGCGGTCACCAATGACCAGTGGTTCCGCGTACACTGCATTGTCCAATTTCGCTGTCCAGGCAGGTAGAAGTTGCTTGGGATCAGGCTCGTTTGCCAGGTACCCGGTGCGCGCGTTGTCGTGATGATAGGTAGGCCAGTCGGTGCTGCTCAAAGCAGGAATTGTGGACGATAAGGGAACATACCGGCGTGGCATGCTCTTATGAGGCAGTGAAGCGCCCTGTGCAGTGTCGCAGCTCACGAGTACTACGAGGAACACGATGCCGATTATCTGATAGGTTCTCTGGCGAAAGAACCTTGTCTGGTGAGGGATCATCCGTGGCAGGTGGGTGACGAAAGCTCTACTCACCGGTACAGTGATCACACTAAGAAGAACACTAAACACTTTCCAGTACTCCTTTTCTAAGGATAGCAGCATATCAGCGCTATACGAACAGTATCATCAGGGAGTGGTGTCACTTGCTTGGTTGCGCAGTGAAAACGCGATGGTGAAACACGTGTAGGCTTTAGGTATATCGCGAAAGCCGGCGGCTCTCCTGTTGAGGCAGGCTGGCGCGCCGGTGGGCCGGTGCTGAAATTGCCATAAGAAACTACCTGGAACACGCATGAGGCGTTCCAGGTAGGTCTTCTTGTATTCACCGTACGTAATATAGGTCGTACCGGCGGCCTTTGTCAAGTATTTATATTATCTCATCTACTATTTCTGTGAAATAAAAATATATTTTCCGTAGAAATACTGTTTTATGAGAAGAGATTTGAAGCTCTCATAGGAAGTCGCGGTGGAGATGCGCAGGATGTGTAGCCTCCTGGGCTGGCTTTGCTTCTGCTTCATCGCTTAAAAGCCCAGGAGGCTACACAATGCTCCCGTCCTGCATACGAATGATGCGGTTTGCACGCTGCCCCACCTCTAAGGCGTGTGTCACGACTACCAGCGTCTGTCCAAACTCACGGTTGAAGCGGCAGAGCAAGTCCATCACGTCGTTGGCCGATTCGCTGTCGAGGTTGCCTGTTGGTTCGTCTGCCCAGATGATGGCAGGGTTATTGGTCAGCGCGCGGGCAATCGTCACACGCTGGCGCTGCCCGCCCGAAAGTTCGGCCGGGCGATGGCGCGCACGATCAACGAGGCCCACACGATCCAGCATCTCTAAGGCACGCAGCCGGGCCTTCCTGCTGGGAACCCTGGAGACGAGCATGGGCAGTTCTACATTCTCGACTGCGCTGAGCATAGGTAACAGGTTGAAATCCTGGAAGATAAAGCCCATGTGCCGGGCGCGGTAGGTTGTCCGCTCGTTATCGCTCAGGTCGCGCAAATTTTCGCCCTGGATGAAAATATCGCCCTCGTCAACAGTATCCAGACCGGAGAGGCAGTTGAGCAGCGTTGTTTTGCCGCAGCCACTTGGTCCCATGATCGCGACCATCTCACCCGATTCCACTCCCAGATCGATATTGCTCAGGGCCTCCACGCGCAGTTGTCCACTGCGGTAGATTTTCCGCACCTGTTTTGCCTGTATGATCGTTTGTTGTTCCTGCATAACTGTAGTCCTGTTCACGTTATTGGGGTCCGGGCTTAAGTGGCCCTTTCGTCATGTCCAGAATGCACAGCCTGGTGCCGAAAGGATCTTCTATGACAGCGCACTTCCCTATCGTAATATCAAACGGCTCGACAAGTATTTTGCACGCATGCGTTGCCAGGTGTTGCACAGCCGTGACCACGTCGTCTACCAGGTAGTGAACTTCTACCCGTGACGGGATATCCGGGTAGCAATGAACTACAATCTCGGCATCCGATTCCGGGAAAACGAGACCGGCCGATCTCTCATCCCACCAGACTGGCCGCAGGCCGAATACGTCGCTGTAGTAGGCCATCGCCGCTTTCACGTTCTCTACCTGGATCATCACGCAGTCAATCTTTCTCAGCATGACCGCTCCTTTCTCAGAGTGGCTGCTGCGGTCCTAAGACCGCAGCGCCTCTGTCGGCGTAACCCGCCCTGACTGCCATGCAGGCAGCAGTGCTGCCAGGAGCGAAGCCAGCAGCGCAATACCAACAAGCAGGCCCAGTTCTTCCCAGGGAACAACAAACGTCAGGCCCGTGTGGAACTGCTCGAAGAAGTTCACGGCAAAAATGTTGTGCGCGAGAATCACTCCGAGAATCACGCCTAGCAGGCTGCCGGCGCAGCCCACGAAGAACGCTTCACTGAGAAACGCACCTTGCAGCAAGCGCCGTTTGCATCCGAGGGCACGCAGCATACCGATCTGCTGGCGGCGTTCAACTACCGCACGCGTGCCCGTAATGGCAAGCGCCGCTACCCCGAGCAACAGCGTCAGGCCGACTACTCCCAGCAGCACATTACTGAGCAGGATGCGCGGCCCGCGCACTGTCCAGATGGCATCCTCCAGTACGGTCGTCTCTAATCCATTATCCAGGAAAGCCGATCCAAGCTCTAAAGCCAGGGCCCGTTTATCCTGTCCAGGAGCCACCTTAAAGTAGTACGTTACAGCATTAGGCGTGGATGGATCAGGTTGGAGGTCACTGTAGACGTTGCTGGAGATGTACAGCCCGAAATGCGCGCTGTCGCTGTTATCCACCACGCCGACGATGGTCAGCTTCTTCGCCGGTAACCCCTGGACCCCCGCTACCCAGACCGTGGTTGGCCTGAAACTCGTTTCGCCCTGGTAGACGCCGCTCATAGAGAATGTATAATAGGGAATCAGGCCTGGCGGATAGACCGGTGCGCCTGCATCCGTAGGAGATGGCGCGTTGGGATCATACACGGGCGGGATAATCCGGTTTGGCAAAGCCGTGTTGTCTATCAGCGCGTAGTCGGGATGCGATTGCAGGGCCTGCCACACAGCAGTATCACTGTTAAGACCCTGCGCTCGCGCCACCAGGTGCAGCCCGTAGCCTTGCAAGAACCCACCGCTCACTACTTGCGCAGGGTAAAGATGCCATGCCGGAGCAACCGCACTGGGCTGAATTACTCCCACTGCTGTCGAGACCTGGGTGCCGATTGCCGAAAAGTCATTGGGATCGATACCATGACTGATCAGCGCCGGGCGTATATCGGTTATCGGCTTGAAATATGCCACCGCCTGGATATCATAGCCGCCCGTCTGGAAGTTGATGTCGGTATAGTTGTTCTGCATAGCGTTGGTAATGATCGCCATCACTGTCATCGCAAAGACGACCAGGCTGAACATCACAATACTCAACCCGGTGCGGAAGCGATGGTGCAGGGGATATGCCGAGGCCAGCCTTGCCATTGTCTGCAAGCCCGGCAACAACGAACACAGCGTAAGCCCCGGGCCGATAAACAGCTCTGCGTTGGCGATCAGCGCCCAGGCTGCTCCCAGCACCATCATCATGCCCGCGACAAAGAAGACTTCAACACCTCCCTGAAATCGCGGTAGACCCAGGCCTGCCAGCGCATCAAAAGGCAGCGCCCAGTAGGCGAGTATAGTAAGTCCCACCACGGCGGCGAAGATTCTTTGTACGAGCCTCTTCCGTCTGCTCAAGCCCAATCTAGTCAGAACCCACTCAACGGCAGCCTTTAGCAGCAGCCCCGCGCCGATCAAGATGAACGAGAGGCCAAGCGAGAATGGTGTGATCTGTGCCTTCTTTAACCCGAACTGCAACAGCAAGTAGCCGGCCAGCAGGGGTAAGATGCCCAGGCGTGCCAGTGTGCGTATGATACCTATCAGCGTATCGGGCACTTGTTCAAACAGGATGCGCCGCACATTGTACGTTGCCCCGGCACTTCTCAGCAGGTAAAGCAAGTGCCGGCAAAGCTCGGCCAGTGACGAGGTGGGTCGCTCCGATTCTGGGAGGTTGCGCAATGCGTCCACCACC
>Ga0207646_10000946_pt1 | contig 37359 bp, 32 predicted proteins | sample KBSK5502metaG_FD_184343 | JGI IMG/M metagenome (GOLD analysis project Ga0207646, IMG submission 184343) | Corn, switchgrass and miscanthus rhizosphere microbial communities from Kellogg Biological Station, Michigan, USA - KBS K5-50-2 metaG... | ecosystem: Host-associated > Plants > Roots >... | reverse complement strand
GCTCGTCACTCCGGCGCTCACCGCGGGTGCCATCAGCAGCGAGCGCGAGCGTCAGACCATCGACCTGCTTTTCGTCACTCGCATACCCCCGTTCTCGATCATCTGGGGCAAGCTCCTGGCCTCGATGTCGTTCGTCGTCCTCTTGCTGTTGCTTTCGGTGCCGATTTTCAGCCTGGTCTTCCTGTTCGGGGGCATAGAGCTCGACCAGGTTCTGTACTCCTTCCTGGTCACCATCTTCGCGGCCCTTGCCGTGGGTCTCATCGGCATCGCCTTCTCGACGTGGCTGCGCCGCACCCTGGCCGCCACGGTGGCCTCTTACATGGCGGCCTTCTTGCTCGTATTCGGAACGGTCGCCTTCGGAATGGTGTTTCCGACCAAGATCGATCCCAAATCGACGAGCGTCCCGGCGCCGCCGGCGGTCACCTACCTCAGTCCGATCGTTCCGCTCGTGGCGATCGCTGACAACGGGCAGCCGCTCGTGAACTATCTGATTCGATATGACTACCCGAATAACGTGCTGATCCAGGCATCAGGGGGGACAGTTTGTAAACCCCTAGGCAACGGCGGCACGGTTTGCTCCTCCTCTTCTGGGGCCATCGGCCCGGTTGTCACCGCTACCGGTACAGCGATTCCGAGCGGGCCCTTCGCGAAATGGCAGTACTGGCAGGCGACCGTCTTCTTGCAGCTCGCTATCGGTCTTTTCGCGTTGTTGGTCAGCGCGTTCCTATTGCCGCCCGTGCGCCGCTGGCCCTGGTGGCGCCCGCGCCCTGCTGCGGTGACGGCGTGACTTCACTCGAGTCGGTGGTCCGAGCTCTCCGAGGATCCGACGCGAGGTCGAGCGCCTTGTCATATCTGGTGCACGCGGCACTTGGCGTCGCGATCTGGTTCGCGACTGTGCAGGTGGCCGCTCGTGTGGTGCCGGTGGAGCGCCGGATCCAGCTGGCCGCGCTCGGTATCCCGATTGTCCTGGCGGCCGTCGCGATCGCATGGATCGCGACGCGACCCCGACCGGACGTGCTGATGCAGGTCGCCGACGTGCACTTGGGGCTGAAGGAGCGCCTGTCCACCGCGTGGGAGCGCCGTGCCGCCGATGGCGTGATGGACGACCTGCTTCGCCAGGACGCCCTTCAGCACGCCCGGCGGGATCGGCTCGTTCGGGCTTTTCCGATCCGAATCAGCCGCCGGGAGGCGGGGGCGGTCGTGATCCTTGCGGCAGCTGCGTTGACCTTGGCAGTCCTACCCAATCCGATGGACCGCCTGCTGGCGCAGGCTCAAGCCGACCGTGCCAGCCAGGCCAAGGCCGCAAGCACTATCCACGACGTGCAAAAGAAGATCGCGGCCGCCACCAAGACGGCACCGGTTGATCCGAAGGTCCAGAAGATCCTCAGCGACACCGCGAAGCAGATCCAGGACGCCAAGGATCCCCGGCAGGCGCTGGAAGCCATCTCGCCCGCGGAGCAGCAGCTGCGGCAGCTCTCCGATCCCCAGACTCCCGCCAGGACCAGCTCCACCCAGAACCTGGCCGGCGCCCTGAGCACGACCAATGCCGGGAGGGCCGCGAGCGTGGCCTTGAGCTCCAGCCCGTCGCTGGGTGCTCAGGCGGTGCGGAACCTCGCCGCTCAGCTGCCAAGCCTGTCGCCAGAGGAGCGCGCTCAGCTCGCCAAGGCCCTGGCCAGTGCGGCCCAGAGTGCAAAAGACCCGGCGATGGCGGCTTCGCTGCAGCGCGCGTCAGACGCATTATCGAGCGGCGACCTCGGCACCGCGTCCGTGGCCCTGAACGACCTGGCCAGTCAGCTAGATTCGCTGCAGGACCAGCAGAACAACGACCAGCAGATTGCTTCGGCGATCAACGGCCTCGAAGCGGCCCGGCAGGCTTTGGCGGAACAGGCGGATCGCGACGCTGCCGGATCGCCAACGAGCGCCGGCGCCGGCGCCGGCGCCTCACCTGCCGCCGGCGCCTCGCCGGCCGGCGGCAACGGCAATGGGAACGCGAACGGGAACGGCAACGGGAGCGGCAGCGGGAGCGGAAACGGCAGTGGCGGCTCCAGCGGCACTGGCTCCAGTGGGAGCGGCTCGGGCACCGGAACAGCTGCGAAACCGAGCGAGAAGCTGTACGTGCCGGGCCAGCCGGTCCCGGGCCAGCAGGAGAACGACCCGACCCCTCTCGGCCCCGGTCAGGACGTGCCGCTCACCCCCTACACGCAGGTGATCCAGTCCTATCAGCAGGCCGCCCTCGACGCCACCAACCAGAGCCTCATCCCGGGGAGCGAACGCGACCTCGTCCGCGAGTATTTCGCCCGGTTGGGCGAGTGACCAGCAGGCTCGTGATCGCAGAAGAGCCGAGCGCCGACCCGAAGAAGGTGACGGAGCTCGCGAACAATCTCGAAGCCGAGCTGGCGCGCCTGATCGTCGGCCAGAAAGAGCTTCTGCGCGACACGGTCATAGCTCTGATCTCCGGCGGTCACATCCTCCTCGAGGGCGTGCCGGGCCTGGGCAAGACGATGCTTGTGCGCTCGCTGGGGCAGGCCCTCGACCTGACCTTTTCCCGAATCCAGTTCACGCCCGACCTCATGCCGGCCGACATCGTCGGCACCAATATCATCCGAGAGGATTCAGGGCGCCGGGAGTTCGAGTACCAACGGGGTCCGATTTTTGCGAGCCTCGTGCTCGCCGACGAGGTCAACCGCGCCACCCCGAAGACCCAGAGCGCGCTCCTCGAGGCGATGCAGGAACGCACTGTCACCGTGAGCACGGAGACCCGCCTCCTTCCGGTGCCGTTTTTCGTTCTCGCCACCCAGAATCCGATCGAGCTCGAGGGCACGTACCCGCTTCCTGAAGCTCAGCTCGACCGCTTCTTCTTCAAGGCCCTGGTGCCTTTTCCGAGCGAGACCGAGCTGCTCGAGATCGCTCGGCGCACGACCGGCAACGCGCTTCCAGAGCTCCATGCGATCGGGGATGCGGACGCCATCGTCGCCGCTCAGCGCGTGGCGCGAGACGTACCCATCGCCGAACACGTGCTGCGTTACGCGGGGCGGCTGATCACAGCCACGCATCCCAATCGCACCGAGCTGGACTCGGTTCGCCGTTACGTCCGATACGGTGCCAGCCCGCGCGGCTTGCAGACGCTCGTCCTTGCGGGCAAAGTCCGGGCGCTGCTCGAGGGCCGTTACAACGTGGCATTCGACGACCTCGCCGCCGTGGCGCATCCCGCCCTCCGCCATCGGGTCTTCCTGCAGTTCGAGGCGGAGGCCGACGCGATCAGCACCGACCAGATCATCGATGAGATCCTGGAGCACGCGAAGAAGGAATCGTAACCATGGCGGCCCTGCTCGATCCTCCGCTCCTGCGCCGCTTGGAAGCCCTCGCTCTGCGCGTGCGCCGAGCGGTGAGCGGACAGATGGGAGGCGAGCGCCGGTCGACCGCTCGGGGTCGCTCGGTGGAGTTCGCCGATTTCCGCAGCTACTCGCCCGGTGACGACTTCCGCCTGATCGACTGGAACGCGTACGCGCGACTCGACCGGTTCATGCTCCGCGTGTTCGTCGCCGAGCAAGAGCTGCCGCTGAGCATATTCGTCGACCTCAGCGGCTCGATGGATTGGGGCCGCCCCAACAAGGCCCAGACCGCCAAACGGCTGGCGGGCGCGATCGCGTACGTGGCGCTTGCGGCGCTCGATCGCGTGCGCCTGACCGTGTTCGCGGAGGGCCCCATGTCCGGTGGTGCGCCGTATCGCGGGCGCCGCGCGGTGGCCAACCTCTTCTCCCGGCTGCAGTCTTTTCCGGTCGGAGGCCCGACCGACTACGACCGGCTGGTGTGGCCGATCGGCAGGCAGCGCCCCGGAATGACCGTCCTGATCAGTGACGGGCTGGGCGAGTCGTCGATCGATTCCGCGATCGCCGCTCTCCGGCGCGCGCGCCAGGAGGGCGCGGTCCTGCAGCTGCTCGCGCCTCAGGAAATCGCGCCTGACTGGACGGGCGACGCGCGACTGAAGGACGCGGAGACGGGAGTCGAGCGCGAGTTCACGTCCACCCCGGTGACCGAGGCGGCATACGTCGCAGCGCTGGCACGGCGGAGCGGCGAGATCGAACGCTCAGCGCACCGTCGAGGCCTGCGCTTCGCACGGCTCTCCACCGACGAACCCATCGATGACATGGTGCTGCGGACGCTCCGCCGCCTCGGCCTGCTGTCGTGAGCTTCCTGGCTCCGGCCGCGGCAGCCCTCGCGCTCACCCTCCCGGTCATCGTCGCGCTGTACTTCCTTCGGATCCGCAGGCCGACCAGGGTGGTACCGGCGCTGAACCTGTGGCCGGACGAGATCCGCGATCGCCAGGCCAACATTCCCTGGCAGCGACTTCGCTTCAGCTGGCTCCTGCTGCTTCAGCTGCTCGCCGCAGCCGTGCTCGTGGCGGCCGCGACACAGCCGGCGCTTTCCGCTGGGGCCGGTCTCGCCCGGCACTCGGTGGTTCTGCTCGATGTGTCGGCGTCGATGCAGGCACGCGATGTGCAGCCGTCTCGCCTGGACGAAGCCAAGCGCGAAGTCGGCGCGCTCATCGACCAGTTGGCCCTGCAGGATCGCATGACCCTGCTTGCCGTGGGCTCGGTGGCACGGGTGGTCGCTTCTGTGGCCGGGGATCGGGAGGAGCTCCATCGCGCCGTCAACGACATCGGCGCACAAAACGGCCCCGCCGATCTCTCGGCAGCGTTGGCCCTGGCGGCCGGCCTAGTCAGGCCCGGCGAGGACGCGCGGGCATATCTCTTCAGCGATGGGATCGTCGGCCCCGTCCGAACCGACTCCGCGAACAGTCTTCCGTTTCCGGTCGAGTATCACCGGGTCGGCGTCTCCGGCGAGAACGTGGGCATGACGTCGCTGGTAGTCCGTACCGGAGCCCAGTCGCGCGCAGCCTATCTGCACATACAGAATTTCGGCCAGCAGTCTCGATCGTTCAGCCTGGAATGGCGCGCGGACAACCGGCTGGTCGACGCGCGCAGGCTGACGCTCGCAGGCGGCCAAGTTCAGGACCTGCTGCTGCCGGTGCCGTCCGATGCGACCCTGGTGTCCGCTCACATCGACGCGGGCGACATCTTCGCTCTCGACGACACGGTCACCGCGGTCGCGAGCACGCCACGCGCGTTTCGAGTTCTGCTCGTTACCCCTGGCAACGTGTTCCTGCAACAGGCGTTGAGCCTTCGCACCGACCTCCAGCTCGACGTCATCGCTCCGTCCGCTTACAAATCGTCAGCAGAGTATGCGATGAGCATCTTCGACGGCTATGCGCCGCCCGCGTTGCCGGACGGACCGTTCATCGTGATCAACCCGCCCGCAGGCAGCCCGCTCGCGGGTGGTGCGCGGATCGGCATCGGCCGAGTAAGGGCCCTCGATGCCGGTGACCCGCTGCTCACCAATGTCGATCTTCAGGACGTGCACGTCGCCCGCAGCCAGGATCTTCGCGCCAGCAAATTTGGTCGCCCGCTCATCACCAGCCTGCAGACCCCGCTCGTGCTCGTCCGCGACGAACCTTTTCGACAGGTTCTGTTCGGTTTTGACCTGCACGAATCCGACCTGCCCCTGCGTATCGCCTTTCCCATCCTGGTGCAGAACCTCAGCGAGTGGATCCTGCCTCCGAGCGTACCGAGCCACAGCTTTCATCCCGATGAGCCGGTGACGATCGTCCCTGAGGCGGAGGCCACGTCGGTGACGGTGGTGCGGCCGGACGGCCGCCGCCGCACGCTCGCGGCCGGTTCGGTCGTCACCTACGGGGGCACCGACCTGACCGGCCTGTACACGGTCGAGCAGGTCGTGGCCGGCAAGGTCGACAGGTCGTGGTTCACCGTCAATCTCTTTTCCGAGCAGATCTCACAGCTCAAACCGGCCGAGCGCCTCACGCTGCCGCCGCTGAGCAGCACGACCGCGGCTCATTCCGTGCATCGCGGCCAGCTCGAGATCTGGCCCTGGATCGCGCTCGTCGCGCTCGGTGTCGTCGTGGTCGAATGGCTGGCGTTCCATCGTGGGCTTTGATCTCACCCGTCCCCTTTTCTTGGGGGCGGGCGCTGTGGCGCTGGCGGCGATCGTCATCATCTGGCTGCGCCTCGCGCCACCGCTGGCGCCTCGGCGCGCGAGGATCTCGCTCGGCCTTCGCGCCCTGATCGTCGTGCTGCTCACGGGAGCCCTGGCGGGGTTTGAGCTGCAGACCACGCCGTCAACGCAATCTTTGATCATCGTGGCCGACCGCTCCGCCAGCGTTCAAAGCGCGCAAGACACGGAGCTCGCCACGTTGCTGCGCATCCTCGCCGCGCGCCAGGGCGACAATCGCGTCGGGGTCGTGAGCTTCGGCCGCGATCCTCAGGTCGAGGTGAACGCAAGCGCCGATCCTCAGTTCAGCGCCTTCCAGGGCCAACCGAACGTCCATTACACGGACGTGGCCTCCGCCCTTCGGCTGGCCGGGTCGATCCTGCCCGGCGATACGCGCCGGCACATCGTGCTGGTCAGCGATGGTCGGGCCAACCTCGGCGACGCCGTCGCCGAAGCGCGTCTTCTGCAAGCCGAGGGGGTGCGCGTCGACACGGTGGCCATCAGCGTGCCGATTGGCCCGGAAGTGTTGGTGGATCGTCTCGACGCCCCGCGCACGCTGGCATCCGGAGAGCGGGCTGACGTCAGCGCGGTCATCGTCAGCAACACGGACACCGCGGCCACGGTGCGCTGGTACCTCGACCGGACCCTCATCAGCACTGTTCAGCTGCAGCTCAATGCGGGTGAGACCGTTGTCACGCAAACCGTGGAGCCGGACCAGCCTGGCTTCCATTCGGTGCGCGTGCTCATCGATCCTGTCATCGATTCATACGCTGAGAACAACCTCGGCGAGGCGCTGATCCAGGCCGTGGGACCGGCTCGAGTGCTCCTGGTCGAAGACACACCCGGGGCCGCGGCCATCCTCGAGGCGGCGCTGCGCTCGACCGGCATCCTCACGACGACGGTCGCAGCAGCTCAGATTCCGCGCTCCTCGGCCGAGCTCGCCGCGTACTCCGCGGTCGTGCTTGTCAATGTGCCGGCGTCAAGCCTCGGCCAGGACGAGATGGCGCTGTTGCAGGCCGTTACGCGTGACCTGGGCACCGGCCTGGTGGTCATCGGCGGGTCGGACAGCTACGGTCCGGGAGGCTACGCCGGCACGCCGCTGGAGACCGCGCTGCCGGTCCAGATATTGCTGCCCCAGAACACGTTGAAGCCGCCGGTCGCCGTGATGCTGGTGCTGGAAAGCAGCGAAAGCCAGCAGGGCGACCAGGTGGTCCGCGGCGCGGCGGAGGCGGTCATCGATCAGCTCACACCACGGGATAGTGTCGGCGTCACGAACGGCACCATGGGTACGGTGGTCGTGCCGCTCACGCCCCTGAGCGACAAGGCCAAGATCAAAAAGCAGATCGAGGTGATGATGCTCGGCGATCCGCCCACTTACACGCCAGACCTGAAAGCCGCCGACCAGGAGCTGGCCAAAACGACGGCGTCGCTCAAGCACATCATCATGCTCGGCGACGGCGACGCCCGCGACAGCTACCAATCTGTGATCGAGACCATCCACGCACACGGCATCACCGTGTCGACGGTGGCCGTTGGATCCGACAGCAACGGGGCTTCCACGATGCAGGCCATCGCGGGCTGGGGCCACGGCCGCTACTACCAGAGCACCAGCTTCCAGGACGTACCGCAGATCTTCCTTAAAGAGACGAATGAGGCGCTCAAGCCATGGGTGGTTGAAGGCCAGATCACTCCGCGCCTGTCGTCGTTGGCCGAATTGTTGCCTGGAGTTCCACTGGACTCGTTTCCGGTCCTCACCGGGTACGTGGCGACCACTCCACGCGCCGCCGCCGATGTCGTGCTCAAGAGTCCGCAAGGTGACCCTCTGCTCGCGACCTGGGAGTACGGCCTGGGTCGAGTGGTCGCGTGGACAAGCGACGCCGAAGGACGCTGGACTGCTGACTTGCTGCGCTGGCCGCCGGCCAATCGTTTCTTCGGCGACCTGGTTCGATACAGCCTGCCTCAGTCCGGGGATCCGGCCCTGCAGGTCGAGACGCAGGTCCAGGGAGATCGCACCCACCTGCTGGTGACGGTGCCATCGTCGTCGGGCGAGGCAGTGAGCGTCAGCGCTGTGACACCCGACCTTTCAGACGCGACGCTGACCCTGTCGCCGACGGGTCCGGGCCGGTTCGAGGGCGACCTCCGCACGGACCGGGTGGGGAGCTACCTGCTGCACATCACGGACTCCGTCGGCGGGGTTGCCAAACACAGCAACACGCTCAGCCTGGTCGTCCCCTACTCGCCGGAGTACCGCAACCTGGGCACCGACACCGCGACCTTGAGCGCCATCGCTCGCGCGGGCGGCGGCGTGCTTTTGACCGATGGGTCAACTGTCTTCAATCTGCCGGTGCCGCCGGTCCATGCGGTCCTTCCGATCAGCGAGCTCCTGCTGGTGATCGCCATCCTCCTGTTTCCGATCGACATCGCTTTGAGGCGGTTCGTGTTCAGCAGCGACGACCTGCCGGCATGGCGGGCGGCGTTCGAACGTAAGCCGTCGCCTGAGCTACCCGCCGAGGCCACCGTGACCCGACTTCGAGAGCATGTGTCCGGCGTGCGCACGGCCCGTAAGACGAAACCGCCGCCTTAGCGTCGGCTGCGCGCTACGCATCATGTGCCACGAGGAGGCGGCACTTCGCGCGGTGGCCCCGGCAAGGCGCTCGACGGCGGCTCGGCGGCAGGCGGCTCTCCTGCCGGCCATGGAGAAGCCCCCGGCGCTGGGGCTGGCGCCGCGGGCGGCACGACGGCCGGAGCGCGAACGAACAGCCACGGCGTGATCTTGGCGAGGAGGAATCCGAGGGCGATCGCCGCCAGTCCGACTCCGATCAAGAAGGCGGAGCTCTGGCCTGAAGGAACATTGGATGCGAAACCGGCCAGCGTGGCGCTCGGGCCAGTGGTTGCTGTCAGGGTCTGGGCCTGGTCAAGGACAGCTCCCAGACCGCGGTCTTCCGGTCCTGCGTGAACAGCGCACCAGGGGCGGATGTGATCTCGTGCGGCACGGTCAGCGAGAAGGTCCTGTTGATCGCGGACAGGTCGTCGGCGGGATTCGGTTGTGATCCGGGCGAGGGGGATGCCGTTGGCTGGGCCTGCGTCTTGAACGTGTACGTGTCGGCCTGCCCGGATGTGGTGTGAGTTGCGGAGACGAAGAGCCCGCCGGTGTTGCCCACGTCAATCGAAGAGCCGCCTGAGGTCGCGGTCGCCGGGTTGAGGTTGTCGGCTGCGTCAAGAACGCAAAGGCATCCTTCTCAGTCTTGAAGGGGATCGTCACCAGGACTCCAGCCTGGTCGCCCTCGGTGACCTTGCCGACTTTGGCTCCGGGGTACTTTGACGCCAGTCGGGCACACATATTCGTCACGACCGCCGATTGGCCACTCCCGGAGGTCGAGTGCGACAGGAGGGACGATGGGTGAGATGCGCAGCGGACCTCATGCTCGACTCGCTGGATCGGGGGCGCGTCGAGCTCCGTGTCCGCTGCGACGCCGGCGCCAAGGGCAGGAAGTCGCGCCGCGTGCCCATCACTGCGAAGCTGGCGGCAGCGATCAAGCGCTACGAAGCTCGACACCGAGACCACGCGGAGGTGCAAAGCATCTTGGTCAACGATCGCGGCCTGTCATACACGCCGTGGGGCATCGATCAGCTCATGGACCGGCTCGAGCGAAACGCTGGATTCCACGTACACGCGCACGGCTTTCGACACACCTTCGCGACAGTCGCGTGCCAAGCGGGTTGGAACCTGGAGCGGTTGCGCGCGGCGATGGGCCACGCCGACTATGCGGTGCTGCATCGCTACGTCCGCCTTAGCAGCCAGCGGGACCTCGGACAGCTATCTGAGTAGGCGGCCTTCACCGTGGTTGACGGTGGCGTCGCTCCGGCTGCAGGGACATCGGGTGGGCGCTGGAGGTAGCCGGCCCGCCCGCCCGTTCAGATCGCCTTGAAGACTATGACCTCACTGAAGCCATCAGAGTCCGCTTGAATACCGTAGCAACCCGCACTCGTCGGATACGCGTAGAAGGCCGCGCTGCTGTCAATTGGCAGCCGCAGGTCGCTGTAGAAGGGCACATCTACACCCTGCGAGTCAGTGACGGTTACTCCGGCAAGGTCGCTCCGGCCCACGCCGACCCCCCCGAAGTAGAGCGTTCCGGCGCCGTCTAGGCTGCTCCCACGCAGCAGGACATTGCGCACCAAGGGCGCAGTCGCGAAGTCCCAGACCGTCTTATTGAAGGCATATGCCCCTTGCGGCCCGGCGCTGTTGCCGAAACCCAGCCGCAGAGGCGTCCCCACCCGCGGCGCCGCTCCACCCAACAGGGTCACAGCAGTGACCGGACAACGGCTCCCTATTGCGAGTACCGGCAACTTGAGTGGTCTTGCCCTGAACAGCTGAAAGGCGATTGGCGTCGGCGCCGATCCCGCTGGGAGCACTTGGAGATCGATGGTGCTACTCTGCTGGCCCCCGCGTCCCCAGACCAAGTGGAACGTCCAGCAGCCCGCTGTTGGCACATCCACGATGCTGGGACCACCGGCAATGTTAACCACCGGTTGGGACTGGCCCAACGGGCGACCTTCGACCATCAACGTGGCTGTCGGATCGTCCTTGGCTTCCCACAGAATCTTGTTGTTGCTGCCGTCCACCCGCGGACTTGCGCCGGCCACCAACTGGGTGGCGAACAAGTAGGCGATGGAGTTGTTGCCGGTACCAAATGCCCAGGGCACGCCCCAGGGCGCCGAAGGCTGATTCCATCCACCCTGTGCCCAGACCGGTGGCAGGGCATCGGTCAATGAGGTGCCTGAGCAGCCGCCGACGAAAGTGTGAACAGCAATGCTCGCGCTTGGATGAACCTGCGCTGCTGACGATGTGCAGGCCCAAGCAAGGAGGATGAGCAGGGCGAAGCCGGCACCGCGCGACTTGGTTTTGCGATTCATGACGTCAGCACACGCTCTCAGGCTGGGAGTCAGAACAGGAGCTGATCCAGCTCACCATCCCGCATTCATACACCGCCGAGCTCGCGCCGGTTCCCGCCGGGACGTTTGGGACGTTTGCAAACGTCCCGGGACGCGGTTGAAACGTCCCCGCTCTCGTTGATGTCATTGGCCCCAATGTCATTTAGAGACCAGACCGACAGTTGGATCCGAGCCGCCGCATGGGCGACCTTGCCGACGTGCGGCGTATCGTCGCCGCGGGCGTCCGCAGAGCGATTGGTCATTGGCATCCCAGAGCGCGTGCGCGCATCCAGGCGCGCAACGCATGGCGCGTCGGGTTTGACGTCGAGCTCGATCGCAACGTCAGGTGGGTCGTCGGCGAGGCGCGTGTCGAACGGCGGTGGAAAGTGGCCCGGGCGCCGCTGCGGTTCAACAGTGGCGGTCCGGGTCCCCTAACAGAGGACCGCCAAAAGCCACGATGCCGGCTGGACGGAATGCACGGAACGCGTAACACCGTGCCTTCCATTGCGGTCATGAAGGCTAAACCGTGCACCCCTTTCGGTCGTGGACGGCCTCCGAACCCGTCTAGATGAGATCGTCCCCAAGTGGTCCGTCGACGTTGCTAACGATCGATCGGGCGCGCATTCTGCGCGGCTGGACCCGACGTGACCTCGGACGTCAGGCGAGCGTGGACGAGGGAACGCAGTGCGATCTCTTCGCCGGTCGTCGACGACCAACGTTCGGCACGCTTCGAGCGATTTGCCTTGCGCTCGACCTTGCGCTCGATGACATCTTCTCATTCGCAGAGCCTCGAGCGCAGAGCCTCGAGCGAGTCAGTCGCGGACCGTCAAGGCATACTCATAGGCAGATGTCCTGGCACAAGACGTGGAGTCTCTCGCGTCGGATTATTGGTGGACTGTCAGCTGGGCTGCTGACTGCTGCCGTCGCACTCTACGCACCGATTGGACTAGCCACGCAGTCGCCAACTGAGATGACGGTGAGGACACACCTGTTTCTAGCAGTACTCGTCGTGTCTGCGGCAGGGACCTGGATCGTCGCGATTACGCCGCATGCCAGCATACCGAGGCTCGTTTCAAGCCTGGCGGCCGGCTTCAACGGCATTTGGATCTTCAGCTTTATTGGGCTGCCGGTAGTCGTTGCCAGCCTCATAGCTATCTTCGTTTCAGCGGTAGGTGTTCCGCGGCGCCTGGCCGCTGCAGTGGTCACCTTGGCAATAGTGGGCTTCGGTCTGGGACTAGTCGTGTTGCGGCTTACGGAGCCGCCCGGGGAACACATTTTCGGCTGACGGAGAGAACTCCATCCACCGACGAAATCAGCTCCCGGCTAGTGCGGTTGATCTCAGTTAGGACTCCTGCGTCGTATTGCGCGACAAGCACAAAGATCGGCCCTGATTCGGTAGGCCCTTAGGTCGGTTGACTTTGTCCGAAGCTATCGTTTTTGTGGACAAGGGCGCTTCGCCCGTCGTGTGCTGAGGATGCCGCCTCGGGCTATTCCTTTGGCGCACAAGTGTCGATACAGGTGCCATTGCTTTGAACGACGACGATTTGGATCCAAAGGGCTCTGATGGAAGCTGGATGTCTGCAAGGCCCATATGTGATGGCGCGGCCATCACGTAAGTTGACGATTAGATTGCCGCCGATGCGGCACCACAACGGCTGGACGTACGGTCCCGGGAGTGGGAGCGGTATCGCTTCTTCGATCGACCTGCGCTGCTCGTTATACGGGCTGGTCGGTGGATTCGACCACAAGACTTGCGGTCCCTCCGGAATGGGCTGTATTTCCACGCTCGCGATGTCAATGAGCTGGACGCCGATGGGGCTAGCTTCAACTGGCCACCAGAGCAGTCCGCGTATGCCCGCGACGGCCACAACTGCCGTCAGGAGAACACCGACTGCCGCCCAGGTCATCGATCGCCGCTTCATGCGCCAACTATGCGCGAGTCAAGATCCAGAGGCCATCGGGTTCGGTTTAGATCCGGGCACCGCCAGTTCAAATCTGACCCCGCCGGACCGGTGCGGTCTGCCGGCCCCTGAAACAAGGGGCACCGTGGAACGCACCGGGGATGTGTGGTGTAGCTAGTCGGATATGGTTGGCCAGAGAAGGCATCCGCCAGCGGGCGCAGTGCTCCTACGACGCGCTCAGGGAGCTCGAGCGATGAGTGTCACCTACGGTCCAGTGCCGGGCATCGAGGAGGCCCGACCATGGAAATTCACTACCCCCAACCATGGGAATCAACGATTGTCTGGGGCCCTCGCGACGACTACACATTGGTCGATGCAGGGGGGCCCCAGGGAGGAGGGCCTCGGCCGACAAGGAACCCTCCGACTGCTTGACTGGCTGCTCGTACCCAGCGATCCGCGCGGGATTGTGCTCCTGTGCGGCTACCTCGCGTCTGCGGCGTTCGGTCTGGTTGCCTTAGTCAATCCCCCCGGCGATCCGATCGGATTTGCCTATCTCGCCGTGGCGGTGGTCGGCTACTTCTACATCCAGACCCGCGGCCTGACCACCTTTCTTTGGCTGCTGGTCGCAGCCGGCGGAGTTGCCGCCTGGTTTGCCGGAGGACCCGCTAGCTGGATCGAATTTGTGATCGGTCTGGGGCTGGCGGTGGTCGCCCTCACACCACTGCCTGACGAGGAACGCAGTCGACCGAGCCCAGCGGTCCAAACCTCTATCGCAGCGGTGACTTCATCGTCCCGAAACGGTGGCGGGCGAGGGCTGAGCCTGGACACATTTGATTCCTCGAGAAAAGTCGAGGACTCGCCCGTTCGATCCTCGGCAGAAGCTGAGGTTGGAGGCAACGGTGCCGCCCAAGACAACGTAGACGTGAAGCCGGCGCAGGTCCGCTCGCCGATCGCGATCAAAGCCATCGGCCGGCTGCGTCTGCTCGTCAACGAGCGTGACGTTACCGCGCGCCTCAATGAGCAGCCGCGGCTGGAGTTCCTCTTCTGCTACCTGCTGGCGCGAGCTGTGAGTGGTGGCGACGCCAGCGTCGATCGGCCGGCCCTGGCCGACGAGGTGGCGCCAGGGTTTCCTGCTTCCAGCCAGCGTGATCGGCTGCGCAAGCAGCTCTATGCCCTTCAGGGCACGCTCGGCAGCCAGCTCAAGGGCCTACTCCAAGTGAACGCGAATCGGATCAGGCTCGAGCTCGACGGCGTCGACACCGATTTCGGCCGGCTCTCACAGATGTGCCGGCTAGTCAGTCGCCGCCGCTCGCTCATCGACGACCCGCTCGCTGAGCAGATCCGAAAGCTCCTCGACGATACTGGCGGTGGAGAGTTCCTTTCCGGCTTCTCCGAGCTCGAGCATCAAGTCACCGAAGGCCGCAGTAGTGCCCTCGAGGTTGTCGAGGCCGCGAGGCAGCTGATCGCGGGCCAGCGCGCCGACCTCGCGCGAGCGCTTGCCGAACACTACGAAGCCAGCGGCCGCCCTCAAGCATCGATCGCCTATTTGCGAGCGGCGTTGGTCAGCTCTCCTGGACGCCAGGACCTGGCCCGGCTCTTGGTTGCCGCCTACATGCGCACCGGACAGACCGCGCTCGCCGATGCGGCGCGGCTCGAATTCGATCTCACCCAGGAGAAATGACATGAGCACAGAGGTCGATACCAAACACGCAGCCGATACCGAACCCGCGGCCAGGCCAGCCAACACCTCAACGCCGCGCCCGGACCAGCCGGCGGCATGGCGTCGACGTCGGTATCAGGTCATTGCTGGCGCGCTCGCCATCGCGCTCATCGTTGTGTTCGTGGCCAACAATGTTCTGGCCCGCCAGTATTCACCCTCCGGCGCTGTAAGTCAGTATCTGACCGCGATCCAAAGCGGAGACGCAGCTGCCGCCTGGAGCCTCATCCAGGTCTCGGCACCGACCACCAACGTCGACGCCACCCTGATCGACCGCGCATCCCTACAGGCTGCATTGGGCTCCGCCAAGCCGGACATCCGAAGCTTCGCCGTCACTCAAACCGCCAACGCCGACGCCAACGTGGTTGCGGTCGTTTTCAGTTACGAGACCGCGGGCGGCACCAAGCGGAGCACTTTTACTGTTTAGCGGTCGGGCGACATGAGGCTTGGCTTCTTTCCCGCTTGGCGCGTGGTGATCACACCAGCTCTTCTGCACGTCGTGCTCCCCCAAGGCAGCGCTGGGGTCAGCATCGATGGCAAGGCGATCGCTGTTCCCGATGGGGCCAAGTCCGTGGTCGCGGTCTTGCCCCTCGCTCACAAGATCCAATTCAACGGAACCCAGATCCTGGAGAAGCAGACGGTAGGCGTTGATGCCTTCTCTGCTCAGGAGCAGGCGGTTGCCTACCAACCCAAGTTCACCTCCGCCGGCCTTGTTGGGGCTAAAACGGCGATCAAGGCCGCGTTTGATGCATGCGCTAAGTCGACATCCTTTGCCCCCAATGGATGCCCTCAGAAGAATGACACCTACTTCGTCAACTCCCCTCAGTGGCAGGTGGTCGGCGATCCTCTGCAGGATCTCACCATCTCCTTCGATCAGGATCTCAACCCATTCGGAACAGGTCACTACCAGATGGAGATCGCCTACCAGGGGGCAGGCAGCCCGGGCACGCATCACGACGTCTCCAGCGGCGGCTACAGCGCCCAGATGCAACTAACCGCCAGCGATGTGACCGTGGGATCGATCAGTGCCGTCCAGGGCCTGCCGGCGCTCCAGCGCCCAGCCGGTGCCAGCGATCAGGCGGCCAAAGATCTCGTGTCCAAAGCGCTCCAGCGGTGCTCGACGCAGCGTCTACAGAGTCCGCCCGACTGCCCGCAACAGATCGTCGCTGCCGGCGTATCAAACGTCCGCTGGACGCTCAGCGGCGATCCACTTGCCAACGCGACGGTCACGTTCGACCAGCAAAGCGGGGTGTTTACCGTCCACGGCAGCTTCGCGATGTCAGCCTCATACGACTGGCTGGGCATCGCCGAAACTAGCAGCAGCTTCTACCCCGCCTACAACGCTTTGCTCCTCTGGGACGGTCAGGGTTTCGTGCTCGTCACGATCCAAGGCGCGAACTCATAGGACCCTTTCCTGCTAGGAGGCAGGGCGCGCTTCTCGAGCCCTTCCTCCTATCCCATCCGCAGCCGCGAGCCAAAGGACGCTCAGAGGACGCCAGGGGACGTTGGATCAATGGGCCGAATCGGCACACGTTTGATGTGCCAAACTGGCCCACGACGATGGGCCCAACGTACGCCTTCGGCGTAACAAGATAAGGCGACTCCGTCGCTAGAAGTCGTCCGGGCGAATCGCCTAAGTCTCGGCGACCCCTTCGCCCGGCGAGGCCACCCAGCCCTCATCCACCAGCCGGTCGAGAGCCAATTCGATTTGCGCGGGGGTAAACCTCAGCTTGCGCTCGTTCCACCGATGAGTAGCCTTCACGACTTCTTCGCGATTTCGAGGGTTCTCATGGCGGACTACCCAATGAACGGTGGCCAACAATTCCAGTCCATGCGGCGTTTCGAACCCGTCGACTAACCTGACGACCCGATTGAAGCGATCTCTCGTAGCGCCATTGACGCTCAACACAGTGTCCGCGTCTTCTACGGCTCCGGGTACTAGGCTGATCTCCGTGGTCGGAGTGTCAGCTCCGAAGTAGCCGGAGGTGAAGTACCCATCTACCGCCTGGAGAACGTGCCGCAAGTTCTCAGCATACGGTCCATACGGCGCCTTATTAAACCGAAGCTTGAGAGGCTCCCCTGCTTCCTGCATGAAGTACATCAGTTTGTGGACCTCAAGCAACGTCACAACTGGATCCATATGGGCCTTTAGGTAAGCCTGAATCAGCCCTACAAGTGCTGCGCGGCCTTGAGTCATCCGAGGCACGCGCGCCCGCGGGAGTACGTGCGAGTCGGCGTGCTGAGGTTCGTACACAACAACGTGCAGCCCCGGCACTGGCCGCAACGCGGCTTCGATGAGCGGCCGAACCTCGCGCCAGTCCAGCCCGCCCAGGCCGCTGCCCAGCGGCGGTAGGGCGACGGATTTGATTCCACGTCGATTGATCTCACCGACCAGCGCTTGGAGACCTGCCTCGATGTCACCGATTCGGCTTCTACCGCGCCAATGTCGCTTGGTAGGGAAGTTGATTATGTAGCGTGGGTTGGTAAGGCTGCCGGTCTCGTAAACAAACATCTTCCCCGGCTGGACCTCACCGCGCCGGCATGCAGCCTGATATGCCCCAAAGTTGCGCGGATACGCCCGCTTGAACTGCAGAGCCACGCCGCGACCCATGATTCCTACGCAGTTCACGCTGTTAACCAGCGCCTCGGCATCCTGAGCCAGAAGGTCGCCGGTCGTGAATTCGATCGTCGATTCGTCGGTCATTAGTAGTACCACCCCGGGCGGACCTCGACGGGCGGCTTATAAGTCGCGCTAGCCAAATGTGACTCACACTGTTTTCGGACAGGCGTCGAGCTGACCCCGATTCTCGAAACCAGCTTGATCGGGAATGACCCGTGGACAAGGAACTCGGCCTGCTTCGCCTCCTTGATATCGCCATCGCGCCAATCGGTTGCCCCTATTGCTTCCCAGTTCAGGTCGTCGAGTTTGGCCAAGTCATCGCGGAATTCCGTATAGCGTGCCCCGGCGTTCGAAAGCGAGAATGCCCAACGTCGTCCTGATCGGTTGGCCCACTCCAACACGTCCTTGAGGTCCGACTCGAGGTGGACAATTGGACCTTGACCACCTTTGTAGTGCAGCTCAGGGTGGTTTCCCTTATTGAGCAGGTAGAGCATCACCGACCGCGGACAGAAATAGAACGGCACATAGTCCCCAACGTAGTCACCCTCATGACACGACACCGGGAGCGTCAACCGCCGGGCCTTGATTGTTTGCATTCCCACAACCACCGCACCGCCACGGCGCGCGTACTGTCGGCGTATAGGTTGCCATCCTCAATGATCCGCGGAAGATTGTCGACATGCGTGATGTGGTAGATGCGCGGCCGGTCCGGATGAGTAGTCACACCCTTCGAAGCTTCCCTGCGGCCAGTGCCTGACCATCCACAACGAGGCCAAGAATACGTTCCTCCTTGAAGCGAACAGGGCGGTCACCAATATGGTAGCCTAACTAGTGCCCGAACGCAAGTTCGGCCCAACATTTAGGGCCTGCAGCCGCGAGGCCCTTGACAACGCGAAACTACCGTCCATAATATGGGCGCAATGTTCACCATCGATCCGCACGACCCCGAATCGTTCCGCACCTACCTCACTGATCCGCTACGCGCTGCCAAACTCGCGATCGATGATGGTGTCTCATGGGCCGAGACCGTGCTTCACGACCGCCCGTTCAACCCATGGTTGTGGGCGCACCTGGTTCGATATCACGCTTGCGGGCGCTTGGGCGAGCCCGCCATCCACGACTGGAGCCTGACACCTGGCATCGCACATTCCGGAATCGAGATCGTAAGGGGACCGCTAACCGTGCGCGTTCTGAAGAGTCTGCGGAATGCTCCTCCGAATCCCGGACACAGCGGCAGTCGTCGGGCTTTCTATCAGCAGTGTCTCCAACTGGACTTCGAAGGAGCTGCGGTGCCTCCAAATGGTGGCAACCTGATTCTCGATTGGAACGTCGACCGCCGGAACCTCGAACTAACGCTCGGGCTCTCGAAGCCCGTTGGAACGTGGCCATACGGAGGCCGACCGCAACTCGAGTGGAGACTAATCGTCGAATTTGATGATGACTACCCACGTTTCACTTCCTCGGATGAGCCCCTAGACATCGACCCATCCGAAGAACTCGAGGACGAGGATCAGTGATCGGCGAACGAGTTCGCCTCGCCCGTGAAGCGTCCGGGCTTACTCAGCGCGAGCTTGCCGACGCTGTCGGAGCTCCGCTCAGCGCCATTGCAGATCTCGAAATTGGACGTGTGCATGTCCCTTCCGAGGAGTTGATCGAGGGCATCGCTTCCGCCACGTCATTTCCGGCTGGGTTCTTTAGACGTGGCGCACTTCCACATATGCCGGAGGGACACTATCGCAAGCTCAAGCGTGGCACGGCGCGCGTAAGTAAGCAGGTTCGAGCGCAGGTACGTCAGATGCTGGAGCTAGTGCAGAACGCCGAAGGCGTTCTTCCGTTGCCCCCCGTCCTCATTACTCCCACCCCGAACATTCAGACTGCGGCCGACGTTGAGAGTGCTGCAGACAAATTGAGGCAGGAGCTCGGATTAGGCGAACGTGCGCCAATTACCAACCTGGTCCGCGCTGCGGAGCGCGCTGGTGTTGTTGTCGTTCGTCTCCCAGCGCCATTCGAAGATCACGACGGGTTCTCCGTCTGGCCTGATGCGGGTCTTGGCGGCCGACCTGTTGTCGCTCTCGGTCTAACCGTCAACGGCGACCGCGACCGTCACACACTCGCCCATGAGCTGGGCCACCTGGTATTGCACACATCACGTCGCGACTTATCGATTGACGTGGCTGAAGCAGAAGCTCATCGCTTCGCCGGCGCCCTACTTCTCCCGCGGAAAGCCGCGGTTGAGGCGATGAGGCCGCCGCTCACCTTGGGCGTTCTTATGTCCGTTAAGGCGCACTACGGTACCTCGCTCTCGATGGCCTCACGCCGTGCGTTGGACCTCGCCCTTATCGACCGTACTCATTTCGTGTCTCTGCAGAAGCAACTGTCTAGACGAGGTTGGCGTTTGAGCGAGCCCATCGTGGTAGCAGTCGAAAAGCCGATCCTTATCGGCAGGATTCTCGAGAGCCTGGCTGGGCACGGTCCAATTGCGGCTAGGGCCGATAGGCTCGGACTGCCCTTATTCGCTTTCAGTTCACTATTGACGAACTCATCCATCCGCGCATGAGGGATGCCACACGAACCGCGGAAACCCGGTGCCTACCCGTGAATCGATCGTAGATGGAGATCCCGCCCGGCAACCCAGATAGCAATGTCCTGCCCGCGGGGATTGCCGACGAACAGGTAGATCACGCGATTCGATCCTCTGGGTATCCACTCCAGAGCAGAACGATCGCAGCCCTCTCCGACTCATTTGAGTTCCTGGCGGAGGAATGGGGATACATCGACCGCGATGAAAACACCTATCGCACGTTAGACGTGTTCGCCAGGCAGAGGCTATCGAGGCCTCACACTCAAGTCGGGGCTGACAACCCCCTGAAGGTGAGGCCCAACCTGACCGCTCTCATCGAATGCAAGCAGGCGGATCTGCCCTACGTCTTCTTCCGCCGCCGTCGGCCCGCAACGAACACAGCGCTCGTGGTGGGGCTACATCGCTCGAAGGTCGAGGTATCTGCTGCGGACAGTCGGAGTACGACCGTCGTCGACGTGCCACGTGCCCTCAGCCTGAATACGCTGCCCTTCGCCACGGCACCAGTAATCTCCTCCACGTTTAGTCGTCTAACAAGGAAGGGAAAGGACCTCGAATTGACCGGCACCGACGCCTACAGTTCGGTGATCCGACCCTTGGTCAAGGCGGCCCTGCACTACGAGGCAATATCGAAGCCGCCAAGTTTATTTGCCTTTCTCGACTGCACCGCTGTGGTCCTCGTCGCCGTCGTTGATGCGCCAATGATTGCTATCGACGTTCAGCGGGAAGGCCATGTCGCCTCATATGCCCCATGGGTTCGGGTGTTGCGTCACGAGCCAGTGCCCGGTGCCCAGATTTTCGACACTCATCGGATGTTCGCGATCGATTGTGTGCATTGGGGCTACCTCCGCACGTATGTCGATGACTTCTTGCTTCCGTTCGCTTCTGCATACGCCGAAAGAGTGGAACGCCATCACAACGAGCTCTACCATGGGCGGGCATTCGTTGCGAGCGAAAGCATGGCTGGGACCGGGGAGCTCGAAACGCATTTGACGTTTCGATCTTGAACTCGGCGCTCCGACATTCCTCCCATTGACCGATCATGCGTTGCTTTCGATAAGACTTCGATATCTCTAGCTCACCCCGAGATTTAGGCCGGCGTCGTTCCTGCACGGTACGACGGGCTCCGACGAGCCGGAAGACTCAAGTCTCCCCGCATTTAGCGACTTTCGGTGGGGGCGCCAGTATCGTTTTCCACTCAGTGCGGCCTGGTCAGAGGATTTTGCGGGCCGTACTCAATAACGGCGGTTGGTCCGGTTGGGGTGAGATACAAGAACAGGGCAGCACCGATGCGGGCATCGCGTCCGCGGAACTGCAAGATACTGTCTACCTCTTCGCCAAGCGCATTCTTGACAAGAGCATCAATATGGCGACTGAACCAATCGCTCCCTAACCCTTCTTCCCGTGGCTAAGGATTTCGATAATGCTGGCGGCCCGAAACCTGCTGGCCATATTCGGCCGAGGCCCTATTTATCTGGTACACGCGTATGCTCCAGGCGGTGGCCCAGAAACGAGCAGGAGCATGTCGCGCCAAACGATGTCAACGGACGCGACGCCTACGTTCCCTAGAAATCCGTACGAGCGAGTGGACTTAACCGCGCTCGAGGTGGGATCATATCGTAGGTCGTACGGATTCGAAGGCTCAAAATGCCGGTACTGATCAGTCCACGAGCCGCCACCACTCACCACCCGCTGGATTAGCGTGTCAGCAGGAAGGCTGTATAAGGTTTCGGTCCACTTCCCTGTAACGGTCGTATAGTCTCCACCTTGCTCCGTGAACGTGATGAGCACGTCGGCCGTGATGCCTGTTGGGCTCATGTGCGGGGTCACAGTCATCGAGACGTCGACCGGGTGCGCAGGTTCGAAGAGTCCGCCTCCAGCCCAGAAATCCTTGTCCCCATTGACTAGGTGGGTTGGGGTATACGTGGTCTGGTGACTGGGCACGGTTAAGTTCGATAGCACACACGGAGGCGCAGTGATCGGCTGAGTCACGGCGACCTCAGTTACCGCCTTGCCGCTCCAGCTAATTACGATTCGCTGTGATTCTGTAGTCAATTGCACGCCAGCTCCACCAAACGGAATGGTGAGTTCAAAAAACGTGTTGACGACGAGCAGTTTGCTGAAATCGTGGGTTGCGCCGCCAGTATCGAGTACGCGCAATTCCAAGCTGCCCGACGCATCGAGCCTCGGCATGCTTTTGGGCGGTGATATTGGCGTCCCGTTACCTCCAGTCGACGGGAGCGGAAAGTTATATCCGTCGACGACAACGTTTAGAGTCCGATCACTGGCAACTTCGGACGCATCGACGGAGGCCGGGTTTGGAAGGCAAGCGACTGGAGTCAGTGGCGGGACAGGGTTCCTGGTCAAAGTCGCTAGTACGTCCTGGAGTTGCTCCTTAATGCGGTCCCCGATGAAGTTAAGACCGCATCGAACCTCAATCCCGGTCGACTGTATGGCTTGCGTCAACATATTCGAGAGCTCTTCTCTGATTAGTTTTTCAGCGTCGGTATTCAGCGCGTCAATCGAACTCTGGAGAACACTCGCCCACTTCGTCGCGTCTGCATCCAGATCGGCTATGGCCTGCTCAAGTACGGCGACAGCATGTGGATCTGGCCCAACCGTGCAGTCAGAAGCCGATAGCAACGACCCGCTGAGGACCAGGACAGCGGCCGGGAGGGCGCGCAACGCTTTCGATTGCCACGCAGTGCGACCGCCGCGATAGGTTCTCATCTCAAGCGCTACGCTCCGTGAAATAGGCCGAACATCGCTGCGTCCCGCAGAGTGTCGTAACGGTCAAAGTCGCGCCAAGTTGGACAGCAGAATCACGTGGCTGGGCCTTTGACACCCCAACTCGCCGCCATGCAGTAACTCTGGGCGCGATTCGTCGCTGGTCAACTGAACCTCACGCGGGGCTCCGCAGCGGTAGTTGCAATCATGGAATGGACCGGTTCAACGACGAAGTCGGCCAGATTGAAAAGGGAACTGTTCAGCGGGCCAGGTGGTAGGGCCTTAAGGCTCTCCTTGGCGCGCTCGATGAAGGCCCGAGCGACTTCAGCAGTCGATCGAAGGCAACCACTCGCGTGCAGAATAAGCAGAATCTGCCTTACATTTGCTTTCGCGCGCTCGCGTTGGCCAAGGAGGACCGCCAGTTCATTGCCGTGACGCGAGCGCAAGGCGAGGACCATCGGAAGCGCGAACTTTCCCTGGTCGATGAGTCCGACAATAGGATGCTCCTCGCCCGGGCCGATTTTGGCCGTGATATCGAGGACGTCGTTGACGAGCTCCATGGCCACGCCCACGTTTCGCCCGTAGGTTGCCAAGACCTCCACAACCTCGCACGGGGCGTCGCTGACCATGGCACCAACGCGGCAAGCGGCATCGTAGACGGTGGCCTTTCGTTGCTCGAGGTTCTGTAGACACTCGTCCTCTGTGCAGGATCGTCCATTCAAAGCCGCCAGGTCTCGCATGCGGGCTTGGGTTACGTCGGCCGAGGCTCGACTGAGGATTCCAGTTGCCTCATGACCAATCGATGTAGCGACCTCAAATGCTTTGGTTAGCAGATAGTTGCCAGCCATTAGCGAAAACATGTTGGCCCACTTGACCTCGGAGCGAAATTGCTCCGAATGAAGCAACGAGTGGTCCAACGAGCGGTTGACCACGCTGCCGAGCATTGCGTCTGCACAGCATGAAAGTTCGACGCATGCGGCCGCTGAGATTCTTGAAGAGTTTCGTGTTGATCCAAAACAAGCAGCGAGCAGGACTAGTCCAGCTCTGAGGACGCGCGCTCGAGGATTGCCCGTCCGCGCGGCAATCTTGGACAGCAATGGAAAGTCTGAACTAATTGTGACCGCAAGTAGCCTGCGAACTGCGTCCAGGTCAGGCGACAGTCCTGCCTCTACTAAACCTGCGGCCACCTCCAGGTGCTCCCCCTCCATGACGGGGTCCCGTTCGCCGTAATCGATGAGCGCACTGCGTACGTTCTCGAAAAGAGGCTGGCGAACTTCGAGCGTGTAATCGAGCAGCTTCCACAGGAACCCGTAGGTCTTCAACAGCCGCTTACCAATTTGAGCACGCTCATGAAAACGCCGCTCAAGTAACCTCCCGTACTCACCCAAATCAGCGTGTAGCGGATTAGGTCCGCCCAGCGCTGAATCCAACACTTGAGCGGCAAGTTTTCCGGACTCCATGGCGCTGTAGATCCCCTCTCCGGTGAAGGGGTCGACTAATCCGGCAGCGTCGCCGACGGTCAGGATTCCGGTGTCGAAGTGGCCGTGTAGTGTCATCTCGAACCGGAGTGGAGCCCCCTGCAGGCGGTTTTCCTGCGTCATGTTCGCGAATCGCCTGTCATGGCGTCTGAGGTCTCTTGCGAATTGGTCAAAGACTTGACGAAGATTGACGTGGAAATCCTCGTCTTGGACAGGGAAGTAACCGACTCCAATATTTGCGCGAGAGTCGGCGAGGGGAAAGACCCAGCCATAGCCGGCAAGCACGCGGTGCCCAACCGGATCGACCAGAGGAACATGAACGTTCAATAGGTCCGGGAGCTGGCCGACCTTTGTGAAATAACCTCTAACGGCAAAACCCGCCGACCAACGATCCATGCGGTGACCGAGAGCCTTGGCGAAAGGCGAGTTGCCTCCGTCGGCGACGACCACGAAGGTTGCTGGAATCTTCTGGTCGACCCCATCCCGTATGACTGTAACGCCTTGGACACGACCGTTGGTGCTAAGTAGAGAGGTGGCGGCAGTACCTTCCATCAGCAATGCTCCAGCCTGCACAGCTTTCTTGCTGACCATGTGGTCCAGCACCCGCCGAGGGATAACGACTCCATAATCGGGAAATCCGACGCCGTGGCCTGAATACAAACGGTCGCGATGTCGCAGTGAGCCTGTTACAACTCTCGCGCCCTGCACCGTTCGATGCTTGGACAATTCCTCTACAAGTCCCATCTCCGCAAGAAGCCGCACGGAGCCGCGTGTCAGCCCATCTCCACACGCCTTATCTCGCGGAAAGACGAGCTTTTCCAGCAGTGCAACGCGACGACCACGACGTGCCAAATGAAAGGCCGCCGTGGCACCCGCCGGGCCTGCCCCGATGATTGCAACGTCGAAACACTCCGTCACACTGTTCATACTCCGATTCAAGTCAGATTCCTGTAGCAGGTTGAACCACGGCATCGGCCAGTCGAAGCAGACTCCGTCTGGCATCACCATTCGGAAGCCGGCGAGCGTATACGATGGCCCGTTGGGCGAAGCAGGTGGCAGTGCCCGAGGTGCGAGCCAGGGATCCGGTGCACCTAACCAGCGCGAGAGCCTCTTGGGCGTCCTCACCATTGAGGTCTGGTCGTGCCAAGATCTCTCGAAGACGCCTTCCTTCGGGGGTGCCTGAATGAAGCGTATAGAGAACCGGTAAGGTGTAAACGCCTTCGCGCAAATCGATGCCCGGCTCTTTGCCAAACTCCGCTTTGTCCGTGGCAATATCCATGACATCGTCAATCAATTGAAACGCCACGCCTAGATTGCGTCCGTATGCTGCAAGACTTGCTCGCACCGATGTAGTGGCTCCGCAGACAAGTGCTCCAAGTTCGCAGGGAAGTTCAAAGAAAGCCGCCGTCTTCTGCTCTATGACGCTGAACAAGCGGGCCTCATCAATATCAAGTGCCTTGACGCTCTCCATCTCGCGCATCTGGCCGTTCCAGACCCGGTGGACAGCCTCGCTTACGACAGCATTGACATCATCGCCTGCGCTGGCGAATGTCTCGATGGCCTTCGACAAGAGAAATGCGCCGCCAAACGCGGCGAGCTTGTTGCCCCAACGTGCATTCGCGCTAGCTACGCCTCTTCGCATGGTGGCCAAGTCGACTATGTCGTCGTGATATAGGGTGGCAACATGCATGAGTTCCATAGCCACCGCCATTCGTATTGCAACTGGCCGCGCAGGGTCGCCGAATTGCGCTCCCAGCAGCAGCAGCGCGGGTCGCATCAGCTTGCCACCAGCGCGGAGGAGCTGTCCGCAAACTTCATCAACGAGGGGATCTGAAGCTCCGACTAAAGCCTGGAGCCCCGATTCCACTTGCCTTAGGTCGTGCTCTACTTGAATACAGGTGAGCCACGGCCGAGGCCGATCGCCGCTTGCTTCAGGCTCGCCTTCGTCAGGCAGCCGCATGTCGGTGCCGGCCCGAGCCAGGCCAGGGGTCATCGGTCTGGAGTACCTGGCACTACCCGCAACACGACTGTGTAGCCGCCCACGGACAGTCCCTCCATTTTTTGGGTCATGTGAAAGACCACAAATTCTCCCTGCCGGGCATTCGCGGGAACGCCCATCTCGAGGATCAGGTTCCGCTGCTCGGAGGATTGCAGAGATATTTCTTGAACGACCAGTTCGTCACTTTCGATGCTCTGTGCCCGAGCCATGAGAGTGTCGGACGCCGTCAGAAGCAAGCCGAGATATCCCCTGGCGGATGTCTGCTTGACCAGGCGGCCGCGCTCAGCGAGGGTCGAGCTAATGTACGGCGCGCTGCGATAACGCTGATCGACGTCGGTCACGCCGCGGACCAAATCTGCCCTCGCATCATCGGTGGAGGCTAGAAAGTCTGCCCATGCGCGAACTCGGCGCTGCTCAGCAGTTCCCTCTCGGAAGCGTGCCAGGAGTTCGTCCGTCGTGTTGGCTGCGCCTTGCCCGTGAGAGACGACCAGATTGAGCACCGACAGTTGGTCTTGTGTATCCCGGATTGCTGCAGCGACAGCGACATGTTCGATTCGTGCCGTGATCGTGGTCTTAGCCATTAGGGGGAGCAGGTTACTCAGTGCCACTGAGAAGTGCACCACCTCGCCAGCCATCGCCTCGATCACGGCGATATTGCGCTGGCCGACATGGCGATCGACAACGGGTTGATACGGTTGTTGAATTGGATCCAGGATAGGACTCGAGCAGTTGACGATCAGACATTCATGGCCGCCATTCAAGAACAACGGAACCCATGGCGTGTTGCAACGAACGTCTAGGCTGAAATGGGCTGCCACCTCCACCCATTCCGTGCCAATCCAATTCATGTTGGCGGGCCCGAGCCCCAACGCGGGATTGGCCCAATAGAAGTCGACGCGCGTTGGAAGGGCGTCCGCCTTGCCCAGGTTAAATACTCTGGCGTGAACGAAGTTGTTTTGCCCCGCCACCGCTTTGCCTGGATCGGGATCGCTCGACTCTATCCATATGTCTGGCGATTCCCAGAACGTAGTTCCCGGAGGAATCGGACGAAACCCGAGGTCCGCCTGGGCATACCGAATGAACAACCAAGGCGTCCAACTCCGCATCCGGCCATTCTTCTGGCGTTCCTGAAATGCGCGGAATTGCTGAACCCATTTAGCCTGTTGCTGGGTTCCGTCGGCCCCATTTTGCGTCGGCACTTTATCGCCCCTGCCTCTGCGGCGTGCGCCTATCGTTTCTGTTTTCATTCGACTTCCTTTTCCTACGTGATGCAGCTATGGGTCTGGCTGGATCTGAACTGAGTCGGGATTGTAGAAACCCTTGAACTGCCAGGTCATGTACGCGAGGCCTCGATCGGCATCGAGGTTCCAGTTCGGGAAAGCCTTGGTTAGGTTCGCGAACAAGTCGACGGCGTTCGCAACGGCATTCCCGAACTGAATTGGGAGATTCGCCGCCGCCGCCTTGGGTCTGAACGGAAACCCGCCTGCCGTCTTGACATCGCCATTCAGCAGCGGATTACCGGCGTCATCGTCGATGAAAAAGTCAGGATAGACCTCGTTGTAACAGGCGATCGTCCGTGGTGTTTCGAAGCCAGGTTTCGTGGCGGTGGGCCGCTGATTGAAAGTGTCCAGGCTTCCGTCCCAGGGCTTTGAAGGGAAATCTCCGTCCTGCACCCGAGACTTGACAAGGTTCTTGCCCGATTCGAAAGTGTGGTTGCCGAGGAGCTGGAGGACCTCTTGATCTTCCGCCAGAGCGGATGAATATGGGTAGTCAAATCCGGCGAGCGAGAGCAGTTTGTGTAAGCCCTTGACGCCGTTGTAGAGATACATCCGGTACCAATACAGCTCGCAGCGCAGCTTCTCCCATTCGACAATGGAGGAACAATCCAGTAGGGCAATTGCGCCGGCTATCGCGCCGGCGCCTGCCGCCCCGGCGCCGGCGAGAAAGAGGAGACCTCCCAGGATCGCAAGAATGATCCCGCAGACTTCCGCGGTCGTATCCTTGAGGTCAGTGTCCATTGCTGGAGGTGGGGTTGGGCCTCCTCCAGGGGCGGGTGTAAACGGATCCAATGACGAAGGATCATCACCGCAGTCATCCGGTGGACGCATTGGAGGTTGAGGATCGCAGCCCAGCACCGCGCCGCTGGTTTGAAACCACAACACCATCCACAGCATCACGTAGGCGCCATTCAGCGCCTCCGGTTTGATATTTGGTGGCAAGGGCGATGCATAGGCCGCCTGGAAGCTGTCAAACCAGAGTTGGGCAAAGTCATCAGGGAGGAGCTTTGGAAAGGGCTTGGCAGTCTTGACCAGCTCCATAAGATTGACGGGATCCATCGCCGCCAATTCGATCCGCTGCTGCAGATTCGCCTGACATAGGCTCGGCCAAGTCGGGTACGGGGGTACGGGAATGTCGCCCATCACTGTTGGGCGGGGCGACTGGTTGTAGAAGCCGTATACCCAGGCATCGACAAAGTTCTTTGCGAACCTCTGACGCCACCACTGCGTCCGCGCGGGGCCACCCACAACAGAGTTAATGAAGGAGCTGCCGCAGACGTTCCCTGAATAACTGACTATGTAGCCGTAGGCATATGCCAGCAGGCGTTGATCCTTGCTCTTGGCCGCCACCCCGAGGAGGGCCCGGACGAAAGCACCCGACCGCTTCCAGTGGAGGAAGTCACGCGGCTGCCACGTATCTCCAGCAGGCACGGGATCGATCGGGCTCGCGGTGTTGACGTTGGGCTTGAGACGGTCTGTAATGAGTCCCGCGATGGTAGGTATCGTGGGGCTGCTTAATGGATCGAGGGCGGACACCAACTGTGACAGCTTGGTGGCTTCAGTCTGGATGTCGTCTAACTTGAGAGTTGGATCGGTACCGTCTTGAATGGCTTTGAGCTTGTCACAGTCCTCGTCATGAGCGATCTTGTCTAGTTTGTCGAGGATATCCCGTATGCGCTCCAATACTGAGAAGAAGCCGGGATCGCCGCCAATGATGCCGAAGATCATCTTCCACAACAGTGAGTACGGGTTGGGATCACTTTTGATGGGGTCCTTCGGATCCGGTGGAGGATCGGATGGGATGAAGTCTGCCCACGCCGGGCCCGCGGCCCCTAGATTGGCGTAGACCGGGTTGTCCTTGATCACTTGAGCAATTTGCATGAGGGCCGGATCGCCAGAAACTTCGAGGCGGTGTCGGGTTAAGTCCAGTATCTGGAATTGGGTAGCTATGCCAGGCATGCCTGTTCTCCCTTGATAATCCGAAGCGATCCAATCGTTGGTGCTCGGTCGGGTTCGTATCCCACCAGCAACGGGGAAGGAAGATCGGTGCGGTGTAACCGTAGATAGAACTGGCCAATACCGGCCATGCCGGTCATCAAGCCAGGAGTTGATTCCCATCCGGCGCCACATGGCCAGGCCCCTCGCGTCGATCCGTACCAGCGGATACCGGAATCGCCGACCGAAATCGCGGCGTCTGAGCCGGCGCTGTATGCGCCTCCGAGCACCTGAGAGCCGATCTGAAGGATCTGGGCGTTCCCGGAGAGGCCGTGGCAGAGCGAGAAATTCACACTCCTCGAGAGGAGAGCTTGAGCGACCATCGAGCGCGTAGTGTTTAACGCGCTCAGCGCTTCACGACGGAATGTGGCGTCTCCCAAGATCTGGTGAGCGCGAAGCCGCGACAAGGCGATACCAGGCGCTCCGTGGCACCAGAAGGTCGAGAACGCCAATGAGGATGGGCAATGCTTCCGTACGGCTGGCGCCTCGCGCAGATCAGGCCAATTCTTAGCTTCAGGGTCGAACCATCCGCGCTCATATTGATAAGCCATCTCGGTAGCGTGTCGGTACCGGACATCACCCGTGGCTTTGAACAACTCGAGCAACGCGTATCCAATGCCGGCGGTGCCATGAGAGAGTCCGGTCAAGTGGTACTCGTCGACCGCGTTGATGGTTGGCCATGACCATCCCGCCGACGACGTCTGAGCCGCGTCCAGCAGTTCGTTGCCCAACCTGACCGCAAATTCCAGAAGGAAGGGATCCTTGAGCATCTTGCTGAGCTGGATGAAGGCGGCAATTGCTCCGGCATTTCCTGAGATGAGGTCGAGAACGGCTCCCGGTCGGTGCTCAGCCATCGTTCGCTTAAGCAGCTGGCGGGCGGACGCAATGAGCTCCTCGATTTGCAGGACATCCCCTGCTCGTACGGCCGCGAGACTGATGCCGACCCAGCCTGAATACAACCCTAGGCGAGATGATGCCGATACTGCGTCGGCCCTCGAGAATGCCTGACGTATCGCTCCAATAGCTGTTCGGCGGATCTGCCGGTCGCTTGTCATGACTGAGAGGTCTGCCAAGAACGCTCCCACCCCACTTGTGCCGGAATACAGATCGGGTCCCAAGGCGCCGTACCTATTGCCGCTGGACTCTGTGGGCACCGCTCCTACCCATGTGCAGCGGCCCTGGTACCAATGCGCTGTCCTACATAGTCCCAGGCCTATCGCGACCGCGGTCCGAAGGAAGCGATCGCCTAGAGCGTTGGTCTCAGAAACGGTGTCCTTTGTTGCCACCATGACTGTCGATCGATGGTTCAGTTGCCCTTCGTAGGACGAATCGTGCGAGCCGTGGTTCAAGTACGGACGGTTGAGTCTGGTTCCACCGGCTGCGAAAGCAACCGCGACAGCATGCATGCGGTCTGGAACCGAAGTTCGTTCTTGCTTATGGGCGCGGACCAGACCGTTTGCCAGCAGGCGGGATCGGTGCATCCCGAAGCTGTATCCAGGCTTGGGTTCCTCAGCCAATCCCACGCCGGGTGCGAGCTGGCGCGTGAACGCCGGAATTAGAGGTTGTAGGTCATCGCGAACCGCTCGATAGATCTCCTCCAGCTTGTCTCGGAGAGAGTGATAGTCAGCCTTGCGAATGTACAGAACTGCGGAATCGCAGCGGTCGAATCGCCACTGATCGTTCGCGACTTTCAATCTGAATCGCTGACCGGCTCGGTTGAGCATCACAGTGACTGTTCGCATAAGCCGAACAGCGCCTAGCGGCGTGACGTGCCAATAGACCCTGACCAGCTGATGCCAGTCTGCGTCGGTCAACTCCACATCGCTTGCGGCCAGATAGAAGCCAGGAGAGATGTCTGGGAACTCCTTTGGCAGTCGTACGCTCACAGCAGCGCCGAGCGCGACAGCCTGTCCTGGAGCGATGGCGTAATCGTCCTTTCCGACCCTCAGTTCGAGGCCCGCGCGAACAACCAATATCCCCTCACCTTCCACAGCACGAACCAACCACCTGCTCTGCCAGTAGCCAACACCCGAATTTGCTCGGGACAACTCCCCAACAAGCGGCGGCATAGGAGAGACAGCGTGAGGCTCTCGCCCACTCCACCTCAGGGGCGAAGCGAACCCCTTGCAATAGAAGTTGGTGTACAGATGCTCTTGGAGGGTCTCTACTAGATATTGCTCAGCAGCATCGCGAGAAAGGGCGCGACGGACCTTGGGCGCAAGCGGTGGAGGGCGCTTCCCAAACCAGGTGAAACTCGTTGGCCAGACGATACTTATAGCCCGTACGGCGGTTTCTGTTTGGCGAAAATAAGGGTTCAAGGTATTCCCAGCAACGTGATCGCCGCCTGTTGCGGCCGATCGAACATGTTCTTGCTTACCTGGATGAGAAATATGGTCTGCCCGGTAACCTGCGCGGCCATCTGGACTCGCTCAAAAGCTGTTTGCACCAAACGGGCCGCTGTGTAGCGGACCACTCGTATGAGCAGTTCAACCGCCCTTTCGGAGCTTAAGGCCAGTATCGATACGTACGCCGACCAGAACGCCCGCATACTTGGCTGCATTGACTCCAATGAGTAGCGTGCTAGGGTGAGATAACGCTCCGGGGGCGTGGATTCGCTCAGAGGAGCTGACAGCAGCCAGCAGCTCAGGTATTCGCCGAACACGGTACCGACATCCCAACACGGATCTCCACACCCGGCCAGTTCCCAGTCCACAAAGGTGATTTGGGGCTTGCGCCGGACAGTGGTCCCAGTGCTTACGGTACAGTTATCCCAGCGGAGATCGCCGTGGATCAATCCGTCGTACGTCCAATTAATCCGGAGTTGGTCGAGGAAGTCAGGGAGTCCATCTGCCTGTTGAACGATCCGGACCAAGTCGATGGCTGCCTGGCTCGCGTGACGGAAGATTTGTAGGTCGGGCCGCTGCAGAGAGAGCCCAAATGGCACTCCGACGGCGAATTGCCGAGTATATGCCGACTGCACCGCCTTGCTAGCGCCGAAAGCGTGAAATAAGCCGACCGCCTCGCCTAGCGCTCTCGCGATGTACCGCGGGAACTGACCGCGCGCACGATTCAATTCGCCGACGGTGCGCCCATTGCGCACCAATTCCAATACCAAAAGGCTGCGATCGCAATCATACAGACGCAGCTTTGGCAGCAGTCCGGCGATTGCCCGCGATTGAGGCAAGGACCCGAGGAATTGATACATCGCAGCCTCGTGCGCCACCGTGCGCCTTCTCTCATCCCCGAGGCCTTGCTTGATCAGATAACCGGGGCCTCGCTCGCTGATGACCTTGAAATTACGGTTACGACGCGAAGAATCGATTACGTCGCACGCCCCCGTCACTATGTGCTCCGGCTTCATGAGGCCGCGCCGGCAGAGAAATGCGACAACATCTTCCTGCCTCAGCAGGGAGTAGGGCGGCTCATCGGATGCGTCTGTGTCTAACAGCCGCACGTGTATCCGACGGTGTCGTTGCCAGGGAGATTCGAGCAGGCAACCGTGCAGTGGGCGCATCCTGATCCGGGACAGCTGTCGTCGAGCATCACGAAGTGCGGTCCACCAGAAAATCCAATCCCTCGCAAGAAGCCTCTGCGAATTTCACCCTGTAGGAACTCGAGTGGCGCTGAGGCGAGATTTGTGCGGTGCACGATAGCGCCCTTCTTAAGCCACACCACGGTTCGGGAAGGGCGAAACTGTTGCGCGTGCAGTGTGTCCTCCTTACGGAACTCGAGGTAGTAGTTCAGGTCGACGGACATGTACAGCCGCCAATACCCCTCTCGATTGCTCTTTCCCATAAGGAACCCCGTGATCCGGTTCACATCCGGATTGGCCGGATCAGAGACCAATCGATCGAGCAGCTCATCCGACCCTATGTCTTCGTTCTCTTTTCTCTCAGGCATTTCTCTCCTCCACTAATTTTGCTTGCCTTGTGCCGGCTCACCCACAGGTATCACGTGAACGCTTACGGAAAATCGACGTAGCTGCCCTCGCGCGCCGGGCTACAGCGACGAAATCGATCACCGATTAGCAAGAGCCCTTGCAATAACCCGTACTTTCTCGCAGCCAGAACCGCGTATTCCGTGCAGGAAGGCAAGAAGCAGCAGCGCGGGCCGTTGCGATTGAGATATCGACTGAAGAGCGAGCGCCGATACAGGAAGACGAACAACGATACGAGCGCACTACCTCCACCACTATTCGTATCCAGCTGTGGTGGGCACATGCATTCCACATCATCCTGGTCAAGTTGCCTGATCGCCCCTCGTGGTTCTGGGGCAAACCTCATCAACCCGAGCACGAAAACGAACGCTGCGACAGTCGGCGGTGTCGCGACAACGCCTAGGGCGATTTCTTGTATCCACCTCTTGCCCCGCATCCGACTACTTTCCCCACCGTCGGTATTGGCAATCCGGGCAGCGGCCAAGATCGCAACCGCCGGCACTCGAGTCCGACCTACCTCCCAGTCATAGATAGCCTGCCTTGACACTCAGTCAACCCCGCACTTTGGTCTTGCACCCCCACGGAACCGACGGGATGCACCAATGCAAATTGCACGCTTTGGCGTTGACGTTGACGAGTCCTCCTTAAGACTGTCACACGAAAGACTGGCAGGTTTGGGGGCTCACTTTACTCCTCACTTGACGGCCACCAGAGCCTTGCTAGACTGCCGGTGGGGGGGCGCATGAAATGAGTGAATCTTGCCGGCGCATGTCTCGAAGGCAGACCGATGTGATGCGCCTCGTGGCGATCGGTTACTCAGACAAGCAGATCGCCACGCAACTGGGTCTCTCGTCGACTACTGTGAAGACCTATTTGGGCCGGATCTACCGGTACAACGGCTTTCGCAACCGCGCTGAGGCTGCTGTGGCGTGGGCCCTTCGAGATCGGACAGGCGATCCAAGCGACGGGCTGTGATCGGAGCGCTAGCGCGTAAACCAAGCTCAGATCATGGCTTGCCCGTCTGGGCCGTTCGACGTCACGCCGACGTGGTTGGTGGCTTCGCCAGGGTTGCCTACGCGCCCGGTAGGCTCGGGCGGAGATTTGGTCCGGGACCCTCGACTCAACGGACCCAGTGCCCGTCCTGACAGAGGTGATAACCGCTCTAGGACTGTCTCTTCCTCCGACCTGAACGTGGCGACCAGGTTGTGGCTTTTCGTATCGCTCTGAACGCCCTTTTGGGCGTTGTGATTTTGAGACGCGGTTGTGCGACCCAGGTCCAAGCGCCCGTCTTCCTTAACGGCTACCGTGGGCACGTTCGTCCACTCGGCGCCGCTTGGGGACGGCCGTTAAGCCAGCAGACGAGGGCGGCTTGACCGCCGACCTCATGGCTGCTATATCGCGCCCAACGGCCGGCGTCGTCCGGCTCATTCCAAGGAGACGCAGCCATGCGCAGGTTCATTCTCTCCTCCGTCCTGACCATCGCCATGTTGGTCCTGACCGCCGCCACGGTCTTGGCCGACAGCACCGGGCCAGGAATCTAGTCAAGTGGTCGGCCCGCGTGGCTTTACTCGCATGGTCCCGATGATCGGCGTGGTATAACGCCGCTATCAGCAATCGTCACGCCAAGCCACGCGGGCGCCTTCCCGGCGTCGAGGTCGATTTCGCGCTCATCAGGCGAGCCCGACTTGACGCCGGGCTGAGCATGGCCCAGCTGGCCGGTTCGGAATTGACGCGCCAGGCCATTTTCCTGATCGAGGCGGGTAAGACTCGCCCGAGCATGCGAACACTCGAATTGATCGCGAGCCGCACCGGCAAGCCGGCACAGTCTTTTCTCAAGCCCCGTGGCAGCGAGCCGGCGAGCGGTCCGGTTGTGGCCGATGCCAGGGTCGAAGAGCTCCAGGCTCTGTGTCTGCAGCAGAAATTCGACGAGGCGACCGCCCTGGGCCTTTCGATGCTGGAGCAACCGATGGTCCCGACGGTGGAGGCGCACGTCCGCCACTACCTGGGCCAGGCTCTGGTGCGCTCAGGCCACCCCGACGAGGGCCTGGAGCACCTTCGGCGGGCTCAGCGGCTTCAAGAGCAGGCCCCAGACCCATGGCTGGCGGCCGAGTGCGCCGACTGGGAGGCCTGCGCCCTGTATTTGAAGGAAGACAGCCGGGCTCTGGCCGTGGCCGAGGGCGCCCTCAAATTGTGTCGTGCCACCAAGCCTCGGCTCCCAGGAACCGAAGCGCGGATCCTCGAGCACATCGCCACCATCCACGTCAAGAACCACAATTTCGATCGTGCCATCTCGGTCTATGAAGAGGCCCTTCAGGCCGCAGGCACGGTGCGCGACCTGCCCCGACTCGGAAGGACATATCACGGCCTGAGCATCGCGTACCAGGAGCGCGGTGAGATCGGCAGGGCCATCGAGTACACGCACAAAGCGCTGGCCCTGTACGCCCTCGAGCACGACACCGCCCTGTTAGCACGGGGCGAGAATGAGCTCGGCCTGCTGCTCATGCGGCAAGGCCAGATGGCGCGAGCCGAGGACGCCTTTCGCACCGCCCTGACGCATTTCGAGGAGGCCGGCACGGAAAGGGCCAAGAGCCACGTCTTGCTGAGCCTGGGCGAGCTCCAGCTCAGGACCGGGCGTCATGACGATGGCATCCAGACGGTGAAGGGCGCCATCGACCTCGCGAAGCGACTCGATGAGCGCTTGGCTCAAGCCAGCGGGTACCAGCTGCTCGCCCAGCTGGAGGAGCGCGCCGGCCGGAAGGCATTGGCCGACAAGCAGATGAGCCACGCGCTGCGGCTCCTCCGCACGGCCGGTCCGGGAGATCGACTGGCGGAAGCGCATGCCGCGTATGCCGAGATGCTGGAGGCGCGCGGTGACAGCCAGGGCGCCAGCCGCCACTGGAAACAAGCGGCGAAGCTGGCTTTACGCAGGCAGACCGTCGCCGCTCGGGCCGTCTAGCCACCGCACCCACATACACACATAAGGACGCGACGCTGCGCGTCTGACCCGACGAAACATATCCCAGGCGCATACTGGCGCCACGTACGGAGCCGGCTGTCAGTGATCTGAACGCGAGGTGCGAGTGCCGCAGGAGACCTCACATGAGCCTGTCGGCTGTCGGAGCCCGCGCATATTCGTCAACTACCGGCGTGATGACGCGGCAGCAGACGCGGGAAGGCTTTTTGACGCGCTGAGCGCGCGCTTCGGCGAAGGCTCTGTCTTCATGGACATCGACACGATCCCGCCCGGAGCGGACTTCGCCGAGGTGATCAGCCAGGCAGTCGGGTCGTGCGAAGTGCTGATCGCCGTCATCGGGAAGAGGTGGCTCAGCCTGGCGGACGCCGACGGCGCGCGTCGTCTGGACGACCAACATGATCTCGTTCGCATGGAGATTCTGGCCGCTCTGGATCGCAAAGTCCGGGTGGTTCCGGTGCTGGTGCAAGGGGCTCCAATGCCTCGAGCGGACCAGCTGCCAACCTCCCTCGCCAGATTGGCCGGTAGACATGCTTTCGAGATCAGCTACACGCGTTGGCAGTACGACGTCGAGCGGCTGGTGGCGGCCATCGACAAGCCGACTCGACAAAAAGTAGTCACGTTCATGGCCACCGGCGTCGCGGACTCGATACGAAGGCGTGAAGCCAACCCCGTTGCCATGCGCCGCGCCATGGAAGAGCACGACCGCATCGTGACGCGTGAGGTCGCCCGCCATCAGGGATCCATGGTCGAGTCGGGACGCGAAGGTGAGAGCATGCTCGCGGCATTCCGCTCCGTCGGCGATGCCGTTCGATGCGCGATCGACGTCCAACGAGCGTTTGCGGATCAACGCTGGCCGCGTGGTGCGCGGCTCAAGGTCCGGATCGCCATCAACACCGGCCAAACCGAGCTGCGAGGTGGGCGCTATTACGGCGAGGCTATGTACAGGTGCGCCGGGCTGATGGCCATCGGCCACGGTGGCCAGGTCCTCCTCACCCAGGCGAGCGCGGAGAAGGCGGTCAGCCTGCCCCTCGGATGCAAACTCGTCGACCTCGGCCTGCATCGGTTACGAGATCTGGAGCGGCCGGAGCGCGTTCACGAGTTGAGGCAACGCGCCCTGGAGGGCGACTTTCCCGCTCTCAAATCGCAGGCACTCCTACG
>Ga0207646_10000943_pt1 | contig 37403 bp, 38 predicted proteins | sample KBSK5502metaG_FD_184343 | JGI IMG/M metagenome (GOLD analysis project Ga0207646, IMG submission 184343) | Corn, switchgrass and miscanthus rhizosphere microbial communities from Kellogg Biological Station, Michigan, USA - KBS K5-50-2 metaG... | ecosystem: Host-associated > Plants > Roots >... | reverse complement strand
GACCGGTCCACTGCGTTTGAGGGGATCGATTAACAACATGGCGGTCAACTCGCAGATGACGGTCGCCGACGGCGGATTCGTCGATGTGCGCGGGACGATGGATCTCGCCACCAAAGTCACCGGCTACAATCTGGAATTCAACACGAAGTCGCTGAATCTGCACACGATCGTCGCCAAGATGCCGTCTACGGTTCTTACCGGCAGCGGCTCGGCGACGGGTCGAGGATTCGATCCCGCGACGATGCAGGCGCAGCTGGCGGCAGACCTGGCTACTTCGCGCTTCGATACAGCAAATGTCGACAGCGCCAAGGTGCGCGTCGCCATCGCCAATGGTATTGCTCGCTTCGACACACTGGCCGTCGATCTGCCGCAGGGCATCGTTGAGGCGAAGGGGACGTTTGGGCTGACGACGTCTAACGCCGGCACCATGACGTATCACGTGGCGATCGATTCGCTCTCGCACTTTGCCGGCTTGATCGTGAGGGACACGGGAGCAGTATCGCCACGACCGGGAATTCTTTCGGGAAGAGTCGCGCGAGCGAAGGCAGACTCAACGCGCATCGCGCGCGCGACCGAGGTCGAGCGTGCAGCGACGGGACGAGTGTTGCCACGGACCGTAGTGGATACGCCGACGACGTTGCGCAAGAACGAAGTCTCCGGCTCGGTGCGCGCTGACGGCGTGGCGACGGGCAACATCAAGAACTTCGGTCTCAAGGGAACTGCGTCGGGCACCAAGGTCGTTGCGCGCGGCAATTCCGTCGGATCCTTTACCGCCGACTACGACTGGATCAACGCGCGCACTCCACAGTCACGAGTCAGCGTCAACGCCCAGGCGCGATCAGTCAGCGCCGCGGGTTTCAATCTCGACAGCGTTGGTGCCAAGCTCACTTATCAGAAGCCCAATGGCACTCTCAACGTCGTCGTCAATCAGGACAATCAGCGAACATACTCCGCCGATGCTGCGTTCACGCTCGACAAGATTCGCAACTCGCTCAAGCTGAATAATCTGAAGCTGCAGTTCGACACCAGTCTCTGGGCGAGCACGCGCGTAGCGTCTCTGCACTGGGGCCAGCCTGGTGTCGACGTCGATAGTCTCGAGCTGCGCAACGCCGCCAACAACGGCCGCATCTTCGTCAACGGCTTCATTCCCAAGCAGGGTAATGCGAACCTCGACATCGCCGTCGACAATCTCAACGCCGCCGATGTGGTTGCGCTGACGCAGAGCGACATCAACGCGCGGGGCCTGTTGAATGTGAACATTCACGCCACGGGCACCCTCGAGAACCCGCAGTTCAAGGGCACGTTCGGCGCGACAGATTTGCTCTACAACGGCACCACAGTCCCCGAAGTGCACGGCAACGTCGAGTACGCCAACCAGACGCTGAGTGGCCGCGCCGAGGCGATGCGTGCCGGCGCGCAGCCATTTCTGATTGCTGAGGGGACGGTGCCGATCAATCTCGCGCTCACCGGGGTTACCGGATCCAGATTCCCCGACAATCGTCAGATCGCGCTCAACATCACCGGCGACAGCATGCCGATGGAACTCGTCCCGACGATCTTCGGCAATTACGTCTCGAATCTCAAGGGTCAGATGAGCAGCTCGTTCAAGCTTGCGGGGACGCTCAATCATCCGCAGCTCACCGGACAATTCTCGCTGCACGGGGGACAGGCGCGGGTGGTGCAGGCGGGAATCACGCTCAATCAGATCGAAGCTTCCGTCCGCATGCTGGGTGATACGGTGGTGATCGATTCGATCGCTGCCAGCAACAATGGCCGCATCCTTCTCACTGGTGGCATCGGACTCAAATCGCTGACGGCGCCGAGCTTCGATCTCAAGCTGCACACGAGCAATGCCGAGGTGATGCGCAACCAGCGCGGACGGCTGGTGGTGAGTGCGAACCTGGCGATGATCGGCCCGTACAAGGACGCACATGTCACCGGTGATGTTCGCGTGCGGGATGGTGTGCTCTACATCCCGCCGCCGGAGAACAAGAATCTGGTGGGCACCGGCGATCCGGCGTTGTTCAACGTTCTCGACACGGCGGTGATGTCGGACCGCGAGATCTTCCCCTCACAGTCGCCGTTGTTCGCCAATTTGCGGATGGACGTGAATCTGAGCGTGGACCGTGACGTCTTCGTGCGCTCGCGCGAAGCGAACGTGGAGGTCTACACGGACGATCCACTGGGTGTGCACGTGAATCGCGCCAAGGAGTCGCTGGTGATCGACGGCGTGCTGCTCACCGAGCGTGGCGAGTACACGTTCATGACGCGTCGCTTCACCATCAAGCGCGGCTCGGCGACGTTCATAAATGCGGCGGAGCTGAATCCGACGTTGCAGGGGACAGCCGAGTACGAGGTGAGGCAGCCGAATCGCGAGGCGATCAACATCCAGATTGTGGTGGGCGGAACACTGAACACGCCGAATATTTCGCTAACGAGTGACGCGCAGCCGCCAATCAACCAGAGCGATTTACTGAGTTATCTGGCGTTCGGCCAGGAGTCGAGCTCGTTGCTGCAGCTGGAGGGATCGGGCCTGACGAATGGCGGCAGCGGGCAGAACATCGTTGGAGCGGGAGCAGCGCTGGCGACGCAGCAGCTCGCCGGTGTGGCACTGGGAGTGGCCGCGGATCAGATCGCTGGTTCGGCGGCGCGCTCGCTCGGCGCGGACCTGTTCACGATCACGCCGGCCGACGTGCAGACGGATGTCGGAAATTTCCTGCGCGCGACGCAGTTCGAGTTTGGGAAGTACATCAAGTCGCACACTTTTGTGGAGATAAAATCACCACTCGATCCGCAGGCATTGCAGCGGCCGGGTGTGCAGGTGGTGCACAGGTTTGGCGGATTGCGCGGGTATCGTCTGGAGACGGGGGTGGATACCCGGTATCTGTTGCGGGAGCCGAGTCTGGCACGGGATCAGAACGTCGCGACGACGTCGGCTTTCGGGGCGTTTTTGATTAGAGAGTGGCGGTTCTAGACCCCTCCGCAGCTGGGTTCTACTCGCCTTCAGAGGTGACGCCACGAACGTTAGGCAACTATCTGATATCACGAGCACGGCCGTCAAGAGTGTCCTGGCTTTCGCCGCAGGCGTCGGCCTATTCGTCGGGCCTGCGCTTTTCTACCATCATCGTCGCTCAACCAGCTCTGCCCTCCTCGTTCTGGCTACGTTGCGTTTTATCGTGGTCGCGTTGACTCACGTGTTCGAAGCATTTGGGATTTTGTCTGGCCTTGGCTGGGGACGACCGCACACTATAGGTCACTACATTGATCTGACTGCCGCCGTGCTTGGCCCCACGCTCCTCGCCGTAGGCGTGTGGGTTAGTGTTGTGCGCCGGTCGCTGTGATCGCGTTTGTCGCGCAGCTGCCTAACGAACGTTGGAGCAGACGGGTGCGACAAAGTCGTTTGGTTGTGTATGTTCAGATTAGAATCGCCCGCAGCTGAACTGGGCGTTAGGCGGCTGCACTGGCATTGGAGTGAATGATGGTTCGTATCTTCTGCGCTGCCGTTGGTCTTCAGCTCCTCCTCTTCGGATCCGCATCCGCGCAACAGCCGACGCCTTTGAAGATCCGTGGCGACACCACGCGCGCACCGCGCGGCTGTAGCGCGGCATCGGGAATTTCCGCCATCAGTGCGTGGTTCGCAGCGTTCACGGACGCTGATTCAGCCGGGCTAGCGAAGGCTTCGTCTACTCCTAACGGCCGCTTCGTATTCAGCATCGGGAAATTCCGGGCCTCCGACACATTCATTCGTGCTCGTACTTTCGAGGAACTGCTCGCCTATGCGCGCGAACGGGCACGTCAACGTGAGCGCATGACGGTCCAAGAGGTGAGGTTCAACGGCTGGCGCGGGCAAGTATTGCAATGGGATCGCCTTTACTTCACGCGCTCAGCCAACGACCTGGGCGATAAAGCTCTCCGGGGAGTTGGCAAAGGGGGTTATTGGTGTGGCCAAGGCGTTTGGTACCTCCATCTTGCTCCTCGACCAGACATCGACCCCGGACGTCGATAGATCCGCCCGCACCGCCTAACGAACGTTGCAGCAGACAAGCACTTCTGGATTGCGCGCAGCGCGCGCATCGTTAGATGTGCTTGCAGCTGAACTCAGGCGTTAGGCGGATGAAACATGTCGTGCAGCGCGTCCGTATAGAGAGCCTACACGCGAGCGCCGGCGGTCTGGAGCTTCCCGCTTAACCAAGGCTGGCTGTCGCCGACAGCCCGCGACCGCGGACCGCGCCAACCCATCGTATGAAGACCCTCTTTTTGCTGCTAAGCGCTTCGATTGCGGCCTGCTCGTCCGCTCCAACGCCCGTCACCGGTGTCGTCGGAGACTGGCGCGTGTCGATTGCGACGAGTGATGGCAAGATCGACGGGTTTGCTTCGCTAACTCAGAACGGCGATCAAATTAGTGGGTGGGTCGGACCGGACCCTCGTGATCCAATACCGATTACTGGCATCCTCTCGGGCAAGACGCTGACCATAGTGACGCATCCGCAGCCCGGCCGTGTAGCCGCCTTCGACGAATGCGTGTTGACGGTATTGGGCGAGCGCATGAGCGGCGAGGTTCGACGAGGTCGAGTTCGAGGAGCGACCGTAGAGTTCCGAAGGGCAGCGCCCTAAGACCGCGATGTGGGATGCGCCGGCCAGCACGTGGACGCACCTGGAAGCGCCCAGAGTTGCCGCAGCGCTAAGAGCGCGCGGCCCGTCACCAGTGCGCGGCCGCCGCCCAGCGTTCACTGCAGTTGACAAGGGATCATCGATTTTCAGAGCCGCGATGCTAGCGCGCGGAGTTGGCTGCTGGGTCCGGGGACGCGCACCGTACCCTCACCGCCTAACGACCGTTGCAGCTGACAAGCACTTTTCGGATGCGGCTTCGCCGCAATGGTGATAGTGTGCTTGCAGCTGAACTGGGGCGTTAGGTGTCAACGCGGGATAGCACACGTGACGCATGGCTATAGCTAAGGTTTTCGCGAGACTCGAGGCACAGTTAGCAGCGCCGACGAAGCGCGTATTGACTGCCGTACGGCCCATATATCAAAGCGAAGGTCGCCGCCATCCGCGCCTTGTTGGCACCGGCATCTTGTTGCGAATCGCAGACCGAGTCGTGCTCGTCACGGCGGCACACGTAGCAGATCTTGCGGGTGATGATCCTCTGCTGTTCGCCCCTGGCCCGAAACTACGGCCAGTCCCGCGCGAGCTTTACGCGACAGTACCGCCAAATGGCAAACGTTCGGCCGATAAGTTCGATCTAGCGGTGATCGGACTTGATGCCGATCTCGGAAGTGAATTGAACACGGCGGATCCACTCCAGGAGAGTGAGATTCGAAGCTTTGAGCGCCCTGAGCTCGCGATCGGTCGAAAGACGAGATATTTGGTAATGGGGTTTCCGCGATCTACTCAGCCTCGCCTGCCGGCGGGCCGGGTGATCAATGCTATCCCACTTCATCCGATCGTTATTGCGCGCGAGGAATCCGCTTATTCCGCACTAGGCACGGCGCCGGATGTGCACCTCTTACTTGAGTATGATCTAGCGGACTTCGCTCTGGAGCGAAAAGGTGATCTGCTATCGGATCCACACGGTATGAGCGGTGGCGGAGTATGGAGGATCGACAGTCCGGCGAGCGATGATGACGCGAGATTAAGTCTGGTGGGGATTATCATCGAGCATCACACCCAACCGTATCACACGATGGTCGCCACGCGGATCGGTGTCGCCTTCGACGGTATCGCGCGCCTCTTCCCCGAGCTAGCAACCCGGCTGAGGCTTCTGACTTGATGTTCGCCAAGTTGACACCTAACGTGCGTTGCAGCAGACGAGCGCCCGTGCTAATGAACAGTGATTGCCGCCCGTCAGTTCAACAAAGAGTCAAATCGATTTCCGCCCGTTCGTTCTGTTCGCTCGCAGCTGAACTGAGGCGTTAGGAAGCGGGCGAAAATAGTTTTTTTGGGAGGGCCGATGAGTCGAGTACTCGCAGCGTTGATCGGTTGCAGTCTTTTCGCTTTTGACTCTTTGCAATCCCAGGCAGCTCCTGCGTACGCAATTACGGACGTTCGCGTTCATCTCTTTTACTCAAACACCGCGACTTTTTCCGAAACGCTCGTGGGAAATCCGAGAATTCGCGCACTCCGGAATACGCCAATTGGCGAGGGCGACGCAGGCGCACCCTCAGATGCGACGCTAGTGGTCGTTGAGGTCTCAGGACAGCCGGGTAGCTTCGCGGAAGGGCGAAAAGTCGAACTGGCGGTACGCGAACAGAACAAGGAAACCTTCCGCCGGTCGCAACGACTGGGCGTACTAAGTGGCCAAGGGCACAGTTATGTTGCGTTTTGGCTCTATGACACTGGATGCTCGCCTTTGCGAATATCCGCCGCGTTACTAGGGCAGCGAAACTCGAGTAGACGTCTCATTGAGGTTCCATTTCAGTGCGGCGAGTGAAGCAGTCGCGGCGCATCCGCCTTCCTAACGGTAGTTGCAGCAGACGAGCGCTTGTTAGTCGTTGGGTTGTTCGCCCGTCGAGCCTCTTGCCGCGGCGCGTCAGTATGCATGCGCCTTGAAAGCAGATCGCTCGCAGCTGAACTAAGGCGTTAGGCAGCTTCCAGGAAGCGTCGCTTATTCCACCAGCGAATGAAGAAATTCAGTGATCGGATTCCGCACATCCTGCTCGCTGCCTACGTGGCCCTTTTCGTCTGGGGCGCGGTAGCGCCGTACGACCGTACCGTGTGGTGGGTGGAGAACGTTCCCATCGTCCTGATCGTGGTCACGCTCGTTGTTCTGTATATGCGCGGCGTGAGGTTCTCGCCGCTTGCCTACATTTTGATGTCGATCCTTCCGTATTGGCACACCATCGGAGGCCACTACACCTTCGAGCGGGTACCATTCGACTGGTTCAGCCGCGCCTTCGGGTTTAAGCGGAATATGTACGACCGGATCGGCCACTTCAGCGTGGGTTTCTACGCATTCGCGATCGCCGAATACCTGATTGTCAGGAGGCGGATGAGCGTGGCGATGGCGTCTCTTTTCGCCCTGTTCGCGATCAGCTTCGTCGCGATGTCATATGAGCTGATCGAATGGATATATGCCGCCTATGGCGGCAACGCCGAAGCGGGCGCGAACTTTCTGGGCAGTCAGGGTGACATCTGGGACGCGCAGAAGGACATGCTGATGGACACGCTGGGCGCAGTCGCGTCCCTTCTGCTGTATCTACTCCTGCGCAGCGAAGCGAGAATGCTGCAGAAAGATTCTGAGCACGCGGAAGTGCCCTTCCCTAGCTCGTGACAGGGGCATCGTGGTGGAAGAAAAAAACTCATTCCCTCGCCCTGTCCGTGAGCTCAGGATAGCTCCGGGTCACGCGCGTAATGTTCTCGCCCTGTCCGGGGGATAAGGTCTCATTCGGGTCGAGACACCAGATTCCATCGAGGAGCCTGTTACGCCGAAGGACCTCGTGAATTCCCGGAATGCATCCACGAAAAGCGTTTGCGGCATCGAATACCGCGGCGTTCGCATCGGTGAGAGCCGCTCCCAACGAGAGTAGTGACGAGTCTATCGAGCCGGATTCGCGCGCGCGCTTGATGCGCTCGAGCAGCTTCACCGCCCCACGCGTCCACACCGCCCACTGCCCCAGCAGGCCGCCGTCGATCCACCGCAGCACAGTCGTTCCGCCGACATCGATCGGATACGGCGTCAGAAGATCGGCGACGATGTTGTCGTCGTTGCCTGTGTACAGAGCAACGTCGTCACGACCGGCTTCGACCACGGCGCGCACGACGTCAAACGTCTGATACCGGTTGAACGGCGCGATCTTGATCGCCCACACGGTCGGAATTTCTGAAAAACGCCGCCAGAAATCGTACGACAACGCGCGTCCGCCAACCGCCGGCTGCAGATAGAAGCCGAAGAGTGGGATCACTTCAGCAACCGCGCGGCAATGCTCGATCATCGCCGCTTCCGTTTCCTCTCTCCAATCGCCGAGACTCAGCAGGCCCGCGTGGTAGCCGAGTGATGCGGCCAGCTCCGCTTCCGCGAGTGCCTGCGGCGTGTGACCGCAAACGCCGGCGATCATCGCGAATGGATGCGATGTGTTGCCTCGCCGCGTATTCGCCTCATCGACCGCAAGCTCGAGCACGGTGCGATACAATCCGATCGCGGGATCACGAATCGCGAACTGAGTTGTGTGCACTCCGACCGCGACACCGCCAGCACCCGCATCTATATAGTATCGCGTGAGCCCGCGCTGCCGACGCTCGTCCAACTTGCGTGCAGCATCGAGTGCGAGAGGATGCGCCGGAACCACCTGTCCCTCACGGAGATGCTGGTGAACACTCACGGGATTAGAAACGTCCATCGCGCGCCTCGAATTTCGTTACTTTGCCCAAGAGCGATCCACCTTCCTCGATCCACTGCGCGACCCACTCGCGCATCTGATCCAGCGATACTTCCGGCGCGGCAAAAGTCTCCCGCATGCGCGACGTGTTGCTGAGCAGCGCGTCGGCGCTCTCGGTCCCCACGAACCGCGCACGCTTTCCAAAGCGTTCACCGAACCACTCGGCGATCTCTCGTACACTCAGAATATCGGCGCCCGTGACGTTCACCACGAACGGCGGCGATGAAGCCAGTCGGAGACACTCGAGCGCGATCCGACTCGCGTCGCCCTGCCAGATCACGTTCACGGAACCCATCTCGACCGATACCGGCTCGCCGCGATACACCTTGTTCGCAATGTCAACGAGCACGCCGTATCGAAGATCGATTGCATAGTTGAGACGGACGATCGCGACACGCGCGTGCTGATGCATCGCATAAAACTCAAACACGCGCTCACGTCCGAGACATGATGCCGCGTATTCGCCAATTGGTGCGCGCGTGTCGTCCTCGCGCGATCCGCCGAGCTCGATCGGTGTGAGAGGATACACATTTCCTGTAGAGAATGCGACAATCCGCGACTCACGATAGCGATCTGCGCAATGGGCGGGCACGATCGTGTTAATCGCCCAGGTCATCGCCGGCGCTTCTGTGGTGCCGAACTTCTGACTTGCCATGAAAATCACATTGGCTGCATCAGGAAGTTGCGCGACCGCGTGTGAATCGAGTAGATCGCAACGAATCGTCTCGACACCCGCGTCATTCAGCGCACGCTCGGCGGCTGCCGATGACCAGCGCGAAACCGCGATCACTCGGCGCGAATCGGTGCGAGCTCGCGCTGCCATTCGCGCGAGCGTCGGGCCCATCTTGCCTCCGGCGCCAAGGATGATGATGTCTCCCGGACATGCATCGAGCGCGGCGGTTGTTTCGGCGCGGGGAGCGGAGAGCAGGTCATCGAGTTCGTGCTCGGTCATCCTGATGAGCAACTTGGCCTTCTCGACGCTAGCTCGCCAGATTTCGCGTAGTGTCTCAGCCGCATTCTCCCCTCGAGCTCCTGGTCATTCCGCACACCCACTGGGACCGCGAGTGGTATCACACGGCCGCGCACTTCAGGCAACGCCTTGTACCTCTGATCGACGAGCTCCTGGACGAACCGCCTCCGCAGGGCGAGAGCTTTCTCCTCGATGGGCAGGCAATCGTGCTCGAGGATTACCTGGCGGTACGGCCCGAGCGCGCGGCAGCGCTTGGTAGCCTGTTGCGCGACGGACGCCTGGAGGCGGGTCCGTGGTACGTGCTACCGGACGAGTTGATCCCCGGCGGCGAGGCACTCGTGCGAAACCTGCTCACCGGGCGTGATCTGGTGCGCCGACTCGGCGGCGAACCGCCTCCCGTGCTGTACTGTCCTGATTCGTTCGGACATCCAGCGATCCTGCCGGAGCTCGCGAGCGGGTTCGGCTGCGACATCGTCGTGGTGTGGCGCGGCTACGGAGGCGCGCGCTGGCCGCCGGGAGATACGGTGCGCTGGCGCGGACCGTCCGGCGTCGAGGTAACCCTGTACCATCTTCCGCCGGACGGATACGAGGCCGGCGCCTCGCTTCCGACGGAGATGACGGCGGCGGCGGAGCGGTGGGCGCGCGTGGAAGGGTTGATGCGTCCGCGTGCAACAACCGGCGTCGCGCTGCTTCTCAATGGCGCGGACCACCACGCACGACAACTCGACTACAGAAAAGCGATCGCTGCGCTTGCCGACGCGGCAGGCCCGGACGTGGTGCGCGCGGCCACCCTACGGGATGCGGCGGCTGCGATCGTTCGTGAAGCGCAGCGCGTGGAATTACCCGTCGTCGAGAACGAACTGCGCGACTCGTACGGCTACATTTGGACACTGCAGGGGACGCTCGCTACACGCACCGCACAGAAGCATCGCAACGCGATCGCAGAGCGACTGCTCGTGCGCGACGTCGAGCCATGGCTCGCGTTGATGCGCGACGTCCGAAGTGATGCGGCACGCGCACTGCTCGCCGCGGCGTGGCGAACGCTCCTGCGCGGACATCCGCACGACACGCTGTGCGGAACGTCGATCGACGCCGTCGCATCTGCGATGGATGAGCGCCTGTCGTCAACGATCGTTCAGGCGGAAGCACTGCGCGACGACGCACTCGTAGCAGTTCTCGGCCACGACACAGCGCGCGCACGCGCCGAGCCAGATGCGTGGCGTCCTGTCGTGGTGTTGCGCAATCCCGTTGCGCGCGCCCGTGGAGGAGTCGCGGAGCTAGTGCTCTCGGCCACAATTGCAAATGTCGCCGTCGGACACGCATCCGCGGGGCGGCAAGGTTTGCCGCAACGGATTCCGCCGTGGGGCGTTGATGGCGTACCGCTGCAGATTCTCGAGCGGGGCGAGCGTGTCGCGCTCACCGAGGATCCGCGCGCGTACCCTCGCGCCGACCGCACCGCCACGGTTCACGCGCTCGGCTGGGTCGAGCGGATCGGAGGCTACTCCGTAGTCACCCGCGCGCAGCGCCGCGGGCGGCGCGTGGATGTTCCGAACCCAGTGCATGTTGGCGAGCGGGAGCTGAGCAACGGTCTCACGCGTGTAGTGGTGAGCGATGCGGGCGAAGTGCGGCTCGAGGATCTCACCAATAAACGCGTCATCGAAGATCTCCTCGCGTTCGACGATCGCCGAGATGTCGGAGATCTCTACACACCCGCGCTACGGGAAACGCTTCCATCGTGGAAGCTGCGACGGGTGCGGCGTGTGCATCGCGGTCCGCTGCGCGGCGAGCTCTCGATGAATTTTGTCGGACCGAGTGGACGCTGCACGCTGCGCCTTCAACTCGATGCTGATCTTCCCGTGCTGCGGGTTCGAGTTGAAGGCGAGAATCGCGAGCGGAATCATCGGCTGCGACTGCGTTTCAAAACAAATCTTGCCGGCGCAGCGGCCATCGCCGACGCAGCATTTCATCCCGTGGCGCGGACGGCATTGAGATTGTCCGACGATGAGCAGCGAATGGAGCACGTAATTACGTCGGCGCCGCTGCACCGTTGGGTCGCGCGCTTCACTGCCAATGAAGGCGCCACGATTTTCTCCGATGGACTCGCCGAATACGAGAGTCACGACGACGGGAGCGTCGCCGTCACACTTGTTCGCGCGGTTGGCGCACTATCACGTTCCGATCTGCCGGAGCGGCCGGGGAACGCCGGGTGGCCTGCGGATACTCCTGCTGCACAATCACTCGGACCATTCGTGGCCGAGTTCGCGGTCGCGCTTCACGGTCCGGACTCGTCAGACGTGCGCGGCTGGATAGAGCAGCTCGCTGACGATGTACTACTCCCGATCAAGGGCGAGACGCTGCGCTCCAACATGGTCGAGCCGCGCGAAGTGGGCTTGATCGAGTTGTCGGGAGATGGACTCGTCTTCAGCTCCGCGAAGCCAGCGCAGCGAGAGGGGTGGATCGCGGTGCGCTGCGTAAATCGGCGCGAGGTCGCCGTGCGGGGGACTTGGACGTTCGGACGGAGAATCGTCGAATCGGTGCGCGCGCGGCTGGACGAGACACCGGACGGGACGGTCAGCGTGAACGGGAGATCAGTGATGTTCGAGGCTGCGGCCAAAGAGATACTGACCGTGCTTGTGAAGCTCGACTAGATGGCGAGCCCATCGCACCGCGGGTTCGATCGCGCCATTCGTCGCCAACCACACTCGTCGCCAGCACCGTCGCGACCAGCGCTATCCCCGGCGCCAGCGCAACCCACGGCGCCGTGACGAGCAGATCGCGACCCCCTGCGATCATGTTTCCCCAACTCGGAGCCGGCGGCTGAATGCCGAGCCCGAGGAACGACAGTCCACTCTCGAGCAGAATCGCGTTTCCGACGCCGAGCGTCGTCGCAACAAGTGCCGGCCCGATCGCGTTCGGAAGCACATGCGTAAACAGTACACGGTGCGGTGCAGCGCCCAACGCCGTCGCAGCCGCGACGAATGGCCTCGCGCTCACCGCGATTACCTCCGCGCGCACGAGTCGCGCGACTCCCATCCATCCGGTCGCGACCAGCACGACGAGAATCGTCGTGAGGCCCGGTGTCCAGAGCGCTACACCGACGAGGAGCAGCACTATACGTGGCAGCGCGAGAAGGAGATCCGCGAGCGCCATCAACGCGCGATCGAGCGCGCCGCGGCGCCAGCCGGCGAGCGCACCGATTAGAGTCCCGACGAGACCGGAGACTCCAGCACCGATGACCCCCACGAGCAGCGACAGTCGTCCGGCGAGCATCATGCGCACGAACAAATCGCGTCCGAATCGGTCGGTGCCGAGCACATGGAAGATACCATGCGCGTCGCGCCCGAACGGTGGGACCAAACGGCGCGCGAGCACGTCGTTGATTTGCGACGGATCACGCGATGCGAGCGCCGGCACGAGGATCACCGCGAGGCCAAGAAGCAGGAGCGCCGCCAAGGCAACGCTGCCCGCGCTCACTGCGCGCAGCCGCGGCCGCGATTCTCTCATTGTGTCATCTGCGCAGGCGCGGGTCGGCCCAGGGCAGCAGCAATTCCGCCACGAGATTCGCGACGATCACCAACAGCGCGTACGCAGCGGTGCAACCCATTACCACCGGATAGTCGCGCGTCGTAATCGATCTGACCATCAATCGTCCCATCCCCGGCCATCCAAAGATGGTTTCAACGAATACCGAGCCCGCGACGATTCCGGGAAGCATCAGCGCGAACAGGGTCACCAACGGGGCGCGCATGTTGGCAATGAGGTGACGGCCAAGCACCGCCCGCTCTGGAACTCCCTTCGCGCGCGCAGTGCGAACCCAATCTGTGTCGAGCACTTCGAGTGCGCTCGTGCGCACGTAGCGCGCGACGCCGGCCGCGCCAATCGCTGCGAGCAATGTCACCGGCAAGATCGAGTGTCGTAGCAGATCCGCCAAATGCGAAAGCCCGTGAAGAGCCGCGCCCGGCGTCGTCATTCCAACCGCGGGGAGCCGTGCCCACAGCGGAAAACTGAGCAGTGATGCGACGTACGTGAACAGAGCGATCGCTCCGAGACCGAGCCAGTAGGCCGGTGACGCGGCGAGGACGACGGAAATAATGGTGAGTGTGAAATCGGCGTACGTTCCGCGACGCGCGCTCTGCACCACGCCCACCATCGTGCCCACGAGAAAGGAGAGCAGCAGCGACGCGCCCCCGAGCGCGAGCGACACGGGGAGTGCGTCGCCGAGCACGGCGACGACAGGCCGTCCCTCGCTAAAGCTTGTTCCGAGATCGCCGTGCAGCATCCGCCCGCTCCATCGTGCATATTGCGCGGCGACCGGCTTTCCGAGCCCTAGCGCGGCGCGCAGACGAACCGCGTCGGCGGCCGAAGCGTTAGACGGCAGCAGGAAAGTGGCCGGGTCGCCCGGCGCAAGACGAAGGAGCACGAACGTGAGGGACAGCACGCACCAGTACAGCACCGCCGTGCGAACGAGTGCGCCGGCGACGCCGAACGAGCGCGATACGGCTGGCGAGAGCATGCGGTGATATCGCCTCCGACGTTGGTCGCGTCAACGTTGTCGCATGCGACGGGAGCTCCAAGATGGCGCGGTGCCGTCCTCGCAATCGCCGCGCTCGTTGTCGCGTCGTGCACACCACAACGACAGCCGGGCGTGCTCGTGCTTGCGTCCGGCGCGGACCTGGAATCTGCGAACCCACTCGTGACCACGCATCCGCTCTCCCGCCAACTCCAGCGTTACGCGCTGTTCGTAACGCTCCTTCGGTACGACTCGACGCTGACCCCCCAGCCCTACCTCGCGCGACGCTGGCGCTGGTCGGATGCCGGCCGGACGCTGACGCTCTCGCTCGCTCCCGAGCTGCGCTGGCACGACGGCGTCCCTACGACGTCACGTGACGCTGCGTTCACATTCCTCACGGCGCGCGATCCGGCCACGGGATTTCCTCGCGCCGCTGAACTCGCGACGCTCGACACTGCCATCGCCGCCGACGACACGACATTGGTGCTGCGCTTCAATCGCGCGCCTGCTCGGCTCCCACCGCTGCTCGCGGAGCTGCCAATATTGCCGGAGCACCTTCTTGCGAAAGTTCCTCGCTCCGCGATGCGCGGTGCGTCGTTCAACTCGGCGCCGGTCGGGAACGGTCCCTTTCGGTTTGCCGGGCGCCGGCGCGGGGCGAGCTGGAGCTTTGCGCGAAACGAGGCGTTTCCCGCTTCCCTCGGCGGACCGCCAGCGCTGCGCGGACTGGTCATCGCAGTGGTTGACGAGGCAACGACGAAATTCGCCGGCTTGGCGAGCGGCGAGCTCGACATGGCAGGGATCGCGCCGACAATGGCGGGGCTGGCGGAGCGCGACGCGACGCTCCGCGTGCTGACTTATCCGATACCGTTCAGCGTAGGACTTTTCTTTAACACGACGCGACCGCCTTTCGACGACGTGCGCGTACGACTCGCGATCGCGCGGTCGATCGATCGCTCTCGGATCGTCGATATCGCGATCGCCGGCTTCGGCACTCCCGCATCAACGCCGGTCCCACCCGAAAGCCCTTTTGTCTGGCGCGAGGCACCGCCGCAACGAGACACGCTCCGCGCGGACTCGCTGCTGGACTCGGCGGGCTGGCGGCGCGGCGCCGATGGATGGCGCGTCCGCGCCGGGCAGCGCTTGCAGGCCGAGTTGCTCACAGTCGGCACCGGCGACAACGTCGTCGAGCAGCTCCTGCAGGCAGATCTCGCGGCGCGCGGGATTCAGCTCCGCATCCGACAAACCGAGATGGGCGGCTTTCTCACCACCGCGCGGGCGGCGGACAAACGCTTCGACCTGCTGCTTGCCGGAATCACCGGCGACCTCTCACTGTCGTACATCGACGCGCTCTTCGCAGGGCGACAACGCGGCGGCGCGCTTGACTACACCGGTTACCACACCGCGGCACTAGATGCTCTGCTCGACGCGGCGCGGAACGCTGCGCCCGGTGAAGCGGAACACCGTGCGTGGCGCGACGTGCAAGCGGCGCTCGATACCCTCGCGCCAGCGACGTGGATCTATCACGCACGCGGACTCCAGGGCGTCTCGCGTCGCGTGCGGGGCGCCAGGATGGACCTCCGCGGCGAGCTCGTGACGGTTCACGACTGGACGCTCGCGCCCCGATGAGCATGTTACGTATACGATGTCACAACTAGCAAACGAAACGCTTAGCCGATGGAGCGGCAACACTCCCTATTGGGAAAAGCATCGTGAGCTGATCCAGCACATGTTTGCACCGGTCACTAAAGCGCTACTCGATGATGCCGAGATCAAGCCGGGTGACGCGGTACTGGATGTTGCAACGGGTGCGGGTGACCCGGCACTGAGCGTCGCTGACGAGGTCGGACCATCGGGCAAGGTTGTAGGTATCGATCCGGTTCCGGGAATGATCGAAGGCGCCCGCCGAGCTGCGGTCAATCTCGGCCTAAAGAACACACAATTCGAAATCGCCAGCGCAGACGCGCTGCCGTTTCCAGCAGAATCGTTTGATGCGGAAGTCAGCCGCTTCGGCGTGATGTTTTTTCCATCTCCGGTTGATGCTGTTCGGGAGATGTTGCGTGTACTCAAGCCTGGAAAGAAACTGGCCCTCGCCGTGTGGCATTTTCTCGATAACAATCCTTTTCACCACTCGCTGGCCAGGATCGTCGATCGTTACATCGAACCGACACCCTTGCCGACTGACGCTCCGGAACCGTTCCGTTTCGGTTCGCCGGGTAAATTGAAAAGTGTTCTCGTTGAAGCCGGTGCTGCTCAACCTGCCGAACGTCTGCTACGATTCTCAATAGATGCGCCGCTCTCAGTCGAAGACTTTTGGACTATGCGAATGGAATGGTCGGAGAAACTCCGTGAAAAAATCGCCCAGCTGGCGGCTGAGCAATCGAGAGCAGTGAAGGAGCAAGTGATTCAGGTTTTCAATGAATACCACACCGCGCGCGGCATGAGTTTTCCGGCAGAGGTCCTGATAGTGACCGGAAGGAAGTCGCCAATCGCCCAGGTCTAGTGCGTTGAAGCACTCGACGCGTGCGCGCTGACGTCGCGCGCGCTCCGAGCCCGCTCCCGCGACGATGAGCATTCTCGTTTCAGCGGAAGATCTTCTCGCGCGACGGAGCGTCGCGACCAGGGCACTCGCGCCTCTTGCGGATGGTTTGCGCGCTGAGGTGGAACCGCTCATTGCGCGTACGCCGGAAGTCCCGAAGGAGAAGGCGCGTCTCTCGCGCGCGGGTGAGGCAGATCAGCGGTTCAGACTCTACTTCGATCAGCTCTGGCTCGCTGAGCGCGTGCTCCACGCCTCGCTGCTCGGCGTTTTGTTGGACGATCGTCACGCGCGAACGCTCGCTGTCACAGTGCTCGATGCGTACGCTGATCAGTATCTCCGCTACCCGAATCGCGACAACGTTCTCGGTCCCTCGCGTCCGTTCTTCAGTACGTATCTCGAATCGATCTGGCTGCTTCAGCTTGTTGTCGCCCTCGACCTGCTCGAGACCGACGCGCCGCCTGAGGAAATCGGTGAGCTCGGAGCACGCGTGCGTGATCGTCTTGTCGCGCCGAGCGCTGCATTGATTGCGTCGTATGACGAGGGCATGTCGAACCGGCAGGTATGGAACAACGCGGCGCTGGCTGCGGCTGGTATCCTGCTCGGAGACGACACACTCGTGGAAAGTGCGCTGTTCGGTAGGTCAGGACTGCACAAGCACCTCGAGCTCGCTCTGCTGCGCGACGGCAGCTGGTACGAAGGAGAGAATTACCATTTCTTTGCGCATCGCGGTCTCTGGTATTGCGTGCAAATCAGCGGGCGACACGGACACGGCTTGCCGCCGGAGCTCGAGCGACGATTCCGCGAGGGCTTTGCGGCGCCATTCCGCACCCTGCTCCCTGACCTGACGTTTCCAGCGCGCAGGGACTCGCAATATGCAGTGAGCGTCCGGCAGCCGCGCTTCGCCGAATCGTGCGAGCTCGGTATCGCGCGGAATGACGACGAGCGGCTGATCGGGATGCTCGCCCGGCTTTACGATCCCGACATTCCGCGCGGCGACACCGGACGGGCGCGCACCTCGGCCGATGTAGAGCGCAATCTCCCCGCGACCGGACTCACACGGGCCGACCTGTCGTGGCGCTCGCTTCTGTTCGCGCGCGAGCATCTTCCGCAACTCGTCCCGTCGGCATTGGAATCCGACCTGCTCCCCGCGCAGGGAATTGGCGTGCTTCGCCGCAACGGCGGCACACTCTACGTCGCGCTCGACTACGGCCATTCGGGCGGCGGCCACGGGCATCCAGACCGGCTGAATCTTCTGCTCTCCGACGGAGATGTGCGATGGTTCGACGATCCCGGCACAGGCTCGTACGTAGACCCATCGCTGCACTGGTATCGCAGCACTCTCGCCCACACCGCGCCTCTGGTGGACGGTCGGTCACAACCGGCGGTTGATGGCCGGCTGCTCGCATTCGAGGATCGCGGCGAAGCGGGATGGATCAGCGCTGCGGCGCCTCTCGCGTCGGATCTGCGCGTGCGGCGGTCAGTCGTGCTGCTCGAGGATTATCTGGTCGACCTCCTGGAGTGGGAAGGAGACACGGTGCACGAGGTCGCGCTACCGTGGCACGGCGTGGACCTGGTGAACGAGCTTGACGAGCCGCTCGCGCGTGCACCACACCCGATCACGCGAGGCGAGACGCGCGAGGACGGATTCGGATTTCTCAGTGACACCGCGCTCGTGGATGCGCCGGACGGCGTGCAGCGCGTACGCGGTCACTTCGCTGGGCGCGAGCTGCGGGGCTGGGTGTTCGCGCATCCTGAGAGCACCTGGTGGAGAGCGCGCGCGCCCGACGTGCCGACCAAGTCTGGTCTCGTGCCGCTGCTGCTCGTGCGGCGCAGTGCGCAACGCGGCCGATATGTCTGCGTGTGGAGCTGGCGCGATGTAATAGCATCAGTGGAGTCGAACGGAACGGGCGTACGGGTCGAGCTACGTGACGGTGCACTCGATCAGCATTCGTGGGACTTGGCGGGATGGTACATCGAGCACGAGCCAACGCATGATAGCGCGAAGCATCGGAACGTCGCACCACCAGCCCGAGAACGCGCGGCCCGGGTGGTGCTCGGCGGAATGCAAGAGGGTGAGGAGGATACCGGAGTGTCCCAATCACCGGCCGCAAAGGAAATACCGTCTGACTCGCACGCGCTACCCGCGACATTCGTCCTCGACGAGGCGAATTATCGGCGCAGCGAGGAGAGTTGGAGTGAGGCTGGTTGCCCGACTGCGACGGTGATCGTCGCCACGACTCGGCACGACACGCTGGTCGTCAATGTGGACGTGTCACACGTTCACCGATGCTTCGTGCCGATCGATGCGGAGAATCCGCTCGACAACGAACCCGCAGCGATTAACGGGGCTGGTATGCAGCTGTACGTCGTCGCGGGCGTAACTAAAGGCGGTTGGCTTCTCGTTCCTGATCCTGGGTCGCGCGACGTCGGTGTGCTTGCGATTGAAGGCTGGGATAAGGGGCTGATGGTGAGCGCCCGGTGGCAGCCAACGGAGTCAGGCTACGCAATCGTCGCCGAAGTCGCGCTGCCAGCGGGCACAACCGAGGCGTCGCTCGACGTGATCGTCAACGAGACCGCGCCCGGACGAGAGCGCCGGCGCGGCCAGCTCGTGCTCTCCGGCGCGCGCCGAGAATTCGTCTATCTTCGTGGAGACCGCCACGAGGTCGCGCGGCTGCTTCGATTCACCATCGCCGATGCCTGACTCCAAATCTCCAACGATCGTCGCACGACAGGACGTGCTCCAACACGACGAGCATGATCGGGATTGGCGTGAGCGCGCGCTGGCGGTGCTTCCAACGGGAGCGTCGACTGGAAGCAAGCGCGTGGCGGCGCTCTACGGCGAAGGGAACTCCGACGCCCCGACGCACTTCGTCGCAGCGCGAGGCTGTCGCGTCACCGCCGTGAATGGAAAGTCGTTCGTGGACTGCACAATGGCACTCGGCGCTGTCGCGCTCGGCTATGCCGAGCCGCGTGTCACCAACGCGGTAATCGCAGCAGCATCGGAAGGGTCTGTCGCTGGCCTGTCGAGTTGGCGCGAAGTCGAGTTGGCCGAGCGGCTCTGCGCCATGATTCCGTGCGCCGAGCGGGCGCAGTTCCTGAAGAGCGGCGCGGAGGCGGTTTCCGCCGGGGTGCGACTGGCGCGGACGTACACGGGGCGGGACCGCGTTGTAGCATCGGGTTACTTCGGATGGCACGACTGGAGCAGCACCAGTGAAGGTGTGCCGGAGGCGGTGCGCAAAGATGTTGTGCACGTGCCATTCGGCGACGTGTCCGCGCTCGAGCGCGCGGCGGGTGACGCGGGTAGCTCGCTTGCCGCAATCGTTCTGGAGCCTGTGGTGGAGCACGAACCGCCGGAGGATTGGCTGGCGCGTGCGCGCGCGCTGTGCGACGAACTCGGTGCCGCGCTCGTGTTCGACGAAGTAAAGACGGGCTTTCGGCTGGCGCCAGGCGGGTATCAGCAACTGTGCGGCGTGACGCCAGACCTTGCTGCTTTCGGAAAAGCGTTAGGCAATGGGTATCCACTCGCGGCGGTGGTCGGCAAGGCGCCACTCATGGACGCGGCGCGTCGCACGTGGATCTCTTCCACCCTGGCGAGCGAGGCAACCGCGCTGGCCGCGGCACTCACCGTGCTCGACTGGCACGACGAGACGGACGTCTGCGCGAAGCTTGCCGAGATCGGACACGAAATGCGTACGGCGGTGGAGCGCGCGATCACGGCTACGGGTGTACGCGGCGTCCGCACCGACGGACTGGACGCGATGTGGCTGTTGCGCTGGGACGACCCAGCGCGCGAAAATCTTTTTGTGCGCGAGGCACTTAGCGCTGGTGTGCTTTTCAAGCGCGGCGCGTACAACTTTGCTGCGATCGCGCACGATGATGAGGCGATCGCGGCGGTGGAGCAGGCGGCGACCACCGGACTGAGCGCAGTGCGCGGGGACACCGAGTGAGAGACGATGCTCCGCTCGCCGGCACGGCGCCGCTGATTGACGCGCACGCGCACTTCTACCACTCCGCGTCCGGACGCGGCGACTGGGAGCGCGTGAACGCGGCGCGACTCAGCGCCGGTGACAGGATCGGGATTACCTACCACGTTGCGAGCGTGCTCGGCTCGTACGGACACACTTCGCCCACTTACTTTCCGTCGCCCGCAGATGTATCCGTCGGAAACGATGCGATGGCGGGGTTCGCCGACGATCCGCGCATCCGCTGGTACGTGACAGTGAACCCGAACTACACCGATCACGCGCTCGCGGAGATCGAGCGCGGCGTCGCGAGAGGAGCAATCGGCGTGAAGCTGCTCGCAAGTCGTCGAGCCGATGCCCCGCTACTCGATCCGGTTTGCGATGCGGCGGCGGCGCATGGGCTTCCGATCCTGCACCACGTCTGGCAGCATCGCACACGCGAGTGGCCGAACCAGGAGATCTCCGACGGGCGCGATCTCGCGCGGCTCGCCGAACGACATCCCAAGGTCGCGTTCATTCTCGCGCACTTGGGCGGCGGCGGCGACTGGGCGCACACACCTCCCGCAATTCGTGATGTGCCCAATGTGTATCCGGATCTCTCCGGGAGCGGAGTCGATCGCGGAATGCTGGACAGCGCGCTTGCCGTGCTGGGCGCGGGGAGACTTCTCTGGGCGTGCGACCTGACGATGGAGACTGGGCTTGCAAAACTGCGCGCCCTCGACGCAATTGGACTGTCAGTAGACGAGATCGCCGACATTCGCTGGCGCAATGCTGCGCGGCTTTTCGCGCACGGCGCCTTTCCGCGCTGCGAGCGCGCCGAAACATCACCGCCCGCAGCGGTGGCCTGGACGCGCTGACAATGATCGATTGCGCGACGTACATCGGTCAGTATCCGTTTCGTCATCTCCCGCATCCGGAGCCTGACGTGCTCGTGCGCGTGCTCGAGCGCGAGAAAGTTTCCGGAGCGTGGGTCGGATATCTCCCTTCCGCGTGGCACCGCGATCCCCGAGCTGGCAACGATGCGCTATTCGCAGCGGTCGCGCCGTACCGTGAGGTGCTGCGACCGGCACCCGTCGTTCGTCCAGACTGGCCGTTATGGGAGCATACGCTGCGCGATCTGGTGGACGACGGCGCTGCGGCCATCCGCGCTTATCCGATGCAATGGGGGATGGCGCCGCACGACGCGGCGCTTCTCGCGCTTGCGCTCGCCTGCGGGGAGCTTGGCATTCCGCTCGTGTTGACTGTGCGGTTCGAGGATCTGCGCCAGCGCCATCCCCTCGACGTCGCCGGCGATCTAACGGCGGCGCATGTGCGTGCGCTCGCGCGCGCAGGTGAGCGCGTGAAGCTGGTGGTCACTGGCGCGGGCCGTGAGCTGATCGAGGAAGTGCACTGGGGGCTCACGCCGGAGGAGCAGCGGCGCGTGTTTTGGGATTTCGCGTGGGTCTGGGGTCCGCCGGAGAATCATTTCGCGCACCTGCTGCGCTCGCTGGGTGCTGAACGGTTCCTGTACGGGACGCACTGGCCGCTTCGGCTGGCGCAGAATCCCCGAGCGAATCTCGATCTTCTGCCGGAAGATTTGCGCCCTACGGCGATCACCGATGCGCGGAAGCTGGAGAAATAGTCGTGATCGGCCCGCGAAGTCCGCGAGATGCACGGTGGTGACCGTTTGGTTGATCGCCCTTCGGGCGTTCGCCTGCGGCGCGGAGATACGAATGCTGCTTGGAAGAGACCGCTCGCAGCAGAACTTGGGCGTTAGCCAGTCGTAAATGAGTTCATATTGAAGACAATGGCTCAACTCGTTCTTCAATTCAGCCCTTGGAACGATCGCGCATTCGACGACCTGGGGCGTTAGGCAGATGCAGAAAGACCAATCCACCGAACGCGATGCCCCGCGGCCTGAATTCTCAGTCAGCTTCCGCACTGTGCCGACGTACACCTCGCACGTAAGTATCAAGGCTCGCCATTCGCGCCTTCTCTCTCGCATCATTCACCCGTTCGGAAGGCTGGTAATTGCCTGGTTTGAATGGCGCACTAAAAGACGCGCGAGAAACGATGCTCCCACTGCCTAACAGTAGTTGCTGCAGACGAGCGCGTAATAGTCGTTGGGTTGATCGCACTTCGAACGTGCTTATGATGGAGTCTTGCTGCGCTAGCTTAGTAGAGTCGCTCGCAGCAGAACTGGGGCGTTAGGCAGATGAATTGAAGGGATCTGGAGGATAGATGCTGCACTGGCGATCGAGCTATAGTCCGCTGCTCGTTGGGTTCGTCGTTGGGCTCGCCTTTGGGTCCGCCAATCTGCTCGTGACGTGGCTCGATCCATTGGCGGACGACACGCCCGGTGCGCTCCTTCGATTTTATGGACCGATGTTCTTCATTTGGGCCGTGGCATCGTTTCGCGCTGCCCATCGCAGTGGACGATTCTTGTCTGGCGTGACAACTGGCGCCATCGTCGCCTTCGCGACGTTTGTTGTTTACGATTTCCTCATCTTTCTTCGGGTTAATCTTTTTCTCGCCGAGCTGACAGGCCGTGCTGACTGGCAGTACATGATGACCCGTTTTCGGGCGAGCGACGTGGAGAGTCTTCGGGTATTCGTGAATGTTGACTACGTCGAGGGGATACCTCTGAAGCTTGGGGTGTCGTGCGCCATCGGTTTGATGATGGGTGGTGTGGGAGGTATCGTGGGAACGCTGACACACCGGGACGCAGTCGCCACTGCCTAACGAACGTTGCAGCAGCCAACCACTCTACGGAGACGACGAGGTGGGGTATCGTGCCGTACTGCGAGGAGATGCACGCCGACACATGAAACGCCAACTGCTCTTCGTCCAGGGCGGTGGTGCGCGGGCTCATGATGAGTGGGACGACAAACTTGTCCAGAGTCTGAGACGCGAGCTGGGGGTGAGTTACGAGGTCCGCTATCCGCGCATGCCCAATGAAGACGATCCGAGCTACGCCGCATGGAGGGCGAGGCTACAAAAAGAGTTTGCGAGCCTGAAGGACGGTGCGATCGTGGTCGGTCACTCTATCGGCGGAGCGATACTGATTAACGCTCTCGCGGAGCAATTCCCAGAGCGAGAGTTGGGTGCGATTTTCCTCATAGCGGCACCGTTCGTTGGCGAGGGTGGCTGGCAGCCCGATGATTGGCAACCCCAGCGCGAGATAGGCGGAAAGATTCCCGGCGGAGTCCCTATCTAGGTCTACCACGGCCTTGCGGATGACACGGCACCACCGTCACATACAGAACTGTATGCGCACGCGATTCCACAGGCCCACATCTGTCGCCTGCCTGGCCGTGATCACCAACTCAACAATGATCTGCGGGAGATCGCCGCGGTGATCAAGACGTTGGCGCTGCGGGCCCGTGATCAGCGCGCCGCGGAGAGGCGCGGTTCGGTCAAGAAGGACTAAGACGATATGACTCTAAAGCGGATGGACAACGTAGGCATCGTGGTAGAATCCCTCGACACCGCGATCTCATTTTTCACCGAGCTTGGCTTGAAACTACAAGGGCGAGCCACGATCGAAGGAGAGTGGGCCGGGCGCGTCACCGGATTGGGGCACCAGCACGTCGAGATCGCCATGATGGTCACTCCAGACGGTCAGAGTCGGCTCGAGCTTTCGCGATTCCTTACCCCAGCCGTCGTCGCCGATCATCGGAACGCGCCGGTGAACGCGCTCGGCTACCTGCGCGTCATGTTCGCCGTGGACGACATCGACGACACGCTCACCAGACTTCGCAGTCATGGCGCCCAACTCGTCGGCGACGTGGTTCAGTACGAAGACGTGTATCGGCTCTGCTACATCCGCGGCCCGGAAGGACTTCTCATTGGGCTCGCCGAGGAGCTGAGGTCTGCTGGCGCCGCATAGGGTCTTTAGGTTTGTTTCCTCGCCTCTAAGTTTGTCTGCAGCACGAATCGAAACGTTCCTTGAAATCGATCGCTCGCGCTGAACGCAAACAGAAGCGACGGACAGATATTAGTTGCCGCCTCCAAACAGTTTCCGCTTCTCATGGTTGGTGAGTGCGGCCCCGGCGGTATCCCCACGACCGTCGCGCAATTCTCGCCTCGCCGCTCGCCTGGCCAGAGCGAGTGAACCAGAGGCGCAGGCCGCGCAAGCAAGGACTAACGTGGGAGCGACAACCAGCACGTCTCCCGCGCCCAGGGACGCGATCCTGGTGAACAGGGCCGATACCAGAAGGCCGCCCACAGCACCCCACGCTGCAAAGCGAGGAAGCGACAACTGATCAAAAGTGCGACGGCCCTCGGTCAGCATGAGGATGCCGGAGAATGTGACTCCGGCAATGAAGCCGAGTACACCGAAGACGACAGGGAACGGGACGTCGGTATTGAAGCCAAACAACCAACGCGGGATCGAGCCCGCAGCGAACCAAGCTGCTCCCCAAGTGAAGCCCATCCCGACTGCACCGCGAATGCGTCGCAGCAACGTCCGCATGATCGCCTCCGACCCCGGAACGCCGCAAATATTCGCGGGGTCTGTATTATCGTCAACCGCCAAAGCTCTTTGTGGCGTAAAGTAGCCTTCGAGTTAGCGCGATTCAAGAGCGCGCATCGCCGCTGTAATCGGCGCGTGACGCGAGCGTACGACGTCGCGATCCGCGCGGTGCGTCGTCTAACGAACTCTGAAGCTGACACAGGATCTATTGAGTTGCGTCGCCTGCGGCGGCACTCTTAGACGATGACACATACTGATTCTCGAGTCACCATCCACATGGTTGCGAGCCTCGATGGCTTTATCGCGCGAAAGGACGGGAGCGTCGACTGGCTCGAGACTGCGGACGAATTCGCAGGCGGAGACACGATGGAGCCTGGATTCGTCGAGGCGTTCCTCAAGACGATCGATTGCTACGTCATGGGATCGCGAACGTATGAGACCGCGTTGCGATTCGAGGCCAAAGGGTTGGGCTGGGCGTACGGCGACACGCCCACCTTCGTGCTCACGAGCCGCGCATTGCCGCGGACGCGGGACACCGTCGAGTTCTACGCGGGCGATCTCGCACAGTTCGTGAATGGGCGTTTGCGCCCCAGGTTCCACAGCATTTGGTTCGTTGGAGGAAGTACGGTCTCCGCGGAGTGCCTTCGCCTTGAGATCGCCGACGAAGTACGCTACTCGATTCTGCCCATCCTTATCGGTGACGGGATTCCGTTCTTCGAGCACCTTGGCCGAGACATCGCGCTCCATTTGGCCGAGCTCAAGGCCTACCGGAGTGGAATGGTGGAGCTGCGCTATGAGGTACGAAGATCGGCGGCGGCTTAGTGCTCATGGCTTATGCGGCGCCTCGTCCTTCACTTTTTCTTTTACCGCAGAATCATCAGTGGGACCAGTTAGGAGGCCGGAATGAAAGACGATTTTCCTGGGGCGGTACCTGAAATACCTGTCCATAACATCGACACCGCTGCAGCGTACTACAGGGATCAATTAGGCTTTACCGTAGATTGGGGTGGTGACGACGGCGGGATCGCAGGTATCTCGAAAGGAGGCTGCCGAATGTTCCTGACCAATCGCGCCTTCCGAGAGCATTACGGTAATGCAGCGCCCGTGTTGATCTGGCTCAACCTAAATAGCAAACAAGAAGTGGATGATTTGTACGATGGGTGGAGTCGCCGCCAAGCACGGATTGTTTCTCATCCCGAGTCAAAGCCGTGGAAGTTGCATGAGTTCACAGTCGCAGATCTGGATGGCAACCTGTTTCGCGTTTTCTACGATTTTGCGTGGGAGACAGGCGGACGGTAAGACCGAGCACCCGCTTCCTCGCGCGCCCTGGCGCGCGAGGAGGTTACCGTACCGCTCAGTCCTGTGCGGGGGCGGGCCTAAAGAAAATCTCTCGCACCTCGACCGCTCCACTGCTCACTTTGGCAGCCTTCCGCGCCCACGCTAGCACCTCATCCAGATCTGCGGTTTCCAGTATCGACAAACCGCCCACGATTTCTTTGGACTCGATGTACGGTCCGTCGGTGATGAGCACCTCGCCGTTGGGCTGCGCCCGCAGCGTCGTTGCCTTGGGGCTCAGGCCGCAAGCGAACTTTCTGACGCCAGCAGCGATCATTTCCCGGTTGAGCGCGTGGATTCCCTCGATAGTCGCTTCGGTCATGGCGGACGGGTCGAAGTTGTCGGGGAGGTACCCAGCAACCAGATATTGCGGCATGTGGTCTCCTGAAATGGTCTTCAGCCGGGCTAGCTACCCCGCCTTCACTATAACAACGAACGGCGAGCCCGGAATTCGACAAATTGTCCAGAAAAATTTTCGTTCTTCTGGTTGAATGGCGTTTGCACTCTTAGTTGCAGCAGACGAGTGGGTGTACTGCGCAGTGCTGAAACCCGGCCGAATGGCCCTCGTATGGGACAATCATATGAGGCCACCCTCCACCGCCCCGAGGGATACAAGTGAAGCCCAACACACTGACCATCGCATCCTTGCTCTCGATCATACTCCTGCCGTTTCACATCGGCGGCGACGTCGCCCTCGGGTTCGACCGGGGAGGGTCTGGGCTCGTCTTCGTCGTGGTGCCAATCCTGCTCGTCGTGGCGTGCGGAACATTGCTGCTCGCCGAGCGGAGATCCGGGCACGTCATCATGTTCCTCGGCGGCCTCGTGGCGCTAGGCATGCCAATCATCCACCGAAACAACGGGTTCACTGAGGCGGTCGCCAAGTCGCCCGGGGGCCTCTTTTTCATCTGGACCCTTGTGGCGCTCGGCGTCACCGGTGGCCTCGCCATGATACTCTCGGCACGCGGACTGTGGAACCTGCGTTCGCGGAAAACCTGATGCTCAGTCGTATCGACCGAAAATGGAAATCCCGAGTCGAGACTATCTTTTATCGGAACCCGAGCTGGCCGACCAGCTCCGTTAGGCACAGAGGGATCGCAGCCATGGCTTCCATCATTCATTCGCAGACAGCAGACATTCCGGCCAACATGACGACGACCGGCTTCGAAGTGCCCGGATTCCGAATCGTGGATAATCTTGGCGTGGTACGTGGTGTTGTCGTCCGATCCCGATCGGTTTTCGGGACCGTCGGCGCTGCCTTCCAGACGATGCTTGGCGGCAATATCTCGCTCTTTACAGAACTCGCTGAGCGAACGCGCAAGCAGGCTTTCGACACCATGCTGGTTCAAGCGCACAAAGCGGGAGCCGACGCCGTGATCGGCATCCGCTATGACGCGAACGAGTTAATGAAAGGCGTGACAGAGGTATTGTGCTATGGGACGGCGGTTCGCGTCGAGCCGCTTTAAGACTGAGGAACATTGAGGATTCTGGTTGTGAGCGTTGCCGTTGCGACGTTCCTCGTGCGGGGTGCTGCGGCGCAAGCACCAGTCAGCGGGTCACAACGGGTGTTGGCGCTGGGTACCTGGCGCGGGACGTCGGTGTGTCTGGTCCATCCCTCTTCCTGCCATGACGAGGTCGTCATCTACCGCATCACACCTGAATCTGGTCCGGATAGCGTCGCAATCGATGCGCGCAAAATCGTGCGTGGTCGAGAAGAGGAGATGGGGGTGCTGACCTGCCAGGTAACGCCTGCCGTATCCCCCGCCGTAGACCTCACTTGTAAAATCCCAAATGCGCTGTGGCGATTTCGGGTGCGTGGCGACAGCCTACTCGGGGAGCTGCGACTCGCCGACAGCACCAGGTTTCGAGATGTCCGTGCGGTACGGGCACGTTAGCGACGCGTACCTCGGCCCAACCGCAGCGTGGCATTTCGGCGGGCCGTTGGTTGTTGGCTAATTCACGTCCGGAGTGTCGATTTTACGTCACCCCGCTCGTCGCCCTAAGGAAGCACCGAAAAAGGGCACTTGATACAAAGGAACGTCAGAATGTCGAAGATTGTTGCAATCATGTCGATGTCGCTCGATGGCTACGTTGCCGACCCGAACGATGGCGTGGGCGAAGTGTTCGACTGGTACATGAACTCGGGGAACATCGAATTCAACACCGGAGGATCGGACCCAATGACGTTCAAGGTGTCCGCGCCGAGCGCCGAGCACCTTCGCAGTCTTTGGTCAGAATTGGGTGCCGTGCTCACCGGTCGACGCACTTTCGACAAGGCGGAAGGTTGGGGTGGAAATCACGCCTGGGGTCCGGCATTCGTAGTAACACACGAAGTACCCGCCGGATGGCCGCGACCAAATTCGACAGTCCATTTCGTGACCGACGGCATCGAGAGCGCCGTCAAACAAGCCAAAGCAGCCGCAGCCGGGAAATCCGTCGGGGTCCACGGCGCCGACACAATCCAGCAGCTCCTCAACGCTGGCCTCCTCGACGAAATCAGCGTCGACATCGCGGCGGTTCTTCTCGGCTCCGGAGTTCGACTCTTTGATCACCTCGCCGGCGCGCCAGCCGTCCTTGGCAATCCGACGGTGATCGCTGGCGTCGGCGTTACACATCTGCGCTACCCAGTGCACAAGGCGTAGATGCGACCGCTTCGGTATTCCATCAACGTCACGCTGGACGGGTGCTGCGATCATCGTGTGGGAATCGCAGACGAAGACATACATCGTCACGCAATCGAGAACCTCGAGCGGGCCGATGCCCTCCTCTTTGGCCGGGTGACCTACGAAATGATGGAGGCAGCGTGGCGGCTGTCGACGCGGACAGTGACGATGCCTGATTGGACGGAGCCCTTCGCCCAAACGATCGACGCAATGAAGAAGTACGTCGTCTCGAGCACGCTCGACCGGGTCGATTGGAACGCGGAGCTCGTGCGAGGGGATCTGGGGAAGGCTGTTCAGAAGCTCAAACAGGAGCCGGGTAAGGGACTGCTCACGGGAGGCGTGACGCTCCCGCTGGCGTTGGCGGAGCTGGAATTGATCGATGAGTACGAGTTCGTGGTGCACCCCAGAGTAGTGGGCCATGGGCCGACGTTGTTCGCGGGGCTATCGAAGCTTATCGACCTAAAGCTCGTGAGTCGGCTGGAGTTCGGCTCGGGGGCGGTGGCGATGCGGTATGAGCCGAGAAGGTAGCCATCGGAACGCGACACGCTTGTCGACGGAACCAGACGCGTCGTGCTCCATGTTAGCGCGTTGGCAGGAACCACCGGGGTCGTGATGCAAGGGAAGGACGTCAGAGTACTGGCGTCGTCGATCGACGGACGCGACGTCGACACAACACGCTACCGTCATCCGGCCCGCGACTGGACGATGGAATACTGGGCCGTTCCCGAGACCGGCGCGACAGTGGCGTTGTCAGTTCCGGCCGGTAGTCACATAGACCTCGATCTGGCGGCGCGACAGCCAGGCATTCCGCCAATTCCTGGAGTTACGATTCCGCCGCGCCCACCATACGTCGTGCCCAGCCAGACGGGTGATGTGACGATCGTGCATCGCCAACTGCGGTTTTGATGTGAAGGATCGCTGAACCGGCCCCGCGGAAATAGTATTGTGGTTGGTTAGCGTCGCTCGCAGCGAGGTGAACATGAATCGGCGAAGATTCCTGAGCACGTCGGCAACCCTGGCCGGCGGAGTAGCAATCTCCCGCACAACCGCATGTGCGCGAACCATCAGACCCGCACCGGGGACTCCACTCACCAACTGGGCCGGCAATCTTCGTTATAGCACGGCAAATGTGCACTATCCCACCTCTGTCGCGGAGGTACAGCAAGTCGTAAGGAGCGCCGACAAACTGAGAACGCTGGGCACACGGCATTCGTTCAATACGATCGCCGACAGCACACGGCTGCAGCTTTCGACACGCGCTCTGAACAAAGTCGTGTCGCTGGACAGAAGCGCGAACACGGTAACCGTTGAAGGCGGGATCAAGTACGGGGAGCTGTGCGGCTACCTGCAGCAAAACGGGTACGCGCTGCGCAACCTCGCGTCTCTGCCCCACATCTCGATCGGCGGAGCGGTTGCGACTGCGACACATGGCTCGGGCGTGAAGAACGGCAACCTTGCGACCCAGGTCTCGGCTATCGAGTTCGTCGACGCCGCCGGTGACGTGATCCATCTCTCTCGGCGCACCGACGGCGAGCAATTTGAGGGCGCCGTCGTCGGGCTCGGGGCGCTGGGCGTCGTGACAAAGCTGTCACTCGATCTCGAGCCCACATTCGACGTGCAGCAGGTCGTCTATCTCGACATGCCGATGCGCGCGCTGGAGCGCGACTTTGAGTCGATCATGTCGAGCGGCTACAGCGTCAGTTTCTTCACGACCTGGGCGAACAAGACAATCAACGAGGTATGGATCAAGAGCCGCGTCACCGTGGGCGGCCCGACCGCCTCACCAGCGCCTGAGTTTCACGGTGCGCGACTCGCTACGCGCAATATGCATCCCGTGGCGGAACAATCGGCCGAGAGCACTACGCAGCAGATGGGCGTCCCGGGCGCATGGTGTGATCGGCTGCCGCATTTCAAGATGGGGTTCACGCCCAGCACAGGCGCTGAGCTACAAGCGGAGTACTTCGTCCCGATGGAGCACGCGTATGAAGCGATGATGGCGATCGAGACGCTGCACGAGCATATGACGCCGCACCTGTTCATCTCTGAAATCCGCACCATCGCCGCCGACGAACTCTGGATCAGTCCCAGCTACCACAAGCCGTCCGTTGCTTTCCACACCACGTTCAAGCCCGAATGGGACGCCGTGATGCGGCTCCTGCCACAGATCGAAGAGAAGCTTTCTCCGTTCGGTGCAGTGCCGCACTGGGCCAAGCTGTTCACGATGGCGCCACCGGTTCTGCAAAGTCGTCATCCGCGCCTGGCGGATTTTCGTCGGCTCGTCGATCGATACGATCCGGCGGGGAAATTTCGCAACGAGTTTCTGAGCCGGAACATCTACGGCGCCTGAGGTGCGTCGTGGACCGGTCTCACCGACCAGGCGAGCCGAACCACGTCGTCAGCGCCTCGACTAGTCCCGCGTCGGTTCCGTCTCCCACCCAAGCCACATATCCGTCAGGCCGAATCAATGCGGCGCTGGGAGCAGTGACCTGCCCGATCACCGGAAGCTCCCACGCACCAGCGTATTTTGCGTCGATCAACTGAACGCGATCTGCCCATGGAGTGATGTCAAAGCGGCCGGACTCACCGAAGTTGAGTAGCACCGGCCGCGCATCGTGCAACAGAGTGAAGACCCGCAGCGGACCGTTGGCGGTTACCAGGTCGAGATCGGGCATGCGACGTCCGAGGAGGGGATGTCCCGGCCCGAGATCGTAATGAATGTCGAGACCAGACATCATCGCCCCAAATCGTTTACGCGGCTCGTCCATGCTCAGTAACTCCGACACGGTGTCGCGCGCCGCCTCAATGCGATCGTCGGGGCGCATGAGCGCGACTTGCGCCATCGTCTTTCGCAGCACGCGGGCTGCGACCGGGTGGCGCTCAGCGTGGTACGTATCGAGAAGGCTTTCCGGCGATGTTCGCTTGACCACCTGGGCCAGCTTCCATCCCAGATTCACCGCGTCCTGCACACCGGTGTTGAGACCCTGTCCACCAACCGGGGAATGCACGTGCGCCGCGTCGCCGGCCAGCAGCACCCGACCCTTGCGATATGTCGCGGCCTGGCGAGTCGTGTCGGTGAATCGCGTGATGTAGGTGAGATTGTGTATCCCGAAGTCGGTACCGTAGACGGCGATGAGTCCCTCGCTGATATCGCGCAGCGTGGGTTCACCCGTTCCGACCTGCGCTTCGGTCAACATGACCCCAACCGTCCCACCTTTCCCGTAGACTACCTCGCCGTCCTTGATCTCGTATTCCTCCTTGCCGATGGCATGCATGCCAGAGGGAGTATGGCGGATGCCCAATGGCGGCTCCTCGCTCATCTCGACCTCGGCGAGCAGCGCGCTCGTCGTCGGATCCCAGCCGGGGAAATCGATGCCCGCTGTCTTTCTAACCAGACTGCGTCCTCCGTCGCATCCGACGAGATATTGCGCCCGCAGCGACTCGCCGTCGGACAACTGGACGTCGACGCCGGTGTCCTGCGAGAAGCCTGTGACTTCACGTCCGCGATAGAACCTCACCGGCAGCTCGCCGACCCAGCCGGCGAGTATGCGCTCGATGTGCTTCTGCCACAGCCCGAGCCCGTAGGGATGCCGAGTCGGAAAGTCGCTGATGTCCAATCGGGTTCCGGCGAACCCCGCGACCTGAGCCACCTGTCCTTCCGAGAGGAACCGATCGGCGATTCCGCGTTGATCGAGAACCTCTATGGTCCGTGAGTGCAGGCCGCCTGCGCGCGAGCCGGGGAGATCCTGGTTGATGCGCCGCTCGACAATCGCGACGTCGACCTTCGCCAACGCCAGCTCGCCCGCCAACATCAATCCCGTCGGACCGCCGCCGGCGATTACCACAGCATGTTCGATCATCGCAACCCCTGATTCAGAAATGAGCGCGAAGTTTGAACTCGCACGGGGGCCTTGCCGCAAGCCTAGGGGTGCGTGATAATGTGAATTGGCGGACAATGATAGTAGGGCGAAGCTAAACTGACGCGCCTGCGCACTGTCCTCTTGACACGAGCCACGGGCCGTGCCGCTTCCTCTGGCGGCGCCGTGTCCCGACGATAGGTTTGCCATTGTCGGGATTGGGCAAACGCAACTTATCCGTGGTCCGCTAGGCGAGGCGGCCGTGTCCCTCTCGAAGCACTCATTCATCTGTTAGGAGGAACCAATGACTGCGCGCACGTTCATCCCTGCCCTCGCCGTTGCCTGCCTTATCCCACTCGGCTGCGACAAAGCTCCCACACATCTTCTAAGCCCGGATCGCCCCTCCTTCATCACCAACGGCGTCGTCGACGGGAATGCCCATCCCGCCGTCGTCCTCGTCGTGTTGGATGTCGGTGGGAAGCCAGCGTTCCGCTGCTCCGGCACCCTCATCGCCCCGAAGCTCGTGTTGACCGCCGGCCACTGCACTGGAGAGCCAGGCGAGTTCAGCGGCATGCGCATCTTCACCGAGTCCGATGTCCAGGATGGGAACAACAACTTCCCATTCGCCGGTCCAAACACCATCGAGGCGGCGTCATGGCAGTCCCACCCACTCTTTACGGAGCGCGCATTCTTCCTGCATGACGTGGGGGTCATCCGGCTGACCAAGGCTGTCACGCTCGCTGCCGACCAGTACGGAAAGCTTCCCACAGAGAACCAGCTCGACGCGCTTCGACCCCGCAGTGCCACGCTGTTCACCTCCGTCGGCTACGGCGTGCAGAGAATCAACCCCGCCTTCGTCGAGGCCGAGTTGATCCGCATGAGCGCCGAGCCTCACCTGATCCAGATCAACACGGGCTTCACGGGAAACTTCTCGCTCTTGTTGTCGAACAATGCCGCAACGGGTGGCACCTGCTTCGGCGACTCCGGCGGGCCCAACTACCTTGGTTCCAGCAACGTGATCGCCGGAGTGACCTCGTTCGGGCTTAATGGGACATGCGGTGGGACTGGGGGAGTTTTCCGCCTAGACCGTCAGAATGTCCTGGATTTCGTGACACCATTCCTGAACTGAGTGGATCGTCGCCACGTGCATACGTCGACATAGCTCGTTCGACGGGGCGCGACGTTTTGTAAAATGCGAGTGGTGGTCCACGAGTTCATCAGCCTTGACGGAGTCGTGCAGGGGCCGGGTAAGCCGGGTGGTCTGGGCGAGGACACCATCGGCGGGTTCCGTCATGGTGGCTGGTCGGTGCCGTACAACGACTCGGAGGTTTGGGCCGCCATAAACCAGTTCGCCGAGCGAAGCGGCGCCGTGCTCCTGGGCCGGAGCACTTACCGATCGGGCGCGGCCATCTGGCCGGCCCGCCCGGGCCCGTTCGCCGACTGGATCAACCGCGCCCAGAAGTATGTCGTATCAGGCACGCTCTCTGGATCCGACGACACGCCATGGAAGCCGACAACAATCATCCGGGGTGCCAATTTTCTGAAGGAGGTGGCGCGGCTGCGCGACCAGCCGGGCGCTGACATCTACGTCTACGGCAGCTTGACCGTGGTGCGGGCGCTGCTGGCTGCCGGACTGGTCGACGAGCTCGTCCTCATGATCGAGCCGATCACGCTCGGCGGCGGAAAGACCCTGTTCCCCACCGACGGCGAAGCGCGAGCGTTCAAGCTCATCTCGGCCACCGCCACCGGTATGGGTGTGCACATCTGCCGGTACCAGCCCGCGCGCTGACCAAAGCGATCACTAGTAGCGATTCGTTAGGTGGCGGTGTTAAGCGCCACGGCCTCGCGGATGAGAGCCTTGAACGCAGACTCGTCGACCTTGTCGCCTTCGTGAAAATCGATCGCACGCCTCGTGCTGCCTTCGAGACTCGAGTTGAAAAGCGTCCTGGGATCCTTCAGCTTCGCACCTCTGGCGAAAGTCAGCTTGACGTGCGTCTTGTACGTCTCTCCCGTGCAGATGATTCCGCCATGAGACCAGACGGGACCTCCCCACTTCCATTCTTCGACGACAGCGGGGTCGGCTTGCTTGATCAGAGCGCGCAGCTGGGATAGCGTCTCACCGCGCCAATCACCTTGCTCCTTGATTCTGGCGTCGATCAGCTGAGAGGGTGACTCTCCCTTCTTGGCGGAATTCTTTTTCATTTCGTGCGAGCGTGTTGCGATAAAGGTAAATATCCCCGCGTGGCCTGCAGATGGGTGGGCCAAAGGTCAACTGGGGTTCGTAACGCCGAACTGCTTTGTGTACTCGGCGTTCAATCGCTGCCAGCCGGTGAACTTCATGAGCTCGGGGCCGGCCATGCGTCCAATGGCCTCACCGGCGAGAAGCTGATCCAGCACATCGAGGCAGATGTGCCAGCCCGCGGCGCCCATCGCGATGTATCGACGGTCGATTTGGGCCCAAAGCGTGAGCCGAGTACCGCCGCCTCCCAACGGCTCCAACTCCCACCGGATGTCGCCTCCACCCCAGTCATATTCGAGAACTCTCGGCGCATCGGCTCGCTTCACGTGGGTCTCCGAGACCTGCGGCGCTCCGAACGTCGAGAGCTTGGCGGTGCCAACTGCCCCGAGGTTCCGGTCAGAATCGAACGGCGCCCATTCGCGGAGCTGCTCGGGGTCGGTGAGCGCCTCCCAAACTTTTGCCGGCGGATGGCGCAGCTCGCGCTCGAGAACGAGCGTCCACTTCTCTCCATCCTTCTGGACTTTGGCTCCGGCCGCGGGGCCGGGCGCGTACTTCTCACGTGTGGTCATCTCTTCTTTCCTTTCCTGGGGATCTTGGGGGTCTGTGCCATCCGATCGAGATGGCGTTCGAGCTTATCGACGTGCGCTGTCCAGTAGCGCCGGAAGGGTGCCAGCCAGGCGTCGACTTCCTTGAGCGGCTCGGGCCGGAGCCGATAGACGCGCCGCTGGGCTTCGACGCGCGCCTCCACCAACCCGGCCTCGCGCAGCACGCGGAGGTGCTTGGACACGGAGGTCTGCGGCATCCGCAGCCGGCGCTCGATCTCACCGACCGAGCGCTCCGACGCCGCCAACAGACTGAGGATGGTCCGGCGGTTCGGCTCGGCGATGATGGCGAACGATGATTCCATGGGGAGCATATATACCTATTTGGTCATATGCCTGTCAAGTCATATGGCGGCGCAAGTTTTTCTTGCTACCCTTAGTAGAAATCGCATGCAGCTGGACTGGGCGTTGGGCGGCCGCAATTATTAACCGAGCCTCATGTGAACCCGAATCGTGAAAGCTGAGCGCCCGAGCCGGACTGCTCACTTCGTTGCCCACGGCCGCGCCCTGGCCGATCTCGGCCTGTCGCACATCCCGGATTTTCACGACCCGACTGCGCGCATCTTTCTCAGCGAGAAGGGAAAGCGGAGTCTCGCCAAGACCGAGCAGGCGGCCCGGCGGGGAAAAGGCATCACCCTCGAAATGGCGCGGATGATGGCTGACACGATCGGCCTTCGCACCACCGCCATCGACACCGCGGTTCGCGATGCCATCGCCGGCGGCGCGAAGCAGCTCGTCATCCTCGGCGCCGGTTACGACGGACGCGCCTGGCGCATGCCCGAGCTCTCCGGCGTGAAGGTCTTCGAAGTCGATCATCCGGCCACCCAGGGCGACAAGCGCAAGCATCTCGCCGAGCTGCCGGCATCCACCGGAATCGTCAGCTTCATCCCGACGAATTTTGAGCGTGAATCGCTCGACACCGTTCTGGACCGCGCGGGACACGATCCATCGTCGCCAACCTGCTGGATATGGGAAGGCGTGATCATGTACCTCACTCGCGCGGCGATGCACACCACGCTCGCCGACATCGCTGCGAGGAGTACACCGGGGTCGACTCTGATCGTGAACTACCACACTCTTCATCGCCGGCTCTTTGCGCGGTTAATGTTCCGGTTGATCGGCGAGCCGCAAATCAGCGCCTGGTCACCCGAGGAGATGGCCGCCGACCTGCGGTCCGTTGGCTTTGTTGTCCGCGAGGATTCGAGTATCGCTGACTGGAACGTTCAGTTCGCCCAGGGGAAAGCGAAGGTCGACCGTGGTTTCTACATGCGAATCGCGATCGCCCGGAAGGAGGGAAAATGACCGAGCAAGCCGTGAGAACCCAGATTGTTCACCGCTGGTACGCGCGCCCGGTCTTCTTCGTCGCCGACGTGAACCGCGCGATTCGTTTCTACGTCGACATGCTCGGCTTCGAGAAGAGCTGGCACTCAGGCGACGGCGCGGGGACGGTCTGCCAGGTGAATCACGGAGAATGCGAGATCATCCTCTGTGAGCACGCCACGCGCCGAGACAAGGCGCGACTGTTCATCGAGCTCACCCCGGACGGGCTCGCGGAGCTTCGCCGTGAAATCGACGAGCGCGCTGTTCCGAGCAAGGAAACCTGGTGGGGATACGATTCGATCCAGATCGACGATCCCGACGGAAATGAGCTGCTCTTTCCTTTTCCCGAGTGAGCAATCGCCGAAGGGTCATCGTCCACATCGCCGCCAGCGCCGACGGCTACATCGCCGGCCCTGACGGTGATATCGAATGGCTGACGTCGCGCCCCAAACCCGCCGGCTTCTACGGTATAAACGCCTTCATGAAGTCGATCGATACGATGCTGCTCGGCCGAAAGACCTACGAGGCGGGTCTGCGCATGGGGGCGAAGTTCGACTCGAAGGATCGGACCATCGTCTTCTCCCGTC